>ENA-UENX01000150-UENX01000150.1-marine-metagenome-genome-assembly--contig:-NODE-150-length-36948-cov-3.380089_pt1 | contig 36948 bp, 25 predicted proteins | sample MGYA00237875_ERZ529327 | MGnify/ENA primary metagenome ERZ529327 (study PRJEB26372, sample SAMN05368347) | marine metagenome | biome: cultured habitat; feature: ocean water; material: water; isolation... | reverse complement strand
GACTTGGAAAAAGGGATAATTCTGCTCTTTCTGGAAGATCGAAGCTATGAGGAGATGGCCACCATTACTGGCTTATCGGTGACCAATATAGCCACCCGATTGTCGCGGATCAGAAAGAAACTGAAAGCCCAAATGCTTAACCCATCAAAAGTAGATCGCTATGGAACTAGATGAAATGAAAGCACTCTGGTCCGACCTCAGTGATCAGGTACAAGAAAAACATCAATTAACTCGTCAACAAATATTAGAAATGATGGAGCAAAAGTATAGGCGGCAAGTCAATGCCATCTTAATTCCCGAGCTGATCGGGTCCTTGATTTGTTTTGGCTTTAGTGGGTATATCTTATTCAATATCCAGCGATTGGATGAGCCACTAAGTTTGATCACGGGTATTCTTTCAGCGATCCTTATGATCATCTTACCCATACTCTCTTTGCGGAAATTAAGTCATTGGGTGGGGCGGATCAATATCACTGAAAACACCTACCAGCAGACACTGAATGACTTCAATCGACTGAAACGCATTTTTGCTAAGATGCATCGCTATGCCTATGTTTTGGGCTTGAGCACTATGTTGCTGGTGATTCCACCTTTGGCGAAAATTATGGGTGGTAAGGATGTACTGGAGGATGCCGGTATTTGGTATCGATTACCCTTCGGAATTGTTTTTATCTTACTATTTGTATTCTTTACGATGCGCTTCTATGGTGCCCGTATTCGAAATATTGACAAGGCACTGCAGGAGGAAAACGAATATGTACAATGAACGCCTGATCGCTAATAATAAGATGATCCTTATCCTTCCCTAATGGCTGAAATAAGTAGCCTTTTGCCTTCAATCATAGGCAACTCCTTCTAAATTACTTTTCACTTTCATGGCTTTCCTTTTGATTGCTTTTGCAGATGCATTAGCCTGGAAAAGGTATGGCTTCAAATACAAATGCATGTCTCGATTATTGATTGTAATGACTTTTCTAAGCCTATCCTCCTTTAGTTTTGGTCAGATTACTGGGGACTGGTTTGGTACCTTACAGGTGCAGGGTGTTCAACTACGTATGGTTCTACATATCTCAGAATCCGAGGAGGGGCTGGTGACGACTTTGGATAGCCCCGATCAAGGAGCCTTTGGTTTAGCTGTGGAGAAGACAGCCTTCGCGGACCCTAAGCTATCTCTGGAGCTGACCAATCTTCGAGCTCAGTTCGAAGGTCAGTTGAAGCAGGATTCCTTGCTTGGGTTTTGGTTACAAGCGGGGCGCCAATTTCCCCTACATTTTGGCCGTAAGGCCAAAGAAGTTGCTAAACTTAAGCGACCGCAGGAACCCAGTCTGCCCTTTCCATATCAGGTAGAGGAGGTAATATTCGAAAATCCAGGGGCGAATCTCCAATTAGCGGGGACACTGACCTTGCCAAAGGGTATAGAAAAGCCACCAGTGGCCATTCTCATCTCTGGAAGCGGACCGCAGGATCGGGACGAATCCATAGCTGGGCATAAGCCATTTTTGGTGCTGGCAGATCACCTTACCCGCCACGGCATCGCGGTTTTGCGCTATGATGACCGTGGGACGGCAAAATCCACCGGGAACCACGCGACCGCAACCACCGCTGATTTTGCGACGGATGTAGAGAGTGCCATGCAATACCTCCGTTCCCGCCCAGATATAGATTCGAATAAAATGGGATTGATTGGTCATAGTGAAGGGGGCATCATTGCCCCGATTGTAGCCGCCCGATCAAAGGATGTAGCTTTTATGGTACTGCTGGCTTCTACCGGTGTTTCTGGCAAGGAGTTGTCTTTAATGCAGGCTCAGTCTCTGCGAACTTTTGATGTGCCGGATGAGGAGGCTTTCATGGCCTTTAACGAACGAGCCATCGACCTGGCAGCCAGTGATGAAGAGTTGGAGGTGATACGAACACAATTAACGCAGCACTATAATAGCGTTCGTTCGGTAATGGCTTCTATGATGCCAGAAGGTTCAGACCTGGATGCCTTCATTGGTCAGCAAGTCTCGCAAATGACTAGCCCTTGGAGTCGCTTCTTTTATAACTACAATCCTGCGGATGAGCTGGAGAAGGTGAAAGACTGTCCCGTACTCTCTCTTAATGGGACTAAAGATCTACAAGTACTAGCCAATGTGAATCAGTCTGAAATAAAAAAAGCTCTAGAAAAAGCTGAAAATAAAGATGTTACTATCGTGAAAATTGAAAATTTGAACCATTTATTTCAAGAATGTGAAACGGGGGCAATGAGTGAATATGGCCAAATTGAACAAACCTTTTCACCCAAAGCGTTAACTATAATCTCAGACTGGATTCAGTCAAAGACCCAATAAGAGACAGGGTAGGGCAGGAGCTACAAGGACTTGAAATAGGCCTGTACGATAGTCTCTGCCTTCTTTCGATTGGGGGTGAATCCTGTGTTTTCTCGACCGCGATAATCGAGATAACTGGGCCATTTCCACCAATATATGCCATGGATCCAGTCTTTGTCGCTAATGGTCTTGAACACCGTTTCATAACACCATTCCTGATGGTCTTCATTGAAGGCTCTGCCCTCTGCCTGGGCGTGCGGATTCATCCAAGGACCTTCGATGCTGCGGAAGCCAATTTCGGTGAGGAGTAATGGCCGATTGGCCGCCTTGCTGATTCCTTCCGCCTTTTTGATAACGGATTTAAAGGCCTTGTTCAATTCTTTCTTGCTGACTTTTTCTTTATCCCCCAAAGGGTAATAGCAGTTCAAGCCGATATAGTCTAGGTCTTCCCAAAAACTCAGTTGTTCGAACTCTTCTCCCCAATTAGCAGCATAGGTAAGTGGCCCAGAATACACTGCCCGAATACTTTGAATGAGTTTTTTCCATTGTTCCGGTTGAGCAATGGTGGCTTTCACGAATTCTACACCAATACAAAGCATATCCATCTCATGCATTTCTGCCAGCAGCGCGTAATGGATCATCCAGCGACCGTAGTATTCAAAAAAAGTCTCCCATTTCTCCTCGGAGTCGAAGGATACATCTCCTGGCCAACTACGTCCCAGCCATATCTGGGGCTTCAACAGGGTGTTCATGCCTAGTTCCTTGGCGTGGTAGTGGGAAAATACCGTGGATTCGTCGTTTTCCATTCCTGGCCCTTCCACGATGGGGATGTGTGAGGGAATATTGGGATCCCGCATATAGGAGTAGGGGACTAATGCAATGGCATTGGAATTAAGATCTTGGAGCCGTTGCAAGGACTGGTGGGCTAGGGCTGAACCATAGCCATTGTAGATCCGATATCCTTCATGCGCGAAATTAAAGCCCTTTTGAAAGTCGAAGTCGGAATTTGCATTTCGCGTGGCGGCTTGAGTGTATTGGGTTGATTTGAAGGTAGACCATTCTGCTTCCCAATCCTCGTTGGCCAATTGACTGAGCCGAAGCTTCGTATAAGACTGTAGAAATTTTTCTTTGCCCCACTTATCGATCAGGAAATCGATCAAGGCTGCTCCGGTAATGGCTCGCATTAGATCAGAAGATTCTTTCCACCACTGCTCATTAGCCAAGCTTACCAGCGGGGGCAGGAATCCAGCTTGCTGCAATTTTGAGGCCCAATACTGAAAACCGTGATCAAACCAGTTCTCATTTAGATAGGTGACTAACCCCTGCTCAATGGGCCAAGCGGCTGGCTTCCCCAATATTTCCCGCAGTAGAAAGTAGTTTTCCATATGCTGGGCTGCTCCACCAAACCAAGGGCTTTCTACCACGTGAATTTCCTGTTCTTCCAGTTTGATCTGGGCCTCGTGGGTATCCTTCATTTGCAGACCAATTCTTTCGGAGGTGGGGTAAATGTGATAGGAGAGGTGAAGCTGTGGATCTTTCTTTTCCAAGAATGTAAGCACACTCTTGTATTGTGCTTCGCAACGTTTCTTGATATCTTCAACTCGGGCCTCGTCGATAGAGGTATTCTGGTTGATGAAAGTGAAATGAGGAGTCTGTCCTAGCGTATCTTTCGTCTGATAAAAATCGTAGTGGATCTGTTTATCCATTTGCCAATTCTTATCGGATAGATAACCCAATAGTTGGGCTTCTCCTTCATTGTACAATTCATATCCCCAGCTACGCCACAATAACTCTCGCCAGCCATTGTTCTTGTGTTCCTGCAGATGTTTAAGAATGGATGTGTCATCATTACCTGTTAGGAGAAACAAGGGCATTTGCTGATTTTGAGGGTGGGGGAAAGGGAATAATTTGAAAACCATTTCCGAGCCGGCAAATTGCTTGCCAGCAGCTTCTAAACCCTGATCTTGGAAAGTGAAAGGAAGGAACTGCTTTAATTGTTGCACTAAGACATGAGAGCTCCAATTTCCGATTAAAAGACTGGGAAAGCGTTGTAGATCTGCCAGCTGAATATCTTTAGCTTGTACAAGGCTTATGGGGATCATCTCTCCTCTACGAATCTCCAATTGCATATCCCTCAGAATCTCGTGAAAGGGTTGCTGACTATTTTCATCATAAACGACTAAGAAGGAATCGACTTGGGCTAACTGATTGAGCAGATTTCTGCGACTGGGTTCGGAAGAAGCTTCAGCTTCGCTCTGCGCTACGACTTTGCTGGTGCACTGCAGATGTAAGAGGGAAATGAATAGAAGTGAAAGAAGGGATAGAGAAGCAAGAAATCGGGCTCGTAGTTTCATAACAGCAGTTTTAGGTAACAGACAGTTTATGCAAAATCCAAGGTATTGAATACAGTATGCACCATGACTCAAGACCTACCTTCGCCATCGTACGCACCTACACTACTTAAGCTATTGGTTGAAAGGGTAAAGATAAAGACTTGAGTAAACTACTTTAATTTACTCAAGTCTCTATCAATTAACGTTTTAGGGCGAGTTATAGTTCTCTGATCTTAATGCTTCTGAAATGGACCTCGTCTCCGTGGTCCTGCAAAAGGATATGTCCTTGTGGTTTTTCTCCAAAGCTCGGCCATTTCTGGTATTTACTATAGGCTACCAAGGCCTTCCACATTTGAGTTCCTCTTTCGTATTCCACCACTTTGTAGCCATTTAGCCAATGTTCTACATGTCCATCCTTAGCTATGATATGCGCCCGATTCCATTTGCCGATTCCATTGAAAGGCTTACCACGACTTGGAACTGAAAGATTCTTAGCCGTGATGAGGTCATAAAGTGAGCCGACGGTACGATTACCGCTTACACCCTTTTTAGCGTCTGGGTGTTTTTTATCATCTAGGATTTGGAATTCAGGTCCAATCGCAGAGCCTTCTTTCTTATTTAATTCGGGATCAACGAAGTACTTGATGCCACTGTTTGCTCCCTCGGTGATCTTGAATTCCACTTTAAGCTCAAAATCACTGTATTGCTTTTCTGTAATGATATCTCCACCATTTCTGGATTCAGCACCACCAGATGACTCCACAGTCAAAACACCATCTTTCATGGTCCAACCTTTCTTTGGGAAATGATCCAATTTGGCGCCAATCCAGCCGTCAGAACTTTTACCATCCCAAAGCAAACGCCATCCTTTGCGCTTTTCGTAATCAGTTAAAGTGTTAGCTACAAGGTTGATTTCCTTGGTGCTAGGGTCCATGTCCCAACGATCCGCTTCCAAGTTATCAGTCTTGATACGGATATTACGCCATCTAACTTCTGTACCCGCCTGCTCTTTATTTCCAATGCTATGTACTTGCAAGCAAATGAAACCCTTAGCTGTCATATCATCTACCAGGTTGGCGGTGTTCACGCCATTTACCCATACGCGAAGTTCGTTACCTACGGCTTCGATGTGATACTTATTCCATTGACCACCCTTGAAAGCCTCCCGACCTCTAGGATTGTCTGCTAGGGGGTAAAGCCACCCACGCCGAGCTTCATCATAGATTCCTCCACTATAAGCTCTTTTGCTAGGATCAATTTCCACTTGATAGCCATGGACACGACCGTCGCGATACTCCTTCATGCTGTTACTGCGAATCTGGATACCGGAATTCAAAAGCGGGTGGACTTTTACTTCCACCTCTAGGATGAAATCAGTGTAGTACTTTTCAGTGGTGAGGAAAGTGTTAGGCGTATTGAGCTGCGAAACGCCAACGATGGCATCTCCCTCGATGTGATACTCTGCCTTGCCATTTAGTTTTTTCCAGCCGGAAAGATCTTTTCCATTAAAGAGGGAAACCCAGCCATCATCATTGTTGGCTTGGAGGCCAGCTGTAAGGAATAGACACAGCATAAAAAGAAGGCCTGTTTTGACTTGTCTCATTGTTGTTATCGTTTTTCGTTTTTAAAGTGTTGGTATTGAACTTATGAACGCTTTTGCATAAGCACGGGGTAAATTTCGCACATTCTTCGGAATAAAGGAAATGTCTGCCACATTTGGTCCATTTAGTTGGGCTTGAGTCGGCGATTAGTTGTTTTTAAACATGGATTAATGGGAATAATGGTCTTTGAGTTGGCTTCTACGCTATTATCAAGCTATTAAATATCGGTATGCAAATGACAGGCCTTTAAAGACTTATATGATAATTCCAGGAGCATTAGTCGGATAATACCAGAAGAAAATAAATCAAACTATTGCAGTTTAGTTAAAAGGCGTATATTTGCCCAGTTTTTCTTCTGAGGTATCCGTACGGGTACTGACCGGGGGATTATACTCTTTATTTTTAACGCTTTTATTCTAACAATTTTTTAAAATTTTCGAGTTATGCAAGGTAAAGGAGTTGTAAGATTCTTCCTTGTAGTGATGCTGGTGGTTACTTTGATACAGTATCTGACCGTGATTCCGACCAATAGGGTGGAGCGCGAAGCAGACGCTTTTGCAAAGTCAGCCTCAGATCAAGTACAGGAGGAATTGAGGGATTCCGTTTTGAAGTCAAAACGGACCGAGTTCCTGGACTCAATGTCCACGGAACAAGTTTTCAGGATTCCGATGCTGAAATCCTACACGTATCAAGAGCTTAAAGCTCAACAATTAGCCTTAGGCCTCGACCTCAAAGGAGGTATGAGCGTCGTCCTACAAGTAGACCTCAGGGAGTTTTTAAGATCCCTGGCCAATGACTCGAAAGACCCCACTTTTGTTGAAGCGTTAGAAAAAGCAAGCCAAGCCCAAAAGACAGCACAGTCCGACTTTATCACATTATTTGCAGATGCGTGGAGAGATATCAGTGGAGACAAGCGTTTAGCACCTATCTTCCAGCGGAACGAAGCCCTTCGTGATGAAATCAATTACGAAACTTCAGATGGAGATGTAGTCGGAATTTTGCGTAGCAAATCCAATGAGACTGTAGATCTTACTTTCAAGTTACTTAAGGAACGAATTGACAAATTAGGTGTTACTCAACCTAATGTATCTCTAGATAGTGAACGTGACCTGATCTTGGTAGAACTTCCAGGCATAGATAACCCAGAGCGGGCAAGAAATTACTTGCAGGCTACGGCTAAGTTGGAATTCTGGAAGATATATCGAATGAACGATCCAGGTATTTTCCAAGCTTTCGCTTCTGCGAATAGTGTATTGGCGAATACGGAGAATGTGAACTTGGAACCACAGATTCTAAGAATCGATACGATTCCTCAAAAGGATACTTCTGGGGTAGATATCCCAGGTACAGTAGCAAGCATTGATACCATTTACGATACGAATTCTAACGCCGGACCATTATTCTCTATCTTAAGCTTAAATCCAGGAAATGCCGCTACGGCTATTTTGGGTTACGCCAGTAGAAACAAGGTAAAGCAGGTGAATGAATACTTGTCCAGAGAAGAGGTTCAATCCTTGTTCCCTGCTGATATTAGTTTCCACTGGTCTAAGGATCCAGTATCGCTAACTGGTGATGACAAGAATGCAGATCAATATCAATTATACGGTATTAAGACAGAACGTCAAGAAGCTCCTCTATCAGGGGATCACGTAACGGATGCTGCTCCACAGCCAGATCCAAATACCAACGAGATTGGTGTTTCCGTGAAAATGGATGGAACAGGAGCTAAGACCTGGGCGAGATTGACGACTGAGGCAGCTCAAGACAACCGTAGAGAGATTGCCATCTTGTTGGATGATGAGGTGGTATCTGCACCAAGTGTAAACGAGCCGATTACAGGTGGTAGTTCTTCTATCACTGGTCGATATTCTGTGCAGGAAGCGACTGACTTTGCGAACATTCTTCAAGTTGGTAAGTTGCCTGCTGAAACGAAGATCATTCAGGAAAATTTGGTAGGTCCTTCTCTTGGACAGGATAATATCGATCGCTCTTTGCGTGCATTGGTGATTGGTTTCGCTATCCTTTTGGCCTTTATGATTGTGTACTACGGAGGAGGTGGTATTATCTCTATCATCGCGCTATTGTTGAACATGATCTTCATCTTTGGTGCTTTGGCTTCTCTAGGTACGGTATTGACGCTACCAGGTATCGCGGGTATCATCCTCACGATCGGTATGGCGGTAGATGCCAACGTAATCATCTATGAGCGTATCCGAGAGGAAGTGCGAGCCGGTAAGTCGATGATGATTGCCATTGCCGATGGTTTCAAAAACTCGTATTCAGCGATCATTGATGCCAACGTAACGACGATCCTTACAGCCTTCGTTTTGGCCTACTTCGGTCTTGGACCGATCAAAGGTTTCGCAGTAGTATTGATCATTGGTGTGTTATCTTCTTTATTTACTGCTGTATTGGTGGGTCGCTTGATGATCGACTGGTGGACAAGCAAAGGAAGAGGTATTCAGTTCGATACTAACTTCTCGAGAAATGCTTTCACTAATCTTAGCATTGATTGGTTGGGTAAACGTAAGATTGCCTATGTCATTTCTGGTGTTGTTATCGCGTTGGGCTTAGTTTCCATGTTTACCCGTAGTTTCGAATTAGGTGTAGACTTTAAGGGAGGTTTCTCTTATAACATCACGATGGAGCAAGAGACTACTGCTGATGAGCTACGTAATGCCTTAACGACGGCATTCGAAGGAAGTGCTCCTGTGGTGAAGGTGGTGGATAACGCCAATACCTTTAATGTTACTACGGATTACCTGATTGATGCTGAGGAAGAGCCAAATCAGCCTAAGCCAGTTGATTTGGTAATGGATAAACTGTTTGCTGGAGTAAACTCCGTAGCAGGTGGTGGTCTGAAGATAGGTAACTTCAAGAATCCTGATGGTAAAGGAACACACGTAACTAGTTCTAGTCGTGTAGGTCCAACCATTGCGGATGATATTCAGGATAGTGCCTTTCAGGCAGCCATCTTCGCCTTATTACTGATCTTCGGGTACATCTTCGTACGATTCAGTAAGTGGCAATACAGTATGGGTGCGGTAGCAGCCTTGTTCCACGATACATTGATCGTACTGGCTATCTTCTCCTTAGGTCACGGCATCTTCCCTTGGACTATGGAGATCGATCAAGCCTTTATTGCTGCGATCTTGACTGTAATCGGTTATTCTATCAACGATACCGTGGTGGTATTCGATAGAATTCGAGAATACTTAAATATCTACACCAAGAATACTAAAGAAGAAGTTATCAACATGGCAGTGAACAGTACGATTAGTCGTACGATCATTACCTCGGTGACTACTTTCTTCATGGTTGCGGTATTGTTTATCTTCGGTGGTGCCAGTATCAAAGGCTTTGCTTTTGCCTTGTTAGTTGGTATTATCGTGGGTACCTACTCTTCTGTTTTCATCGCCACTCCAATCATGTCTGATTTGTCTGGTGACTTGAAGCCAAAAGAGGTAGATAGCAAGAAGAGCTTCTCTCGCGCGGCTGCTAAAGCCAAGTAAGAGCTTGCGTTCCAGTCATGGGGTGAATCATTCACCCCATGACTTAGGAACAGAAGCGCCTGCTCATCCATCTGGATGGGCAGGCGCTTCTCATTTAAGGCCAAGCTGAAAGTCCGAAGAACTCACCCCAGTCATTTTAATCTAAGTGAGACTATCGCTTTTTCAAGAAAAAGGTGATGCCTCCAATTACGAGAATACTCAAGCCAACCAAACTCTCCAATGGTCGCTCATATAGGATATAGGAAAGCACCACAATGCTGAAGAGTATATAGAAGATCTGAAGCTTGTGTCCAAAAGGGCCTTTAAAGGTATCAGGTTTTTTCTCAATGAAGAAAATGCTGGAAATGGTTAGCGTGCTCATCAACTGCAATACGAAGCCAGCATAGATCATTACTTGCTCAAAAGTACCGCTTAACGTCAATAATGCACTAATTAATACCTGCAGCCAAATGGCTCGCACCGGCACACCACCCTCCGTTTTCACCGCAATAAACTGCCAGAGCGAATGCTCCTTGGCCATGGCGAAGGTTATTCTGGAGCCAATCCAGAGGTAACCACTGATCGTTGCAATCAGCTGAATAGAAATAAAATAACTCACAAACTTGGCCCAGTTTTCACCGGCCAAATTGTTAAAGGCAATTGTGGCTACTTCCACCTGCCCTTCTAACTCACCAAAGCTCGCATGCCGCAAAAAAACAAGCTGCAAGAGCACATACACCAGGGTAACAGCTACAGTGCCTCCAATCAAGGACTTGGGTAAATTTTTCCGGGGCTCTCGGATTTCATCTACGATGTAGGCCGCAGAATTCCACCCTTGGTAAGCGTAGGTTACAAAAATCAAGGAGACGGCGAATCCTGGTTTCCAGATATCAGTCGTCCAGCTATTATCAAATGAAACCGCGTTGTTTTCATAGGGCATAAAAGCGAAGCCTACTGCAATGAGTAGAAACACGAATATCATTTTAATCACGCTAGAGTAATCTTGGAAATTTCCACTAACCCGAATGGTCTTAGTGTGGATCCAAGCTAAAGCGATGATGATGCCGATACTAATCCAGGTAGAATAGGCGTCGATGAGGGGAGGCAGCCGCAAGTAATCCGTCATAGCCATGGCAGCGATGGCCACTGGTGCAGAGAAGCCAACGGTTAGAGAAGTCCAGGCGTAGAGGTAGCCGAGGAAAGGGTGGAAGATTCGGGAAAGAAAAATATAATCACCCCCGGATTCCTTAAAGTGTGTACCCAGTTCTGCATAAGTGAAAGCTCCGATTAGCGCGATGATGCCCCCGAGCACCCATAGAATAATAATACTCCAAGTACTGTGTACCTCGACGAGCTGGAAGCCCAAACTGGTAAACACCCCCGTTCCAATCATGTTGGAAATGACGAGGCCCATGGCTGTTTTCCAGCCTATTTTAAACTTGTCAGTTTGCAAAAGGCAATTGATTGTACTATGCACGCAAAAAGCAAGCCTCAGGCACCGGTTTAGCAAGCACTTGAGCTCAACTTATGTACGTCGAGGACAATCCTAGTCTGATAAGCATCGGATCATTCATCCAACACTTAGACCATGATTGACTTCCAATATTTCCGTTTATAATTGACTCAAAGGAGAGTGGAAAAGCCAGACCCCCTTAAGGTCAGTTCATAACTTGGCTGAATAAGGCTTGAGGATCCAAACCTTATTCAGGCCAGTATTTGTCTTGAGGTCGGGCTTATTAGAGCGCCTTCGGCGCCTACGAAAGATATTGCCTAAACTACAATATTGATCATTCTACCAGGTACCACAATGATCTTTCGGATGGTTTTTCCTTCGGTGTATTTTTGGATTCCCTCGACATCAACTGCCGCTTTCTCCAATTCTTCGCGACTCGCATCGGCCGGAAATTCAGCCGTTGCTCTAGTCTTTCCATTGATTGCAATGGGGTAAGTTACAGAATCCTCTACCAAATGAGCTTCATCAAATACCGGATAGGTCGCGTGGTGAACACTTCCTTCTTTACCCGACAAATGCCAAAGTTCTTCTGCTATGTGAGGACCAAATGGTGCCAACAAGATAATCAAGGGTTCTAAGATATCTCGCTTATTGCACTTCAACTTGCCCAATTCATTAGAAGCGACCATGAAGGCACTGATGCAAGTATTGAAATTAAAGCGTTCAATATCCTCGTTAACCTTCTTAATGGCAGTATGCAAAGACTTCAATTCTTCCTTGGAAGGCGCTTCGTCACTCAACTGGAAGTTACCCTGCTGATCAAAGAACAAAGCCCAGAATTTACGCAAGAAGCGACTCACGCCATCGATTCCTTTGGTATCCCATGGCTTCGATTGCTCAATAGGCCCCAAAAACATTTCGTACATGCGGAAACAGTCTGTGCCATAGCGATCGATCACCTGATCAGGGTTGATCACGTTAAATTTGGACTTAGACATCTTACCAACCTCAGACAAGGTAGTCATAACCAACTCCTCAGCTCCGTCCTTCAAACTAACCGCCCCTTTCTGATAGGTACCGCTTTCCGATTCGAAAATAGCATCACTATACTCAGGACGCCACGTTATGAATTTTTCAATTCCCTCTTTATTCAAGTAGGATTTGGGAGAGCCGTAGTTGCTAACAAAGTCGACGTGTACGGGAATCTTAGCAAATTCCTTGTCTGCTTCAGCGGCAGCCATATCTGCAGTCACAAATCGTTTTTGGTCTCCTTCAGCTCCTTTTTCCAAGAAGATGAATTCAATCACACCCTGGATCATTCCCTGGTTGATCAACTTCTTGAAAGGTTCATTGGTCGGCAACAAGCCCTTGTCATGCAAGAATTTGTGCCAGAAGCGAGCATACATCAAGTGTGCTACGGCGTGCTCAGAACCTCCCACATACAAATCGACAGATTCCCAATAGTTTACCGCATCTTGGCTAACAAATTCATCACCATTGTTCGGATCCATGTATCGCAAATAGTACCAAGAAGAACCGGCCACTGCTGGCATGGTATCTGTTTCGCGAACAAATCCTTCTTCTGCATTGACCCAGTCTTGCAAACGGGACAAAGGCGACTGCCCACCTTTACCTGGCTTGAAATCATCAGTATCTGGCAACTCCACTGGCAAGTCTTCTACCGGGATCATATGTGCAATGTCCTCGCTGTCATATTTAACGGGGAAAGGTTCACCCCAGTAACGCTGACGACTGAAATTGGCATCGCGCATCTTGTAATTCACTCGGGCTTTACCAATTCCCAATTCTTCCACCTTAGCGCAGGCCGCGGTAATGGCTTCTGGTACTTCCATGCCGTTCATGAAACCAGAGTTGATAATTACACCCACTTTATCGTGTAAGGTGGCTCCGGGATATTTGGATTTATCAACTACGTCAATAATCGGCAATTCAAATTTGGTGGCAAAAGTTTTGTCTCTTTCATCATCACTGGGTACTGCCATAATGGCGCCAGTGCCATAGTCTTTCAAGACATATTCGCCAATCCAGATGGGAATTTGAGTATTCGTGAAGGGGTTGGTAGCATAGGCGCCTATGAAGGCTCCAGTTACCTTCTTTTCGGCCATTCGTTCAATCTCTGATCGAGCATTTACATAACTCAAGTAATCGTCCACCGCTTGCTGCTGCTCCGGCGTGGTCAATTTGGCTACCAAATCGTGTTCCGGTGCCAAAACCATGTAGGTAGCACCAAAAATCGTATCAGGACGAGTGGTAAAGACTTCGATCTTTTCATCTGAACCTACGACCTCAAAATGAATGCTTGCTCCTTCTGAACGGCCGATCCAATTACGCTGCATGGTTTTCAAGGCATCCGACCAGTCGATGTCGTCCAAGTCATACAACAAGCGATCAGCATAAGCGGTAATCCGCAAATACCATTGGGTCATCGCCTTTTGGATTACGGGATATCCACCACGCTCAGATACACCATCTTTTACTTGATCGTTGGCCAATACCGTACCCAATTCTTCACACCAGTTTACATAGCCAATCTTACGATAAGCCAATCGGTAGTTCATCAATATCTCGGCTTTCTCCTTCCTGCTGAAAGCTTTCCAGTCCGCTGCACTAAAGGTAGCTTCCTGAGTGGTAGCTGCTTTGACCTTGGCATTCCCTTCAGCGGCGAATTGAGTCTCCAAGTCGCTTATGGCCTTAGCACTATTGCTACTTTGATCGAAATAGTGATCAAACAACATAGTGAAGATCCATTGGGTCCACTTGTAGTATTTGGGATCACAAGTATACACTTCACGGCTCCAGTCGAAGGAAAAGCCCAAGTTGCTCAATTGCTCCCGGTAACGCGCCATGTTCTCATCGGTCGAGACGGCTGGATGAATACCGGTTTGCAAAGCGTATTCTTCGGCTGGCAAACCAAATGCATCGAATCCCATCGGGTGAAGCACATTAAAGCCTTTCAAGGTCTTGTATCGGGCGTAGATGTCCGAAGCAATGTAACCTAGCGGGTGCCCCACGTGCAATCCCGCACCGGAAGGGTAGGGGAACATGTCCAAGACGTAGTACTTCGGCTTATCGGACTGGTTATCTACTTTGTAGACACCATTCTCTTCCCAGTACTTTCTCCATTTGATTTCGATGTCTCTCGGCTTGTAGTCCATGCTTTTATGGTTTCTTTTTAATGCGAATATCGATCTGGAAGACCGGACCTGGTCTGCCGGATGTATAGCGTATATCAGTTTAAGAATTTCCTGTCCAACAATCCCGAATTTCTAAAGGTTCCCTTGCAAGTTCAATTGGATTACCCTTCTCGATAAATGGAACCAGTAGCTAGACTTAGGACGGATTTGAAAACGAATAAATGCTTTCCCGTCGGACTTGCTGGAACAAGTCGCGAAAATAGATAAAATCAAGCAATAAGGGAAAAGCCACAGAGCGCTAATGATAAAAAGAATGGGCTATCTATGGATTTATACATTTTCACAGAATTACGCCCCTGAATTTAAGGGGTTGAAGCTTTGTAATCCACTCTTTTTAACTAGACCGGAAACTATAGCTACTGGTCGGAAAAAGTAGTCGGTTTTGATAAAAAGTTCTTAATTTGCCAACGAACCAAAAACAGTGTTATGATTCGGTCATTAATCAAATTCGGCCTTCTTTTAGTGGTAGTGGTAGTAGGGTATAACCTGATCTTCGGAACGGAAGAAGAAAAGGCACAATCCAAGGAGATCATTTCCAAAGGGAAGAGTGTTTTGACTGAAGTTTTTGACTTTGGAAAATCAGCCATCAACCTCCTTCAATCCGAGAAAGGGAAGTTTGATGAGGGCAAATATGACGGTGATTTGGATAAGCTGGGGGATATCTTTGATCAATGGAAAGACAAAGCTGAAGATCTGAAGGACAGTGAATTGGTAGATAAGATTGTAGACCTGGAACGAACTCGTCTAAGCTTGGAGAAGGAGTTTCAGGAGAAAAGTCCTGAGGGCTATGATCAGCAAGAGCAGGAACAGTTGAAAGAGGACTGGGAAAAATTGCTCTTCGACACGGAGAAAGTAATGAAAAACATGGAAGCCAAGGAAAAATAGTCCGGCTACCGATTGAAGAAAAAAAATAAATAGATGACACCAGCTGAAGTGTCAGACCTGCTAAGGTCTAGGCGATCCATATTCCCTAAGACATATAACGATCGCCCCATTGATAAGAAGATAATTGAGGAGGTGCTGGAAAATGCCAATTGGGCACCTACGCACAAATTGACAGAACCTTGGCGATTCAAGGTATTCAGAGGCAAAGCCCTAGAACGTTTATCCACATACCTCTCTACTTGGTATAAGGATAATATTCCTGCTGAGAAATACTCTGAGAAGAAATTTGAGAAGACCAAGGCTAATCCATTGCGCTCCTCCTGTGTGATTGCCATCTGCATGCAAAGAGACCCAAATGAGGGTATACCCGAGTGGGAAGAGGTTGCTGCGGTAGCCTGTGCAGTACAAAACATGTACCTTACTTGTGCGGCGCATAATATTGGCTGCTATTGGAGTTCTCCTCGCTCTATTTTGGAGGCGCGAGACTTTTTACAGTTGGGAGAAGGAGAAAGCTGCCTGGGACTCTTCTACATGGGGTATCACGATCTTCCACAGTTGGAAGGGAAGCGGCAACCGATAGCTGACAAGACGATTTGGTGGGAGGAGTAAGTTCCATGCTTTGTGGCGAGCGTTTTAGCCATTTTATACTTGAAATCCGCCATTTTTTCTGAGAAAGCAGGACCCAAACCTGTCCCGACCAATTTGTTGAGGGAATTAGGTCTTTATTCCGTTTAGAAGGTGCTGACTGGACTGATAATTCTCAAGCTAATAGGAGGGGGGGCTGCCGTAAAAGGTGCAGTTTGAGCCTTACCTGTATCCACGCTCGCTGCCTTTTTAAGCTTCAACAATGTATTGTTCTTGACGGATTTTGAGTCTATTCATAAATGTATAAGACCGACCTCCGATATCCCGCCTTTGCTTACCATAGCTGTTCAAAACCCGTCAAAGTAATCGAGGAAGAAGCATTGGATATTACTACATAGCTGTCCTAATCGCTAACAATTTATTACCTTCATCCACTGGATGAACACAGGCCCAAATTCATATTCCTCTCTTGATCAGAAGCGGTTTGAAGACTTATTCAAATCACACTTCCCGTCTCTTTGCCATTTTGCAAAGCAGTATGTTCAAGATGAGGATACGGCCCAAGATATCTGCCAGAAGGTATTCATCAGTTTATGGCAAAAAAGAGCGGAAATTGATCCCCAGCAATCCGTCGTTTCTTACCTGTTTACCGCGGTCAAAAATCGTTGCCTCAATTATATCCGAGATCATAAGAAGTACAGAAGTAAGGTGCTGGACCTAGATCTGGCTGAAGAGGAATGGACTTTTCAGGATGACCACTTTGCGGAGGAGGAATTAAAGGAGAAAATAGCTGATGCCTTGGCCGCATTGCCGGAAAAGTGCCGCAGAGTATTTGAAATGAGCCGCTATCAAGAAATGACGTACAAAGAAATCGCGGAAGAATTAGGAATCGCCCAAAAGACGGTGGAGGCACACATGAGCAAGGCCATTAAGACTTTACGCATACATCTGAAGGATTATTTATTGGTTTACTTGATCATCCTAGGCTGGATTTAGGAAAAAAATGATGGAATTTAGACTTTGGACTAAGGGTGAAGCCCGAACGATGTGTATTACTCATAACGGATAAAGATGTCAAACCCAGAAAGAAATAGCAATTATGCTGATCTCATTTCCAAGTATTTGAGCGGCAATGCTAGTGATGCAGAGGTGCAAACACTGGAAGAATGGGTATTGGCCGATGCGGAAAACAAAGCCGCTTTCGTAGCTGCTAAGAAAGCCTGGGTATTGGCAGGAATGAAGGAGGAAACCAGCCAGGTAAACATTGAGGACATTTGGCAAAAAACACAGCAACTCCTAGAGCAGGATGCTCCGGTGGTTCCTTTGAAAGGGCGAAGACAGCGCCGACAATGGCTATGGATTGCGGCCAGCCTCTTAATTCTAGTTGCTGTTGGATTAGGCATTTTATGGACTAGTAATAGAACTGGATGGGAGGAGGTCATTGCATCGCAAGGTGCGACCACCACAGAACTGCCAGATGGAACACGAATCAGCTTAAACCAAGGCTCTAGCATGCGCTATCGGATTCCGGCCAGCGGCGAGCGACAGGTGCAACTATTTGGTGGGGCTTTGTTTGATGTAGAACGAGCGGAGGAAAGACCTTTTGTGATCGATGCCGGCCCTATACAGGTAGAAGTCTTAGGAACTTCTTTCTATGTGGATGCTCGGGAGACTGAGCCAGCGGTACAGGTGATTGTAGAAAGTGGGGAGGTGAGAGTTAGTGGGGGAGGACAGGAAACGGATTTACAGGAAAATGATCAAATAGTTTTTGAAAAGGCAACTGGGGGGCTATCGCCTTTGGATAAAGCAGATGACAACTATCGGTCCTTGATCAGCAATGAATTGACCTTTACCAATACCCCCATCGATGATGCAGTATTTGCGCTGAATCGGCACTTTGGGACCAATATTTCCATTGCCATCACGGACACTAGTGATTGCGAAATCGACGCCACTTATACAGACCAATCCCTCGACGCGATCCTGCTAATCTTGGAAAGCACTTTAGGTATAGAAGTTCTTCGGCAGAATGATCAAATTGTTCTTTCAGGAGAAAGTTGCCGATAGCTTCAACACAAGCATCCAAAAACCAAAGCCATAAATTTCATGAGAAAGATCTTGCAGATTCTTTTTCTCGTCCCCCTAATTCCGGTCGGTCTTTTATCACAAGACCCGGGAGAGGAACCAACCATCAGCCTCCAAAGATCTAATGTTCCGGCATTAGAGGTATTGGAAACCATCACCGCACAAACTGGACTTAATTTTTCGTACAATTCTCGGACCGTTGATGTGCAGCAACGCATTTCCGTCAGCTTTGTCAATACGGGTTTGAATGAGGCACTGGAAAAGATTGCGGCCGATCTAGGTGTGGAATCCCGCATTATTGAAAATCAGATCGTGCTATATGTATCTACCAAGTCAAAGGATAAACAACGGCAATTCTTTACCCTCAGTGGTTTTATCAATGATCGGCGTTCAGGAGAAAGCCTGATCGGAGCGACAGTCAGCAAAGCAGGAACCCGAATTGGCACCGTAAGCAATGAATTTGGGTTTTATTCCTTGTCTTTGGATCGCGGAGCTCATGAATTAGATTATTCCTACGTAGGCTATCAACCCGTAGATCTCCAACTCGACCTAGATCAAGCCACTAAGCAAAACCTTTCCTTACAACCCACCGCCATCGATTTACCGGATGTGGTAGTGGAAAAAGCGGCTCCCAGCATTTTAAATCAGCAAGATCTAGATGAGATGGAGATTCGGCCGGGCGAACTCAATGCCATGCCCGAGTTTGCTGGGGAGTCAGGGATTGTGAAAGGCTTGCAAACACTTCCTGGTATCAAAATGCATAGCGATGGTTCCGCCTTCTTTTATGCTCGAGGCGGGGAAAGAGATCAGAATCTGATTATTATCGACGATGCTCCCTTGTACAACCCCACTCATCTCTTTGGTTTCTATTCGATGATCATACCTGATTTTGCTAAGCAAATCAAGGTGTACAAAAGTGATATCCCCGCAAATCTAGGCGATCGACTCTCTTCCATTGTGAGTATTCGCACGAAGGATGGCAATTCCAACAAATTCAAGTTTAGTGGATCTCTAAATCCCTTAGTTAATCGATTTGCCATAGAGTTTCCAACCGCCAAAGAAAAAGGTGCCATTTTCACCTCGGTCCGGGGTTCAAACTTTGACTGGCTCTACAAGGAAAGAGCTCCCAACGCGAATTTGGAATTTAGGGATTTTAGCTTTAAGCTCAACCATAAACTCAATAACCGCAACCGCATTTATTTTACCACAGTCCTTGGGTTAGATGACTTTACCAACCGTCCGCCAGGTGGGACTACTGCGGGCATTCGTTGGGGGAATTTTGCAGCTACCTTTCGCTGGAATCACATCTTTGGCCCGAAGCTTTTTTCCAATACCACCATCTATACGGGAAGCTACGACTACCGCCTGTTTTCTCCCCCTAATTCCTGGCGATCTAGCCTGGGTACCTTAAGCCTTAAATCCGATTTCACTCATTATGCCAATGCCCGTTTAACTTCTAAGTTTGGCTTTGAAAGTCAAGGCTACTTCATCAATCCGGGGGGCGTAACCACGGATACCACCGTGGCTATTTTTCCTGACATAGAACCTAACTACACTCGAAAACTGAGTTTGTATTATCAAGCGGATTGGAAAGCTACAGAGCGTTTAACATTGAAGGCGGGCTTACGCTTGATCAATTGGGCAAATTTGGGGCCTACTCGGATATTTAACTATGATGAGAATTATCAGGTGGTCGATACAATGGATGTGGGTGAAGGTGTTTACAATAACTATGTGCGTTTTTCTCCTCGGATGAGTCTGCTGTATCGCCCTGATAGTACCGTTCAGTATAAGCTTAGTCTGGGCTTATATCAGCAGTTTTTACAATTGGTTTCCAATTCTTTATCTCCCTTCAGTTCCTTAGAGGTTTGGCTTCCTGCCAATCATTATCTGAAACCACAATCTGCTCGTCAAATTAGCCTAAATTACAGTAAACTTCTACCAGGGAATGCTCAATCCAGCTTTGCGGCTTCATTTTACTATAAACATTTTAATGAACAGATAGACTATCGAGATCATGCTGTGACGCTGGTTAATCCTTTGTTGGAGGGGGAACTACGTATAGGTACCATGTACTCCTACGGTGCTGAATTTATGCTGAAGAAGCAATTGGGAAGACTCAATGGTTGGATGAGTTATACCTATTCGCGAACGCTAAGAAAGACGCCCGGCCTCAATAATGGACTTGAATATCCGGCCTTCCAAGACCGACCACATGATTTTTCTTTGCTATTGAATTACAGACTATCTAGAAGATCGCTGTTTTCGGCCTATTGGACCAGCTTTAGCGGAACCACATTTACTTCCCCCACGGGCTTCTACCAATTCAACGATCAGACCGTACCCATCTTTGGTGAAAAAAACAACGATCGGCTTCCCGCCTACCATCGGCTAGATGTGGCTTGGCGATTCATCTTTAATAAGAACCCTGAAGCCAGATACCGTCATAGCTTGACCTTTTCGATCTACAATGCTTTGGCCCATAAAAATGTGGTCACCGTGAACTTTAACAAGGTACCACAAGAAGGAGCCCGGCCATTAGTTAAGGCGAATCTGCTTTCTCAGGAGGCACTCACAGCCACTCAACTAGACCTTATACGTTTTATGCCATCCCTAACCTATAAATTCGAATTATAAACCATGATACGATCAATCAGCATACCCATAGCATTTTTAGTCAGCTTGATTAGCTGCCTTGTCGCTTGCGAGGAGGCGGTTGAATGGGAGTTTCAAGAAGGTGAGAATGGGGTTCTCGTAGTAGATGCTATTTTAACCAATGAATTCATTCAACAGCAGTTGCGTTTGAGTTTGAGCTATGATCAGCTGAATGGGGAGGCTCCTCCTGTGACCGATGCCATTGTTTCGGTCACTGCTAATGGGGTAGCTTACTTTTTTGCGCCCGTGCAGGGAGACCCCGGTTTGTACGAGAGTACATTGCCATTTGCTGTCTTTGATGATTTGACCTATGAGTTGGAGATCAATTGGGAAAGCCAACGCTACACAGCCAGTAGTGAGTTGTCTGCAGTAGCTCCATTCCCAGAGATTAGTTTTCTGCCCTTTGAAGATACGGATAGCCTATTTTTCGGCGCTTTTGCTCCCATTTACAATGCCAATCAACAAGCGATGTATGAGATGAATGTGGATTGGACCCACCTGAACACAGATCAGGAAAGCCGCGCCAAACTGTTATTTTTTACTTTCAGTACCATCAATACCGGTGGTTTGGTACGACCTGCTGGAGATACGATCAGCTTTCCTCGGGGAAGTATCGTAACCGCCAAAAAATATGGACTGAATGAAGATTTTGCAGATTACTTGCGAGCCTTGGCTCTGGAGACGAGTTGGCGGGGAAGCGTTTTTTATGGTCCAGCGGCAAATCTTCCGACGAATCTCAGTGGAGGTGCCTTGGGATTCTTCAGCACTTGTGCTGTGTTAACGGATACTTTGATTGCTCAATAAAGTTTTTCTAAAAAAATATCGTTAATAATGTATTGATTATTAGTGGTTTATTATTGTTTGTTTGAAAAAAGTGAGAAAAATATACAAATAGACTAAGGGTAGTAAAGGACGCTCGGGTATTTATAGTGAATGGCGGAACAAACCGCTCCAAATTGAAAACACTATAAAACAATTATTATGAAAAAGTTAGTTTTTGCGTTTGCCCTATTACTCTCTTTCTCTGTATTCCAATCTTGTGAAAAAGACCCCATAGAAAACCCAGAAGAACAAGTTGCTCCGACACTTCCCCCTGCTGAAAGCTTCATCATGCCATTCACGGGCTATGGAGATATCGACACCACCGGTTTGATCCATAATGGAGAACTTGACGAAAGAGGCGGCCCCACTTCTTTTAGAAATTGGTTTTATGCCGGTTCTAACATCGTAGTATGGAATGTAATTTTGGGCGTGAATATGGCGATCCCCGTAGCCTCATTCTTAGAAGCCTTCAATCATGATGCGGTTTACGATGGACAAGGCGCCTTCATCTGGTCCTATGATTTTACCTTAGGTAATGGCACTTTTCAAGCAGAATTGTCTGCCAGGTTGATTAATAATAATCAGGATGTAGAGTGGGTAATGAATATCTCAAAAGTAGGTGGATTTACTAATGTGGAATGGTATCGTGGCGTAACATCTAGAGACAATAGCCGCGCTACTTGGACACTAAACCACCGCCCCAACAACCCAGAACCATTGATCGAGATTCTCCATGAGAGAGATATCACCACCAACCAGATTTCCACCCGTTACACCAACCTCATCCCTAATGATGACAACAATGGAGATTACATCGAATACCAAACGTCGATCAATAGTGATTTCAACCGTTCCTACGACGTGTTCCGAGCAAACACCAACGAATTGTTAGAGATTGAATGGAATGCCCCTTCTCGGGAAGGCCGCGTGCGCAATTCGAACTTCTTCAACGATAATGATTGGCATTGCTGGGATCAAGATTTGAGAGATACAGACTGCCAGTAAAGATCGTAAACTACTCTCTTAACAATTCAAGGTAGGGTTCTCATCGTCATGGAGGTGAGAACCCTTTTTTTGGGCATGTGTCTTGGGAGATTCCTAGGCTCGAGGACAGGCCTTAATAGCAGAAATATTATCGATTAGGACATTTCCCCTCGGAGTTTGACCTCCATCGCCATAGTAAGCTTCTAAAATAATGTAGTTGAGGTGATCGGTGGCCGTGAATTCTATCTCGTAGGTTTTCCAGAAGGTATGACGAATGATACCCGTTTCTTTTAGTAATTGAGTTTTGGCACCATGAGTTTTTCCGCCCCAAATCCTCAAGCGGATAGGTGCGTTATAGGTGCTGTAAGTACCCGCTCGAGCTAAATCCAAGGTGAACTTAAAACAAGATTTCGGAGCAAGTGATTCTTTCAGTCTTTGGCCAATACTTTCCCTTGAACCATCATCGCGTGTGATCAATCCAACATAAGTATCTCCGTCGGATGCTTCCTGGTAGACTCCCCAGTGCCCTGGTAAGATATCTGGTGTGGTGCCCGGTTCGCAGGCATGCCAACCAACGGGCATGGTAGCATCTTGTGGTTCCCCTTCAAAAGATGCATTGATTAGATAGATATTTTGTGTGTTTCCCAATAGTGGTAGAAAGAGCAGTGCGAAAAAAATTCGACGCATGTGTAGTAGGTTGTTTGAGTATACAAAGTACGTAATACTGAAGCAAATATCTTGCCGCTTCTCACGATTATAAACAATATTAGTGTGGGTTTAGCTGCCTGTGTCAAAAACAAACTAACGTTTCAGAAGGGGGACTTCTTATTTAGACGTCCTTAATTCGTGGATTGATACATGTAATCCTACTTTATTGCGTAGTTTTTATAATTTTGCGCAGCAATCATTTATTCTCGTTTCATGGCCAATAAGAGTGAACAGGGACTGACACGCAAAAAGCCCAATTATATATACGCTATCATTAGTGTAGCCTTGGTCCTTTTTCTGTTGGGAATGTTTGGTTTAATCACCATTCACGCTCAACGGCTAGTGACTGCATTTAAGGAAAGGGTCAATGTCTTGGTGGAGCTCCCCGACGGAGTGCGCACCGAAGATGTTCAGGACCTTGAACGCTACTTGGATAATAGCTTGTTTACCAAGCCTGGAACCGTCGTATTCACGAGCAAAGAAGCAGCTGCGCAGGAAATGAGCGAAGAGTTCGGAGAAGATTTCCTGAAACTAGATCTTCCCAACCCATTGCATGATGTAATCAACTTCAATGTTCGAGCAAACTACCTGGATGCGGATAGCTTGGCCCGCATGGCTGATAAATTGCGTTTGCATCCTCATGTCTCCGCTGTTTATTACCAAGAGAATCTAGTCGATGTCATTGCAAAAAATGTGCAGAACCTGAGTTGGATTACCCTTTCCATCGGATTGTTTTTCATATTCGTTGCCATTGTTCTTATTCATAATACGATTCGCTTGGCTTTGTTTGCGAATCGGTTTTTGATCAAGAATATGGAATTAGTGGGAGCTTCCTGGGGCTTCATAAGTAGGCCGTATCTCATTAGATCTGTTCAATATGGGGTATTGAGCGGCTTGCTGGCCATAGCCGGATTGGTTTTGGGCATTCTTTGGGTGCAACGAGCTTTGCCGGAGTTGAGCACCCTGGGTAGTTGGTGGAGTTTTTCTCTGTTGTTTGTACTATTACTAGTGTTGGGGATCTTGATCAACTTAGGAAGCACCTATTATGTGGTCAATAAATATCTCAGAATGCGAGTAGATGATTTGTATTGATCCTAGCTATTTAGATGAACCGAACTACACAAAAGGTGTACTGAGGTAGAAAGAATATAATTTGAATCAGCAAGAGAATGGTAGTTGTATTGACCCCTTGTTTATCGGTTTTAGACAGCTATGGTTCTCCTGTTTTCTTTACTAAAAACGTCAAAATGAGTAAGCATAAACCACCAAAAAAGAAGGTTGTGGTTTCGACTTCAAAGCCGGAGAAGAAAAAAGTAAAACCTACAGTAGCAAAAACCCGTACAACAACAGGAAGTAAGCGAACAGCTACTCCTGTCCAGGCGGACTTGTTATTCGGACGGATTAACTATCTTTTGTTGCTAGCGGCGGCAGGCTTAATTGCACTCGGCTTGGTTTTGATGTCGGGCGGAGGAATGCCTAGTCCTGATATTTGGGATGAGAGCATCATTTACAGTCACCGTCGAATTACCTTGGCACCGATAGTTATTTTGTTGGGTTTGGGAGTAGGCGTGTACGCCATTTTTAAACCAAAGACAGCAAAAATAGAAGCCTAAATGGGTGAAGTCTTAAGTGCCATCGTACTAGGGATTGTTCAAGGCCTAACTGAATTTTTACCGGTAAGCAGTAGTGGACATTTAGAGATCGCTAAGTATTTTCTAGGCGATGAGAGTATAGGAGAGGAGAGTTTACTAATGACCGTTACCTTACATGCCGCCACAGCTCTTAGTACGCTGGTCGTTTTTAGGAAGGAAGTAGCGGAGATCTTCAAAGGACTTTTTCAGTTTAAGTACAATGAAGAAACAGCTTTTTCCCTCAAGATTATCCTTTCCATGATCCCAGCTGTTCTGGTGGGACTGTTTTTTGAAGACATGATGGAACAGATGTTCAATCAGCAGATGTTGTTGGTGGGACTAATGTTAATTGTAACTGGGATATTGTTATTCTTTGCAGATCGGGCTAAGCGCACAGATCGGGCAGTGTCCTATAGAGATGCTATGATTGTTGGGCTTTCTCAAGCCATCGCAATCCTTCCTGGGATATCAAGATCGGGAGCCACTATCTCTACCTCTGTTTTGCTTGGCATAGACAGGGAACGGGCCGCCAGATTTTCTTTCTTAATGGTTATTCCCCTGATCTTTGGTAAGGTAGCTAAGGATATAATGGATGGTGCTTTTGCAGAATCCGGAGTAAATACCCTTGCTTTGGGGGTAGGTTTTGTAGCTGCATTTCTAACGGGAATGCTGGCTTGTGTGTGGATGATAAAGTTGGTAAGGAATAGCAAATTAACTTATTTCTCCGTATATTGTTTTATAGTAGCGGCTTTGGTGATCCTTGGGACTTTGCTCAAGGCTTGAATGTAAAAAATATAGGAAATGAACGGAGATGATGTTCCTTTACCGGAATATGATTTTATCAATGGCGCCACCTTACTAGTAGATAAACCAGAAGGTTGGACTTCTTTTGATGTGGTTAATAAGATCAGGTATAGGCTGAAACATCGACTTAAAGTCAAAAAAATAAAAGTGGGGCATGCGGGAACTTTAGATCCCATGGCCACAGGTTTATTGATCATTTGTACCGGAAAAGCTACTAAGCAACTCCACACCATGCAAGGCTTGGATAAAACCTATACAGGCACCATTACCTTAGGAGCCACCACGCCTTCTTACGACCAAGAAACAGCCATCGACGAAACCTTCCCCATAGACCATATTGATGCAGATCTAATTGAGCGAACAAGACAAGAGTTCATCGGTGAATTAAGTCAAGTTCCGCCCATGTTCTCAGCGATCAAAGTTGATGGTCAGCCTTTATATAAAAAGGCCCGCAAAGGCCAATCCGTTGAGGTTCAACCCCGAAAAGTCGTGATCTCTTCATTTGACATTACCAATGTTGATATTCCTGCAGTTGATTTTCAAGTAAGCTGTAGTAAAGGTACCTACATCCGCTCCTTAGCTAATGATTTTGGCAAGGCTTTGCAAAGTGGTGCGTACCTTTCTGCCTTAAGGAGAACTCGTATCGGCTCTTTTCATATTGAAAATGCCTGGAATTTGGATGCGCTGATCGAGTTCTTAGAAATGAGTCCAATAAAGGAAGAATAAAATACTTACCTACTGTTAAGATCCCTATGTATTAAAAAAAGTATGAATAGGTTAGGAAAGGCTTATTCATATGTATTTGTTTTACAGTCACATAAACATGATTTATTAACAAGAGTGGTGAGTTAGGGAAGAAAGAGGCCCGGGAAACATTTTCATCTTAAAAAAAATATTATATATTTGTTGGAGAACAATTACGAACAATCACTAATTGTAAGAAATAACACTCCACCCATTTCATTCTAGATGATTGACATCCCCCCACCTCTAGGAATGAATCCCCACTTAATCTTTAAGCTATTTTTTGAAGACTGTACATTCAGGTAGACACTGCCAGTATCGTACCTGCTAATGGAATATTTTATTCTATGGCGGGCAATCCTCAGCTAGAAGCTACTTCTGGCTGCTATGCTATTGGTCGTGGCCAGAATTCGGTCTTAGCTATCAGTGAAGGATATCCTCTTTACACAAGAACTTACCCAACACTCACCCCTTAGAACACATTGTACTCACCCATTTAGCATCTGGAAAAAGCAGTAGGCTTTGTTCCCCTTAGTATGCTTTTGTTCATTGTGTTCATCTTTAATATTTACTTGCATGAAACAGTTGATTTCATTCGTTTTAACCTTCTTCTTGTGTAGGTTAAGTTTGAGTCTTGTTGCCCAACCATCGAAGATCGATGCGCCGACAATCTCTCTCGATGTCGACGCACTACGGGCACAATTATCTGGTGCAAGAATGGAAGGAGAGCTTTCGACGGGTACACCAGCATCTACCGTACAGTTACCTTTACCTGGGGGTGAGTTACGCCATTTTGCAGTTGAGGAATCTCCTGTGCTAGGCCGTAGCTTATCGGCTCAGTATCCTGAAATTAAAACTTATCGTATCACTGGCCAGGAGGCAAGCCTCCGGCAAGGCCGCCTATTGGTCTCTCCCTACGGGGTCCAAGCGATCATCGCTACCTCTAGAGGTTGGATGTACATAGAACCTGCAACTGATACCAACTACCGCGTATACTATGGAGATGCCGAACATGAAGTGCTTGTCCTGGCAGAGGAAATGCTCTTTAAGCCAGGTTATGTCCAGGCAACTGCAGCAAAGAACAAGCTAAGTATCGGTGAGGAATTGTTCATCTTTAACATGGCCATGCTGGCTGACGGGGAGTACGCCGAAGCCCGAACAAATGGGACCCCTGTCCTAGGGGCAGTGATAGCTGCCATGGCAGCAGATGTCAATAGCATCAACGCCATCTTTGAGACAGATCTATCTATCCGGTTTGTGCTACAAGAAGCGTATGCCTACTTGAACAAGTCCGCTGACCCCTTTCCAATAGACGACCTCGGACCAAGCAGTGAAGCCATGGTAGCCATCGGAGAATTGATAGAGGATGGGATTTTTCATCCTGAAAATTTTGACCTCGGTCATCTTGTTTCAGGTAGAAATATTGGGGGCAGTGCATTTGTTGGTGTGGTTGGAGATGATCAAGTCATAGACATCGATGGAGATCAACAATTAGATGCACCCTTCAAGGCAGGAGGAGGAATCGGAACAGCAGATCCGCAAGGCAGCCATTGGATCGGACAACTCGCTCACGAGATAGGACACATGTTTGGGGCGCTGCATACGTTTAATGGAGCAGATGGCACCTGTGGCAGACCTGGACAATACGATTCCGAATATGCTTATGAACCGGGTAGCGGATCGACGATTATGTCATATGCCGGTCGATGTTCTGATGATGACGTTAGTCAGACCCTAGACAACTATTTTCATATTGCCAGTATTGAGGCGATCCATCAATTCTTGCAGCAAGAACGAATTCAAGACTGCATGGATAGGCAACCTACCGACAACACCCCACCAAGAGTATTTGCGAACCCGCTTGGGCAGCATTATTTGATTCCAAAAGGGACCCCCTTTTACCTAACGGGAGAGGCGGATGATTTGGAAGAAGACGAATTGACCTATTGCTGGGAGCAATACGATCTAGGGACACAAGGATTATTAGAAGAATCTCCGTTTGATATCAGCGATCGAGAGGGCGAGAATGGAGCGCCGCTGTTTAGAAGTTTTATACCTAATACCTCGGTTACTAGGACTTTCCCACGCTGGGCAGCTATCCTAGGCAATGCCACGGATAAGGGAGAACTATTGCCGCAGCAATCTCGCACTATGACCTTTCGCTTGACGGTCCGAGACAACCACGAAGGCGGCGGTGGTTTGGGTTCGGATGAAGTGCAGGTGGAGGTAGATGGTAATAGCGGCCCTTTTGTAATTACTTCCTTTAATGAACCCACCACTTGGACTGGGCTTCCTGGCGATCCCATGACGGTAGAATGGGATGTGGCCAAAACCGATCAAGCGCCGATTAATTGCGAGCGAGTAAACATCTTATTTTCCGCAAACGATGGCGAAAGCTTCCCCATTGTGCTTGGCGAAGAAGTACCGAACACTGGTAGCTTTACTTTTCCTATGCCAGAAGTATTTACCAGCTCTGGCAGAATATTGATACAAGCGACGAATAATATCTTTTTTGACGTAAATGATGCGAGAATAAAGATTGGAGGGGAATGTTATGCCGAGGGAAGTACTATTAGTCCTACTGATGACCTAAGCGCAGAATGGGGCACCGATGACTTACTGCTGGATCTATCTCCGGACTACGGCACGCCTTTGGAGGAGATCGCCCTCAGCTTTACCCCACTCACTCCTAAAGCCAACCTAACGACCTCAAATGGTGGGAGTTGCTTTAGTTTTACCTATCCCACCGCCTTTTTCACGCAGAACTTCCAGGTGAATAAAGATGGGGAATACATCTTTCAACTTCCAGAGGTCGATCATACGACGTACTACCTGGCTAATCTCTATGAGGCCCCCTATGAGCCGGCAGATCCCTGTTTTAACTGGATGGCATCTAGCTCACATTTCATCTCTGGTAGTGTCTCGGTAACGAATGAGATGAAGGCAAATTTGGAAGCTAGGAAAGAATATGTTTTGGTGACTTTTGCCTTGACCTTTGGGGATTATCGAGTCCAAATCCAGGGACCATTAGGGGGGAATGCTTATGTAGGTATGGTACCCCCAAATGATGACTTTATTTATACCTATGTGGTATTTGATCAAGTGAGTGGAAAAATCGTCGGCTTTGAACAAGAAGCAGACCTGAGAGGGATCATACCCGGAGATTATCACGTGTATGGTTTTTCCTTTCCGGCAGGATTTAGTTTAGATGCTTTTCTGGGCTTGGATAAAGCGGCTTTTGAGGAAAAAATGCTGACGGTGGGCTTTTGTGGAGACCTAAGTGAAAACTTTAAAGCGGTTACGATCACGGGAACGAATACTTTACTTCCGGTGGAGCTACTGGAGTTCCAGGTTTTTGCTGATCCACCCAATGGCGTGCGTCTGGACTGGACAACTACTGTAGAGGAGAACAATGCTCATTTTCTTGTAGAACGTTCAGCAGATGGCCGAAAATTCAATGTGATCGGTCAGGTTAAAGGGGCTGGAAATAGTTTTGTTGAGCAGAAGTATCAGTTTGAGGATTCGCGTCCACTTCCTGGTATAAATTACTATCGATTGGCGCAGGTAGACTACGATGGCACGGTACATCGCTACGAGGTGGCCAGTGCCTTGTACGAACAGAAGAGCCAGATTCAGGTATATCCTAACCCCGTCGCTGACGGAGTGATTTATGTGGAATACAAGCTCGCTCGGTCTGGATCAGTGACCATAGAATGGATAAATGCTTCGGGGCAGATTTTGTCAAGAGAAGTGAAGGAATTGGAAGCAGGTGATCAACGTATGGAGATGTCCATAGATGCTTGGCCAGCAGGTTTATATAACCTAAGGTTGAGTAGTTCAACTGATCAGTACAACTTTCAGTTGAGCAAGCAATGAGAATGATTAAATGACCCCATGCGTCAGCCGATTTCGCTACCTTTGTAGCGTGTTGGCGAATCGCAAAATCATACATATTGACATGGATGCCTTCTATGCATCCGTGGAGCAACGGGATCAGCCGGAATTGCGAGGCAAACCTGTAGCGGTTGGCGGTGCAGGTATGCGCGGAGTGGTGGCTTCAGCCAGTTACGAGGCTCGGGCCTTTGGTGTGCGATCGGCAATGCCCAGCGTAACGGCACAGCGACTCTGTCCGGCGCTGATCTTTGTTCGCTCTCGCTTTGATGTGTATCGAGAAGTTTCACAGCAAATTCGAGCTATATTCCACGAGTATACGGATTTAGTGGAACCCTTATCCCTGGATGAGGCTTTCTTAGATGTCAGTGAGAATAAGAAGGGGATGAAATCAGCTACCTTGATTGCAGAGGAGATACGTCGCAAGATCAAGGAAGAAACGCAGCTGACGGCTTCTGCAGGGGTCTCTTTCAACAAGTTTTTGGCCAAAGTAGCCTCGGATATCAACAAACCTGATGGTATCAAGGTTATTACACCCAAGGAGGCCTTGCCCTTCCTGGAAGCCCTCCCGATCAAAAAGTTTCATGGAATAGGCAAAGTAACAGCCGAGAAAATGAAACGGATGGGGGTGTTTACAGGCAAGGAATTGAAAGCCCTCTCCGAAATTGAGCTGGTGAAGCGATTTGGGAAGGCGGGTCGACATTACTACAGGATTGTACGTGCTGATGACCGGCGGGAAGTCAATCCGAATCGCATCCGTAAATCCATCGGGGCCGAGCGGACTTACCGCGAAGACATTAGCCAAATAGAGGACATGAAGGAGAAGCTGACCTACCTTGCCGGAGTCATCTTTCGCTATATGGAAAAATCGGATAATTACGGCAGGACCGTGACCCTCAAGGCCAAGTCACCAGATTTCAAAATTATCACTAGAAGTAGATCCTTTTCCAGCGAAATTCGGGATCTAAAGCTGCTAGAATCTGTGGCCCACGAACTCATTATGCAAAATAGAGAGGAGATTCCTAGTGTACGTTTGCTGGGGGTCTCTGTGTCCAATTTATCCAAGGAAGTACAAGGGGAGGGGATACAACTTTCCTTTGACTTCAAAGAGGGTGAAGAAGAAGAATAAACGAACCGATGAAGTTAATCATATTTGATATCGACGGTACTTTGGTATACTCCAATAAGGTCGATAGTCAGTGTTTTGCCGATACCTATCAAGAGGTCTATGGTTTGCCTTTTCCCAGCATTGATTGGCGTCGCTATCCTGCGGTATCCGATACCACGATCTTTGATGCCGTGATCCAAGAACACTTTCAACGACGGCCAGATACCGAAGAGATGAGGGCCTTCTGCGCTCAGTTTGTCGCTAATATAGAATCCAAACGCCAAATACAGCCTGAAGAATTCCAGGAGGTTCCTGGTGCCCGGCAAGCCGTGGATCAGCTCCGTGCCCGTCCAGATTGTATTTTGGGCATTGCTACCGGTGGCTGGGAGCAGCCCGCTCGTGTGAAGCTTAGGCACGTAGGTATTTCTTTGGATACCATCTTCTTCAGCGGTGCCGACGGCCACTGGACCCGAGAATCGATCATCGAATCCGTCACACAGCCTGCCCTACAACATCACGAAGCCATTGAAAAAATCATCTATATCGGCGACGCGATCTGGGATGTTACCACTACTCGCAACCTGAACATGGATTTTGTCGGTGTCCGCCGTTCGCATGACCAAGAAGTACTCCTAAACCATGGCGCCACGCAAGTCATTCCGAACTACCTAGATTTCGATGCTTTTTGGCAAGCGCTCGAATCGGCGACCCCTCCAAAATAGGCCAACTGGAGTATGTTTTATGGGGAACTTTTTCTAACCCCTTGATGTTCAAGCACTAGAAATTTATCTCCCAAAAAAAGTACAGCAAGACTTGTATTTTTGTATTTTGCTCGTATATTTGCATCGCCTTAGAAGAAAGGCATTATTCAAAGTGTGATTTTGAAAGTTTAATATTGGGTAATTCTCATTATTATATGTCGAAAACTTCAATTTAAATCTTCCATTTTCACAACGCAATAGGATTCCGTAGCTCAGTTGGTAGAGCACTTGACTTTTAATCAAGGGGTCCTGGGTTCGAGCCCCAGCGGAATCACAAAAAAAGCCTCAAGCAAAAGCTTGGGGCTTTTTTGTTTCTACTGGGGCGAGAAGTTTATTCCATTTAGAAAGCCAGGAACTCGCATTCCTGCAAGTAGATGAGAGTGTCTTTCCAATTTCCACCCAACTTGCCATCCTCACCAATTCTACCTACCTTTAGCCACCTCTCGTTCTAACCAAACCATCTTCGTTGCTCAGTTTCCCTAACTGCAGGTATATGATGGTCCACCACGACGACCTCCTAAAACTAAAATGCAGACTCCTAGTAACCGACCGGTAACCGGTTGATTGACCAACCTTTAAACAACAACAAGATGTCGAGATTGTATTCGATTGTGGTATTCCTATTTTTCATTGCTGCATGTGGGAGTCCAACACAGCAGGAAGAAGCACCTGCCGAGAAACTAAAAGTATTGATTGTCGATGGCCAAAATAACCATTATGTATGGCCAAAGACGACAATGATGATGCAAGACTATCTGACCCAGACTGGATTGTTTGAGGTGAACATTCACCGAATGGATTCGGTCTGGTTGGGTATTAAATACAATGAGACCAGGCCAGTACCTTACACTTCTTATATTAAAACTTATCCCTTGGATTCAACTGCTTACGGTGTTTCAGAGGATCCGATTAAGACCTCCCGATTTTCGATCGATTTCGCGGAATACGACCTTGTTATTTCCAACCTGGGGGATAGTGCCCCACGTTGGCCCGAGCAAACCGAGGAGAGTTTTGAAAAGTACGTACGAGATGGTGGAGGATTCATCATCGTGCACGCCGCCAATAATGCTTGGGGGGATTGGCCAGAATTTAATAAGATGATTGGACTCGGTGCCTGGGGAGGACGGGATAGTACTTCCGGCCCTTACGTCTATTATACGGATCAGGGGGTATTGGAAAAGGATCACGGCGCAGGTTCCTGTGGTTCTCATGGCCCAGAGTTTGAATTTGTAATCACCTCGCGGGAACCCGAACATCCTATCATGAAGGGATTACCAGAGAAGTGGTTACATACGCAGGATGAATTGTACGAACGAATGAGGGGCCCATTCGAGGGAGCTACTATTCTAGCCACGGCTTACTCGGATGTGGAGAGCAATGCGCCCCCATGGAATCCTAATGTTAAAGGCATGGGGCAGCATGTTCCCACGATGATGGCTATTCAATACGGAGAAGGGCGCATTTTTCATACTACACTTGGGCACTTTGATTATTCTATGGAATGTGCAGGCTTTATTACTACGCTTCAAAGAGGCGCAGAATGGGTGGCTACTGGCGAGGTGACCCAGGATGTTCCAGCTGATTTTCCGACAGAAGAAAAGAGTGTCGCCAGAAAATGGCAATAGCTTGGACGGGATGCGGTTCGGCTATTGCTTTGCACCATGTTTCCGGCAGGTTTGATAAGGGGCTTTATCGCACAACAACTCTTCTCACACCACGTTTCATGCCGATTTTTATCTCTAGCCAATAGATCCCGGCTTCAAGAGCCCTAGTGGAAATCAATAGCTTCGTCTCACTAGTCTCATATATTTTAATAGGCTGGCCGAGGTAATTCAGCAGGGTAATCTGCTTGGGAGACTGGCCTCCGAGATCTACCCAAAAATGGCCCTGCGCGGGGTTGGGGAAAACGTGGAAGTCTGGAGTGGGGGCGTGATCGTGTGTGCTAGTAGGGATGTTCGTTAAACAAGGTGATTCAGGATTGAAAAGTTTTTGGGCGTCAACGCTGCGCTGTTCTGTGGTGTGCCAGAGGATCAATCGGTCTATCGCTTGATAGGAGGAACGGGCATTGATTTCTATAGTATAGATGCCAACGGTATCGAAGCGAGCCGCAATATCATGAGCGTCATGATCGCTTGTTTTGGCTTTCCATTGGAAGGTGCCGACTTGGCCGCCAAAGACCTTGAAGAAACCGTTCGAGCTTGATCCATTCGGGCATCCGTAGTTAGGATCATTATTGCATTGAGGTTTGGGCTTGAGGCGTGAGGTGGTGTGCACGCCGCCTTGCTTGGCATAGAAGTTGTCGCCATTGATCTTGAGCCAGGTGTCATTGTGTAGCGTTCCATCGTCACCATTTCCGACCGCTACTCGCCAGTTGAAGGTGTAGGTTCCCGGGGTATTGATTTTGATTTGAAAGGTGATTGCGCCATTCCCAGTTTGGTTGAAGTATTGATTTCCAGTCCACTGAATATAACCATTCCCCGTGTAGCCGTCTATATTTTGGGCGACCTCCCAGCTGCCAGCTATGGGAAGGCTTTCCATTTCTACCACTAGGAGACCGTTTTCTTCCTCGAAAAAGTCGCAGGCTTCTAGTGTCGGTTGAGCATACACCATGCTGCTAAAGAATATGGAGAGGAAAAGCAAGATGCTTTGGGTTTTAGAATAAGACATGGCTGAAGAGATTGTTTATAGCAAATGAATGTAAGTAATCCTTTCGGCCAATGCCCGTGTCCTGTACTAAATGAGATAATCTTCCCTCTTTTTTTAGACGATTTTCGACCAGCGGTTGGTACTGATACCTCTTAGGGCGGACTAAGGCTTAGGATAAAGACAAAAGTGTTATTTTGTTTACTCCTACTTCTAGCTTTTCAGCCAGCAGGATCAGGACAAGGGAGCAAAAACAATATCATGAGAAGAAAGCTTATTTATCTAATATCGGGGGCCATCCTTCTGGGGTTATCGATACTCCTATATCCAAGTGACTTTGACAAAACTCCTCCGACTTTGTACTACAATGCCAATATCATTACAATAGACGAGGAACTGCCTAAAGCAGAGGCCATGCTGGTAGTGGATGGCTTAATCAAGGATATCGGGCAATTGGAGAGCATCGATACCACAGGATTCAAAGACTTAATCCGGAGAGATCTGCAGGGAGCGACGCTAATGCCAGGCTTTATTGACGTACATACCCATTTTGCCTTATCAATGTTCTTATCCAAAATGGTCGACCTTTCTGGATTTAAGCATGATTCCAATGAAGCGGTTTGGCAATATCTACGAGAAGTGGTTGAGCAGGCAGCGCCAGATGAATGGATCGTTTGCAAAGGCCTTGATCCTATTTTGGTTCCGGATTTAGTGGTCCCTGACTTGAAGTTTCTCGATCAGATAGCTCCTGAGCATCCCATCGTAATCTTTAGCCAAAGCCTACATAGTTATTGGGCCAATACTAAGGCATTTGAAGCGGTCGGGATAACGGCCAATACTCCTGATCCGTCAGATTTGAGTTATTACGAAAAAGACGATAGTGGGAATTTGACGGGCTTGATCGTAGAACAAGAAGCCTTTCAACCCTTTGGTGAAAAATTGACTTCAGTGGTGTTGACTCCGAAAGTATTGAGCCTTGCAGCTGCAGATGTGATGCGGCAATATGCTCAGAATGGAAATACAACGATCGTAAGTACGGGATTGACAATCAATGATAGTAAACCTTTGTTATTGCTGAAGCACCTATCTGCAGAGCGATCCAGCTTTTTAGGAGGAGCACTTCAGAAATTGGGACAATTGCCTATCAGAAAGCCAGCTCCTCGACACTTCATTTATATGCGGCATGACCGGAGCCATTTGTTACCCGATAAGCGAGGAGAAGCAAATGATTTCTACGATGTTGTCGGGGTCAAGCATTGGTATGATGGATCCCCTTATATAGGTTCTATGTACCTGGATTCTAGTTATTTGAATACAGAGATGACTTCAGAAGTGTTGCACATTTCACCTGATTCAAGAGGTCATGCCTTGGTGGATGAAGATTCATTGAAAGCCTTTATTCAAGCCTATCATGAAGCTGGTTGGCAGATAGCTATTCATACGCAAGGGGATGCTGCCATTAAGGAGGTAGTAGATGCCTATGAGGAGTTGGCAAGTACTTTAGATTTTAGTCAATCTAGACATCGATTGGAACACTGTTTGTTATTACCTACGAGCGAGTTGGAAAGACTGAAGCAACTCAACCTATTCCCCAGTTATCACATCAACCATATTTATTACTATGGGGATGCCTTGGCCGCAAGTTTGCTAGGGGAGGAGCGTAGCCAGCAAGTGCTCCCGCTTAAATCAAGTCAGGAGGCGGGTATAGTCAGTACACTACATGCGGATCAGCCTATGTTTGAGAGCAAGCCGTTCCGGTTAATCCAGACGGCAATGGAACGGAAGACTAAGAATGGGAAGGTACTAGGCTCTAAGGAAGGGATTGACCTTATGGACGCCATTAAAAGCCTGACCATTAATGCAGCTGTACAGATTAATAAAGAGGATCAAATTGGTTCGCTCAAAACGGGAAAATATGCTGACTTCATTATTTTGGATACTAATCCTTTTTCCATTCCTGTGGATAGATTGGAACAGATAAATTGTCGAGAAGCATATATCAATGGTAATCTAGTTGACTTTTGAGCAAAAAACAAGGCCAAATCAGTCTCCTATTATGCTTGACTTTATGGTAGTTATTTTTAATTAAATAATTGATTAGTAGTAGTTTGTTGCTTATTTTTGGTGTCTAATTGCTTCTTTTTTTATGGTAAGTCCCTGAAAATGTCTTTGGCAGGATGCAGCTATTTGTGGCATCTTTGGCGCATCGAGAGGACATCAGTAATCAGCACCTATTTTAA
>ENA-UENX01000148-UENX01000148.1-marine-metagenome-genome-assembly--contig:-NODE-148-length-37197-cov-3.321790_pt1 | contig 37197 bp, 29 predicted proteins | sample MGYA00237875_ERZ529327 | MGnify/ENA primary metagenome ERZ529327 (study PRJEB26372, sample SAMN05368347) | marine metagenome | biome: cultured habitat; feature: ocean water; material: water; isolation... | reverse complement strand
TTCAAGATGGCATGACTTTAATGTTAGGTGGTTTCGGACTATGTGGTATACCAGAGAATTGCATTTCCGCCTTAGCGGCCAAAGGCATTAAAGGCCTAACTTGCATCTCAAATAATGCGGGAGTCGATGATTTTGGATTGGGGCTTTTGTTACAGAAACGACAAATCAGGAAGATGATTTCCTCCTATGTTGGAGAGAACGCCGAATTCGAAAGACAGATGCTTAGTGGTGAATTGGAAGTAGATTTGGTGCCGCAAGGATCACTGGCTGCTCGTTGTTACATGGCAGGGGCTGGTGTACCGGCCTTTTTCACTCCAGCAGGTTATGGAACAGAAGTAGCTGAGGGTAAAGAAGTTAGATACTTCAATGGCAAGCCACATATTCTAGAAACGGCCTTGGAAGCTGATTTTGCCATCGTTAAAGCCTGGAAAGGCGACCGCTTTGGGAATCTCGTTTACAAGGGAAGTGCACGAAATTTCAACCCCGCCATGGCCATGGCCGGGAAGATCACTATCGCGGAAGTAGAAGAAATCGTTGAACCCGGAGAATTGGATCCCAACTTTATCCATACTCCTGGTGTTTTCGTACAGAGGATATTTGAAGGAACGAATTATGAAAAGCGAATCGAGCAAAGGACTGTTCGCCAAAAAACACAATCCTAACCATCAAAAATTCGATCCATGCTAGATAAGAAAGGAATCGCACAGCGCATTGCTCAAGAATTACAGGATGGTTGGTATGTGAATTTGGGTATCGGTATCCCAACGCTAGTCGCCAACTACGTTCCAGAAGGCCTCAGTGTTGAATTTCAGTCTGAAAATGGGATTCTCGGAATGGGCCCCTTTCCTTACGAAGGTGAGGAAGATGCAGATATGATTAATGCAGGGAAGCAAACAGTGACCCTTTTACCAGGCGCCTCTGTCTTTGATTCCGCGACCAGTTTCGCAATGATCAGAGGGGGGCACATCCAGCTGACGGTGCTTGGTGCCATGGAAGTAGCAGATAATGGTGATATCGCCAACTGGAAGATTCCGGGCAAAATGGTCAAAGGTATGGGCGGAGCTATGGACCTAGTAGCCTCCGCAGAGAACATCATCGTGGCCATGATGCATACCAATAAGCGAGGACAGTCAAAACTCCTCCGGCAATGTTCCCTCCCACTGACCGGGGTGAAGTGTGTAAAACGAGTAGTCACTAACCTCGCCGTTTTAGACATTACACCAGCAGGTTTTAAGCTGATAGAACGAGCGCCAGGCGTGAGCGTAGAGGAAATTAAGAATGCGACCGAAGGTCGTCTGGTAATCGAAGGAGATATTCCTGAAATGCAATTATAGTTTTCGAACGATGGCAAAATCCATCGATAAATAGTAGACAATGGCAGAAGAACAAAAAGAACCAATTAAATGCCTAATCATAGGCTCTGGTCCAGCAGGTTATACCGCAGCGATCTATGCTGCTCGTGCTAATCTAGATCCTGTAGTATACACAGGTCAAGAGCCCGGAGGACAATTGATGATCACCACTGACGTGGAAAACTACCCAGGCTATCCAAAAGGTATACGAGGCCCAGAGATGATGGACGATTTCAAAAACCAGGCAGAACGCTTTGGAACGGACGTTCGGTATGATCTCGTGGAAAAGGTTGACTTTAGCGGCCCAATCCACAAAGCATGGACCGCCAATGGGGATGAAATCCATGCCCATAGCATTATTATCTCTACTGGAGCAAGTGCTAAATGGCTAGGCTTAGAGTCTGAGCAAAGATTAATGAACCAAGGTGTTTCAGCATGTGCTGTTTGTGATGGCTTCTTTTTCAAAGGAAAAGAGGTAGCTGTCGTCGGAGGTGGTGATACCGCTGCTGAAGAGGCAACTTACCTGGCAAAGCTCTGCCCAAAAGTTCACTTGTTGGTACGTCGGGATGAGATGCGTGCTTCGAAGATCATGCAAGATCGTGTGATGAAAACCGAGAACATCGAAGTACATTGGAATACAGTGACTCAAGAAATTCTAGGTGATTCGGATGTAACTGGTGTCCGGGTATTAAACCGTGTAACCGAAGAAGAGAGTGTACTACCCGTGCAAGGTTTCTTCGTTGCGATCGGACATAAGCCTAATACCGACATCTTTAAAGGTTGGCTCGATATGGACGATACCGGCTACTTGATCGTTGACCCTGGTACGTCTAAGACTAAGATCAAAGGCGTATTTGCCAGTGGTGATGCTGCTGATAAAGTGTATCGCCAAGCGGTTACCGCAGCAGGTACAGGCTGTATGGCCGCCCTAGACGCAGAAAGATATTTGACGGAAGAAGGGATTATCTAGTCCAACTTTCGATAATATAGAAATACGCATCCCGTGCTTTATCTAAGGCACGGGATTTTTCATTGCTAATGGTCTATCAATCATTTGAAGCAATAGTGATAAACCTTCCAAAGACATCGTTGTGAGCAGCCAATGCGGAAGAGCAAGAAGATCAAATAGTACAAAAATTGCAAGCGAAATACCCCTATCTCCCGATATCTCCGAGCAGAAGTCACTACCGGTTTCTTTACTACCGTAAATGGTACCTGTCGTTTTAATCGTCGCACCAAATCAAAGTCTTCCATAATGTCCAAGGACTCATCAAAACCATCCAAGTCATGGAAGATATCTCGCCTCACAAATAAACTCTGATCCCCGTAGTGAAATCCATCCCAATTGAATCGAGTAAACCAGCCATGCAATCGTAAAAACCAATGTTCCCAATCAAAAGATAGCCTGAAGCATCCAGACAATTGACCGGCTTGAATGGCTTCTTCTATGCCTCCTATAAATTCTTCAGGAGGAAAAGTGTCCGCATGCAAGAAATAGAATACTCCTCCAGTTGCAGATCTTGCTCCTAGGTTTAATTGATGAGCTCGTTGTTGCACATCACTTTTCACCAGAATCACCCCAAATTCATTAGCAATATCCGGAGAGGCGTCCTGACTGCCCCCATCCACCAAGATCAACTCGACATCCTGGTCCTCCCCAATTACAGCATGCAGATAAGGAAACAACTTCTGCAAACTGTCGGCCTCATTCAAAGCGGGAATGATGATACTTAACCTCATGCCGGCTAAGATAAAAAGCAATGGCCGAAGTAGTCATCCCACTTCGGCCATCTAGCCCCTAAAAGGTAATTTCTTCTATACTAATTAATTAGGAACTGCTTTAGATAGATCTGGTTCAATCCCCATATTCGCCCAAATAAAGGCATATCTATCAGCTGCCAATTCTATCGTCTGCTTGGTCGAAACAGAACCATGTCCGGCATTCGTCTGGATCCGAATCAGTACCGGATTATCTCCTTGATGGGCTTCCTGTAAGCGCGCTGCAAATTTGAAGGAATGGGCAGGAACTACCCGGTCATCGTGATCAGCAGTAGTAACCATGGTTGCTGGATAGTTCACTCCTTCTTTCAAGTTATGGTATGGAGAATAGCCTTTCAGGTATTCGAACATTTCAGGAGAATCCTCAGCGGTTCCGTAGTCTGCTGCCCAGCCGGCTCCAGATGTAAACTTGTGGTATTTCAACATGTCCATGACACCAACAGCAGGCAAAGCCACCTTAGCTAGATCCGGCCGTTGAGTCATCGTAGCTCCGACCAACAGACCTCCATTAGAACCACCAGCAATAGCTAAGTACTCACTTGAGGTGTAGCCCTCCTTGATTAGATACTCCCCAGCTGCGATGAAGTCATCAAATACATTTTGCTTATTCATCTGCGTCCCTGCTTTGTGCCATTTTTCTCCATATTCTCCTCCTCCTCTTAGGTTCGGTTGCGCGTAAATCCCACCGTTTTCCAACCACACGATTCTAGAAGCGCTAAAACTTGGCGTTAGGCTAACATTAAATCCCCCATAAGCATACAGATAAGTTGGATTTTTTCCGTTCAACTCTAAGCCCTTCTTATGCGTGATGAACATGGGCACTTTCGTGCCATCCTTGCTGGAATAGAACACTTGCTTGGTTTCGTAGGCAGATGGATCAAACTCTACATCTGATTGACGGTACATAGTGGATTTTCCAGAAGCAATGTCATATTTGTAGATAGTTCCTGGAGAAGTAAAGGATGTAAAGGAATAATATAGAGAGGTGTCGTCCTTTTTAGCCCCGAAGCCTCCTGCCGAGCCAATTCCGGGCAATTCCACATCTCGTTCAAGTTTGCCATTCATATCAAATTGCTTGATAGCGGTTTTGGCATCTACTAAGTAATTGGCAAAGAATTTACCTCCACCAGAACCTACTCTCAGTACGTTTTCCGTTTCTGGGATGACGTCCTCCCAGTTCTCCTGGGTAGGAGCAGATAGATCCATTTTAACTAGACGATAATTCGGCGCATCTATATTGGTGTACAAATAGAAGGTGGAACCATCGTTGTCTATGTAGGCGCAGCGGGCAAAATAGTCGTCCTGAATCTGGATAAAATCTCCATTGGGATCATTAAGATCCTTGATGTATAGCTGTGAGCCGCTCGTATTTTGCGCTGCAGACACCACCAGATATCTGCCATCCTCGGAAACGCCACCACCGATATATCGATTGGGTTGCTTCTCTCCTCCATACACCAATTCATCTTGTGATTGAGGAGTTCCCAGCTTGTGGTAGTACAACTTATGATATTGAGTTTTGGCCGATAATTCACTAGTTCCCTTTGGATTATCATAGCTGCTGTAGTAAAATCCATCCTTATCTTTCCAAGACAATCCGCTAAATTTCACATCAATCAAAGTATCGCCAACTACCTCCATTGTCTCTGTATCTAACACAATCACTTTTCGCCAATCAGAACCACCTTCTGTGATCATATAGGCAGCCAATGCGCCATCTTTTGTAAAGAATATACCTCGTAGGGCTATGGTCCCATCTTCAGAGAAGGTATTGGGGTCGAGGAACACGCTTGGTTCTGCATCTTTATCTCCTATCGGTTTACGATATACAACGCTGTGATTCTGCAGCCCATCATTCTTGTAGAAATATTCATAGTTACCTTCTTCGAAAGGAGCAGAAATTTTTTCGTAATCCAATAGTTCTTCAATACGTCCTTTCAAGTTTTCTCTGAAGTCAATGCCATTCAGATAGGCGCCGGTAACAACATTTTGGGCCTCAACCCAAGCACCAGTTTCGGCTGAAAGATCATCTTCGAGCCATTGGTAAGGATCTGCTACGTCAACACCATGATAGGTATCCACGTGTTCTCCCTTTGTGGTTTCAGGATAAGTAAGATTTGTTGTTTCTTGATTTTGGTTAGTCTTACAAGCCATCAAAAAAGAGAGCGTAAGCCAAGCAACGATTGCTAGTTTTTTCATAAACTAATAAGTTGATAAGAAATAATTGTTGATGGTAGTGGTTGAACTTCTAGAAGTAGCAATAAGAACTTTCCTACCCTTGATCGCCAGTTCTTAAGTTCATACCTCCACCTCGCATTATATCGACTAAGATAAAGCATATCTCGTAATTGGGGAGCTTGCGGCCATGGGACTTCCGTACATTAGCAGGATTACACAGAACAACTCACAATGTTCTTTCGGCTGTCCTGCACCTTTTCTCATTAATTGACAGGGCCGATTTCCAGTATTGGGCAAATAAGTAGCCGCAGCGACTATCCTGTTCTTATTTAATTCTTTAATTTATCAATCAGAATCAAATCCTGTCTTCAGTGCCTGCTTCATCAAGCATGCACTTAAAATCGAATTCCCACCATGAAGCATTACGATCATTTAATTCTCGGTACCGGGCAAGCAACTGGAACATTGCTCGGAAAACTCATCCCCACTGGCTCATCAATAGCGGTGATAGAGGAAGCCAAAGTTGGAGGAAGTTGTGTCAACTTTGGTTGTACCCCCACCAAAACTTTGGTGGCTAGCGCAAAGGCATTATTCCAGGCAAAGCGGGGTGATTTCTATGGATTCGATACGGGTGAAATCAAGGTAGACTATGACAAGATAAGAGCACGGATGAACTCGGTGCGATCCGCCAGTAATACCAGCCTAACAAACTGGATGGAGAACACCCCTAATGTAGATCTAATTCGAGGCCGTGGTTCCTTTGCAGGACCAAAGACGATCCAGGTAGGCAGTGAGCAGATGACCGCCCAAAATATATACATCAATGTAGGTACGCGCCCTCGCATTCCCAATATTGCCGGGATTGATGAAGTCCCGTGGATGGATAGCGCAAAGTTGTTAGATAGGACGGAGTTACCCAAGCGACTCATTATTATCGGGGGTGGTTATATCGGAGCTGAATATGCCCAAGTGTATCGTCGATTTGGTTCCGAGGTAACCTTAATTCAAGGAGCAGATCAATTGATGCCCAGGGAAGATAAGGACGTGGCCGATGCCATTCAAGCCTTTCTCGAAGAGGAAGGAATTGAAGTGATATGCGATGCCAAGGCACAAAGTGTTCAAAATACGGATAAGGGTATAGAGTTAACCATCTTGAGAGATGGGCAAGAAAGTACCATTGAAGGTACGGATCTCTTAATCGCAACCGGCCGAATTCCAAACAGTGATAGCCTAAATCTTGAGGCAACTGATATTATCACTAATAAGCGAGGGTATATCGAGGTAGATGACTATTGTCGAACGGCTGTCGAAGGTGTTTTTGCCCTCGGTGATGTAAATGGTCTTGGGGCCTTCACCCACACCTCCGTCAATGATGCCGAAATCGTGCTGGATTTTCTTTTCGGAGGAAGTCGTAGCATTTCCCAACGCAACATGGTCTACGCGCTTTTCACAGATCCACCACTTGGAAGAGTCGGAATGAGTGAAAAGGAAGCCCTGGCTACAGGAAGGAAAATTCTAAAGGCGACACGACCGATGTCCCGCATCAGTCGTGCGAAGGAAATGGGAGAAACCAAGGGGTTTGCAAAACTGCTGGTTGATGCCGAAACCGATCTTATTTTAGGTGCTTCTATTCTGGGTGTTGGCGGAGATGAAATTATAAATATGTTCGCCGCCATTATGCATAGTGAAATCGAGTGCCGGAATTATCGTCGGGTGGTTTTAGTTCATCCGACTGTGTCCGAACTGATGCCCTGGATTTTGGATGGGATCAAGGAAGCCAGAGCAGAAGATTGATGTTGCTTTGATTTTGGTGGGATCCCACTTCCCGGCCTGGTCTGCCAGGAAGTGGGATCCTATCTGATAGTTCCTTAGTTTTTACGTTTCTTACGTACTGTAGAGGTACGCTTCTTTCCTGCCGTTTTTCCATTTCGGCTCTTGACCTTGGTGGTAGTCGTGGTTCTTTTTTTGCCTGCCGCTGCACCATTTTTGCCTTTTACCCCAGCGGCCTTGGTAGTAGTTCTTTTTGTAGCCGTAGCGCCATTTCGTCCGCGTACCTTGGTAGTAGTGGTAGTCGAACGCTTAGCAGCCTTAGCACCACCCGCGGTCTTGGCATTTCTAGTAGTTGTGGTTGTACGGCGTACTGCACTGCCGCCTTTGTTAGTACGCACTACTGTTGTTTTTCTAACCACGGTGGTAGAAGTCCGTCGACGAGGTACGTAGACATTATGGGCTCTCACGACACGGTGTGTATTTACTACACGGAAACTAGTTCGGTATGGTCTTATTCCTACGTAGAAAGTAGAGAATGGACGTGGACGCCAAGGTCTCCACCAGCGAGGATAAACCCTCCAACCAAATGGTGAAACCCAAGCTCGATATCTTGGTCCGTAAACGAATCGTACAGAAGGCCAGAGCCATACGTTGACTACAATGCGCTTGAAAGCAACCACATCATCAGGACCTCTTCCTTGTGAGTCATCGCCTTCTACTTCAAAAGGCTCAACTATCTTGGATTCTCCGAAAACCTCCTCATCTCCAATAATTTGCAAGATGGCGTTCTCTGCTCCTGTTTTTTCGATCTCAATAACGGCTAAATCCTGGCTTTCATTTTCATTTATGGGTACCTGTAGCACAATCGCATGCACATCACCATCTACATGATCAATTACACGGATATAATCGATATCACCATCTTCATTCAAATCCAGATTATTGATCTTATTACTCTCTTTATTCAGTGCTTTCTCGAAATCTTCGATCGACTTTGCCTCCTTGAATAGGCTAAGTGCACCTTCCAAGCTGAAGTGATCTCCAGCGTAACCTGTTTCTTCAATGGTTTCATCTGTTTGGGCATGAAGGCTAGTCAATAAAAAACTGAATGCTAAAAGCGGAATGACTAAAAATGACTGTAGCTGTCGCATAATAGTTTTGTTTGTACTCCAGACGGAAAGGTTCTGGAGAAAATGAAGCAAAAATGTTTTTTGGGGGTTGATCGTACTGCAGTTCAGATTCCCTTTTGCTGCTTAGATGTAAATACGGGATGAAGGTTTAAACAGCCTAAGAAAAATCTTGTATTTTTTCTACTGCCTGACATAGCAAATCCATGTATACCTCTTCATTATCAGCTTGTTACACCTTGTGTTGGGTTTGAGAAAAAAAATGCTGGAGATGGAAAAATTTAATTACTTTGGAGAGATTAAGCTTACATAAGCTTATACAAGATACATCATTTTGACCTTTATGCATTTCATAATGAGAAGACTTACGGCCACGACGCTCCTAATCCTATTAATGCTTTCCGGTTCTTCTGCACAAAATCAAATCGACACTTTGACTATCGGCTATACCCGAGCCGCACCTTTCATTCTTCTAGAGGAGGAAGGACAGATCAAAGGATTAAGTGTCTGGTTGTGGGAAAGAATAGCAGAAGACTTACAAATCCCATACGAATTTAAGCTGATGAACTTCGACGAAATGCTCAAGGGTCTGAAGGACGGGAGCATTGATGGAAGTATCAACCCCCTTACGATTACCAGTGACCGGAGCAAATACATGGATTTTACGCATTCCTTCTTTGTTTCTAACTCCACCGCCGCTATTCGAAAGACCTCCTCTATTCAAAAATTCGTCAACTACGCTAGGTCTCTTTTTTCAATTAATTTTCTAAGCGGCTTATTCATTTTGATGATTATCATCGGATTATTTGGTCTGGCCGCATGGTGGTTTGAACGTAAACACAATGAAACACAGTTTCGGAAGGGGTTAGCCGGGATCTGGGACGGTCTCTGGTGGTCAGCAGTTACCATGACTACGGTTGGCTATGGTGATAAGTCTCCCAAAAGCACAGGCGGAAAAGTCATTGCCCTCATTTGGATGTTTACTGCTCTGCTCTTCATATCCGGTTTCACCGCCAGCATCGCCTCTACCCTCACCGTAAATCAGTTGAAGTGGTCACCCCAAGGCATCAATGACTTCAAAGATGAAACCGTCGGATGTGTGAACGCTTCAGGCACCTTGGATTACCTCGATACACACTTCTTTTCGGATGTTCAAAAATATGCTGGTCTAGCGGACGGACTAACCGCATTGACAAATCAAGAAATTGAGGCTTTTTTGTATGATGAACCCATCTTAAAGTATCGTATTGCCAATGACCCTGCCTACAATGATCTAGAAATACTTCCCGTTAAATTTGATCTTCAATTCTATGCCTTTGCTTTCCCAAAGGCACGGTATGAGGTCAAGGAACTCGTCTCGCAGAAGATTCTGGAATACACGGAAAATATTGAATGGCGGCTAATTTTGGCAGAATACGACCTCAGTCAGCTATAAAGTAGAGTTACTAATTCTGCTGACTTTCATGCAGTAAGGCTTCGAAGTATTGCCAATGTTCCGGAAGAATCTCGAAATCAGAGACTTTTGCCTCATCATCCAGCTGTCTGATTACGATAGAGTCTTGGAAGAATGGATCACTTTCGAAGGCCTGTACCTCTTCGGAAGACATAGGGCCGCCCTGATATTTCAAGGTTTGCTGACTGGCTAGTGAGAGCTGATCATGGTAATTAGACTCAACAGCACAGAGATAACGCTTGGCAGCAACATGATTCTTAACCGTAGCCTGCATTCGCGCGGAAAATCCTCTTTCCTCTAAGAAGGTTTCACCCCAGTGATCATGGGCTTCAATTCCGTATTCTCCCATTTTGCCGTGTTCCACGGTCAATGAGAGCGGATAAAGATGACCAATATCGTGCAAAAAGGCGGCTAGAATCATCTCCTTATCTAGTCCCAGATCCTTTGCCAGCAATCCAGCCTGAATGGAATGAGCGTTTACGCTAAATCCTTCGCCATATTCCATATGGCCGAATTGGTGGAAAAGATTAAGAACTTCGTCTACTATAGAGTTACTAGTCATAATTGATAACTGAGCTAGGTGGAAGTTTACAAGTAAAATCTGACGAATACCTTAGCCCTATACTGCCAAAACAAGCTGCTTTAATTAGCCATGGCAGCTTTGCGCTTTGCCTTTAACTGAGCATAGTAACCACTGAAAAGTCTTCTAGCAATCATCACCTTCATGATCTCATTGGTACCTCCATAAATCCGGGCCACTCTACTGTCAGCAAAGGCTCTAGCAATAGGATATTCCCAGATGTAGCCATAGCCACCATGCAACTGCAAGCAAGTATCCAAGATCTCAAATTGAGCGTCGGTAGCCGAGAACTTTGCCATGGAAGCTTGTTCGGCTGTTAGCTTATGATCCGCCAGCAATTCCGTACACTTATCAACAAAAACCTGATGAATCTGCAGCTTCGTCGCCATTTCGGCCATCTTAAACTGCGTATTTTGGAACCCCGCCACAGGCTGACCAAAGGCTGTTCGCTCGCTTGTGTACTTAATCGCGTCCTCAATGGCACCTTCACAGGCTCCAATGGCTTGCAAAGCGATAGTCAATCGCTCCCTCGGCAGCTCTGTCATCATATAAATAAAACCTTTACCCTCTTCTCCCAAAATATTCTCCTTGGGCACTTTGACATCTTCAAAAAACAGTTCACAAGTGTCACTAGTCTTTAGGCCAATCTTCTTAAATGGCTTGCCTTTTGAGAAACCCTCTGAATCAGCATCTACTACCAAAAGGCTGATACCTTGTTGAGGAGTATTCGGTCTGGTTTTACAAGCTACAATTGTAAAATCAGATGTGTAGCCAATAGTAATGAAAGTCTTGGAACCATTCAACAACCAATAGTCTCCTTTATCCACGGCATTCGTTTGGATTGCCTGCACATCACTACCTGTGCTGGGTTCAGTCATTCCTAGGGAGCCAATGGCCTCTCCAGTGGCCATCTTCGGCAGGTACTTCTGTTTCAAAGTCTCCGAGCCATATCGTTCAATGTATGGGCCTACAATATCTGAATGCATGGATATACCTGGTGAATCGGCAAAAGCCCTAGACATCTCTTCGATCAACAACGCACTAAATGAAAAGTCAAGACCACCACCTCCGTAAGCTTCACTGAGACTAATATTTAATAATCCTAGCTCCCCTGCTTTCAACCAAGCCTCTCTGGAACAGAATCCCTGTTCTTCCCATTCCTCACGGTAAGGTAGGACGTGTTGCTTCAGATACTCTCGAATTGTTTCTCTCAACATTTGGTGTTCTTCGGTGCCGTAGACATCTCGTTTAATCTTCAAATCTGCGTACATCTCTTTGTTTTTTTTGTTCCTTGAATGATGTCAAAGAAGGATCGATTTAGCGACAGAAAACGATAGAATCTCAGTCGCTATGTCTTTATTGGAAAAGTAATTTTTGTCGCTAGCAAGATACCATTTATGAGACTCCTTTTCAAGCGATTCCCTTGCCAGTTCTAGACAGAAATGACTTACATCTGGCCAAGTGTTTTCTTAATCCTAGTTTCTTTCGAAATCTTTCTGGCTAATGGTATCTTTGGGTTTTCCAGTAAAGAAAACTATTTGAACCGCCCTCTGATCATTATTAAAAAAACTAGGTATGAAAAAACAGCAACTCTTTCTGTTGACACTACTACTTTGCGCTGCGCTACAGCTTTCTGCTCAAAATACGGTGGGATTACTCTCTTACGAGCCCTCACTTACCTACGATGGCTACAATCTAATTTACCCACACAATCAGCCGAACGTTTACCTATTGGATAACTGTGGCGAGATTGTTCATGTCTGGGAAGATAGTACGCAGTATCGCCCTGGTAATACGGCTTACCTTTTAGGGGATGGCCGAATAATCAAAACCAAACGACCCGCATCAGTAGCAAATGACGCGATCTGGGCTGGCGGCGGCGGGGCCACTGTAGAAATCCGAGATTGGGACAATAATCTGGAATGGTCTTTCACGATCAATAATGATACAGCCAGACTTCATCATGATATAGAGCCCTTACCTAATGGTAATATCCTCATGATCGTCTGGGAGTTGAAGACTGCGGAAGAGGCCATCCAGGCAGGACGAGACCCCAACTCGATGGATAATGATGAGTTATGGCCCGACTACGTAATCGAAGTGAATCCCTCTACAGATGAAATCGTCTGGGAATGGCATTTCTGGGATCATTTGATCCAGGACATCGACCCAAGCAAGGATAATTATGGCGTAGTAGCCGATGAGCCCGGGCGCTTAGATATCAACTTCGATGATGATGGACACCCAGATTGGCTTCATTGCAATTCAATTGACTACAACCCAGAAATGAAACAGATCTTACTAAGCACACCCTTTCTCAGCGAGATCTATATCATAGATCACACTACTAGCACAGAACAGGCAGCAGGAAACATTGGAGGCTTAGGAGGAAATGGGGGTGATTTTATGTTTCGTTGGGGGAACCCTCAGGTCTACCGAGCTGGTTCTCAAGAAGATCAGGTACTATTCAATAATCACGATGCGCATTGGGTGCTAGATTTCGTAGATGAAATGCATCCGCAGTTTGGCAAGATCGCCGTCTTCAACAACCAGGCTGGGCCGGATTTCTCCACGGTGAACACGATTAATCCCTCCTGGGATATGTATTCTTGGAATTATCTGCTTTTTGACGGACAGTTTGGTCCTGGAGCTTTTGATCTGACCATTACTCACCCTGATCCGACCGCCCTCTATTCCACTGGTTTATCTAGCGTCCAATTTCTCCCCAACAATAACGTATTGATTTGCAGTGGGAGATTTGGTTACAGTGTCGAATTAACGCCTGACAATCAGGTAGTCTGGGAATACAAAACTCCCCTGGAGGGTGGTCAAGCAGTAGCACAAGGGACCGAATTAAGCATCAACAACAACCTAACTTTCCGAATAGATCGTTATCCAACTGACTATTCCGCCTTCGAAAGTAGAGACCTGGATCCACAGGGATGGATCGAATTAGAACCTGATTCGACCTTCTGCGGCTTGATACTACCAACTACAGACTTAATGAAGGATTATAGTCTTAATGTTTACCCCAATCCGGCCACAAATATGTTAACCATAGAATGGCAGGGAGGAGTCTATGTAAACATTGAAATCTTTGACATCCTTGGACGTAGAGTGGATTATTTCAGAGCAACAGGCGGGCGCAAATACTTAGACATTAGCAATTGGAGAGAAGGTGTATATGTGGTGCAAATTGGTGGCGTGCAAAGCAGAAAGATAATCGTGAAATAGGAAGTTTTGCATTATGTTGTAGAGCAGGAAGGCAAGAGTCTTCCTGCTCTACAATTGATCATCTATTGTTCCACAAACTGAATTCCAACCTCCGCTCGATACTTATCCCATTCTGCCAATAACTCGTCTCTTTTGGTTGGATTTTGGAAAGACACATCTACCCGTTCACCGGGATCATTAGCTAAATTAAATAATCGAAATCTAGTGCGATCATGGGCTCCTCCAGAATTCACTAGTTTCCAATTACCCTTGCGGACATAGGCCTGGCCACGGTGTTCCAAGGCAAATACCTCTGCATCAGTATGAGGATTGGTCGTTTCGCCCTTCCAATAGGATAACACCGATTTACCACGTAAAGGAGCGAGTGGTCTTCCTTCTAGCTCTCCGGGATAGATAGCGCCAGCAATTTCCAGGAAGGTAGGTGCCAGATCCAAGACGGTAAAGTGCTCCGATTTAACGGTTCCTCCGCCAACACCAGGAATTCCGCTTACAATCATGGGTGAGGCAAGTCCCCCTTCATAGGCCTGTCCCTTGTAGCCATTGAATGGAGCCATGGCAGCTTGAGCCCATCCGTTTCCGTAGGAAACAAAGGAGGTCATGAGTCCCATATCCTCGTAGCGATTATCGTATTGCGCCCGAATATAGCGTCCCAGCACGGGATGTTCGAACACATTTTCTGGGCCAGCCCCATTATCTGAAGCCACAATGACGATAGTGTTGTCATACAATTTTGTTTCCCTCAAAGTTTGGATTAAGCGACCGATGTTATCATCCAAATGATCAAGTACAGCAGCATACAGTTCCATTTCTCGAGCATCGCGACGCTGTTCTTCAAAAAACAAATTATTCCACCGCTTAAAGGTATTCATTGGCAAGGGCAATACCTGATTAGATGGAATAATGCCTTTATCCTTAAGCCCTTGAAAGCGCTTCTGCCGCAATGCATCATAGCCTTGGTCATAAAAGCCTTTGTACTTGTTTCGATACTCCAAGGGGGGCTGTAAAGGCCAACGAGGAGCAGTATACGAAACCATGGCAAAAAAAGGCCGACTCTCCTTAGCATTCTTGTTTAAGTACCTGATGGCTTGATCCGTATAGAAATCTGTAGAATAGGTTCCCTCCGGATAAGGTGCATTTATAGCATTATTGGTGAAATGACTCGTCGTATCAGAACCATATAAACCAAGTCCGACATTGTTGTACTGATTGCTCACTTGCTCTAAGAGCACCCAAGAATCCTCAAAACCCTGTCGCTTGGGATTACTTTGTACATCCATACCCAAATGCCATTTCCCCGCGATACAGGTATAGTAACCCGATTCTTGCAGTAGCTTTGGGAAACTCAGTACTCGGTCAGAAAACTCGTATTCATAACCCGGAATACCACGGTAGGCCTCATGTAATGGATTGAGCACCCGGCCGTGGCCGCTGATGTGGTTGTCATTTCCAGTCATCAGCATAGCTCGTGTTACCCCTCCAATTGGGGCAACTCTAAAGCCGGCATATCGGACGCCTTTGGCGGCTAAGGAATCTAAATTCGGAGTCGGGATTTCTCCTCCAAAACTCCCTAGATCCGAATAACCTAAATCATCCAACATGATCAATAAAATATTGGGTCGGCTATCACGCTCTGCCTTTTCTTGATTGGGTGGCTTGGGTTGACAAGAAAAAAGCAGTAGTAGGGAGGTAATGAATAAGCTTAAGGTAGTGTTCCTCATAATCTAAAAATTCAACTCAAATCGATCTTTTGGGCCTTACTAAGCGGCGTCCAAGGTATTTTGCAAAAATTGTTGAATATCGTTCATCATCTGCTGGCTTGCCTTAACTGTGATCTTCGGCAAGTTTAGGAAAGCATGTATTACCCCCTTATAATCTCGGAAGAAAACAGTATTTCCAGCTTCTTGCAGCCGTTTACTATAATCTGCTCCCTCCCCCTTCAAGGGATCGTACTCCGCCGTGCTGATATAGGCTGGTGGAAGATCAGCCAGATTCTCGGTAAGGATTGGAGACATTAAAGGATCCTCAACATCTGCTTCTGTCCTTTTATAATGATTAACAAACCATTGCATCAACGGCTTGGTCAATAGGTACCCAGCAGCATATTCATCAATCGTTGGGCTAATCAATCGGCCATCAACCGTTGGATAGATTAATACTTGTGCTTTAATTTTCGGGCCATTATTGTCACGTGCCAGAATGCAGGCTACGGCAGCTAAGTTTCCCCCAGCACTATCCCCCATCAGCACCAACTTGTTGGCATCTGCCCCCAATCTATTGGCTTCTCCCGCTGCCCAACAACATGCATCATAGCAATCATGTACTGGGATCGGGAATTTGAACTCAGGCGCTAATCGATAGCCTACAGAAACAACGACAGCACGATTTTGCTTGGCAATTCTTCGGCAAGCTTTATCGTGCGTATCAATGCTCCGTGTCACGAAACCACCACCGTGGTAGAAAACGATCAATGGCAAGCCTTCCTCCGCTACAGGCTGATAGACGCGAATCGGAATCTTTGTTCCATCGCGAACAGGAATTTCCTCATCCCATACCTTATCCATTGGTTCAGGAGGATAATCGATTACCCGATCAACTTTGTGAAACTCGCTTTGATTGATCTTGCGAACGGTAGGAGCATCAAGCTTAGTATAGTCTAATTGTTTGGCTATGTAATTCAAGTAGAATAGAAGTAGCCTCAACTTTAGGGGCATCTTTTTCTCATGTTTTACTGGCTCTCGGGCAAATTCGATAAGACCATAGTCTAGCCCGAAAAGGAATTTTCGCTAGCAAAAATGCTAAATATCACCGATAAAAATGGATCTCTAGCACTTTTTATGTGTCAGAAGATCTCGGCCTGTTGCTATCCACTGGTTAAGGCCTTTCTTTTATCGATTTGGTAAAGTTAAGAAAATAAGTCTTAGGAACTTTAGCGCAATATCTTCGTCTCGGCTAGCGAGAATCAAAGGCTACTCACCGTAAATCCTTGATCTTTAAACTGTACAACGACCGTTTGGCCGGGTGAGCGATATTCAACTTTTTGATCACTGACCACTTCCATTGTGTTGGGTTTCGCCATATACACTGACCGCACCTCCTTCAAATAGCGCTGCATTTCTATTTTGGGAAGTGCTTTCAGATGCGTTCTGTAGACAGCCGTTTTTTCCAAGGCTACATTTACCCATTTTCTGGCTCTCCATACCCACCACATATAGATACCGTCCACTACCCTACCGAACGCCATGCCGTACCATACGCCAATTGCACCAAGTCCTATTGGAATAGCTAGAATCCAGGCGGAGATGATGGTCAGCAAGTTCCTACCGATCAAAGTACTGATCATAGCAGGGCGAGTATCACCTGCTCCCCTAAGGGTGCCCGTGATCAGAATAGCGATGGCCGTTACGGGCAAGAAGATCGTATTTACTTGGAAGTAACTCAAACCTCCTTGAAGCACCTTGGGGTGGGCGGTAGGATCAAACAAAAGAATAATCTCCTCAGCAAAAAGAATCATCGGCGTAACCAGAATTCCCATGACCAATATTCCCAGTACAATCATGATGTTGCCCTGGTAATAGGCCTCTTGCGTTTGCCAGCGTCCCAATGCCTGCCCAACAAGGCTAGTGCCCGCCACATTTAAACCTACCACAGGCTGTGCTGCTAGGGATTCTACCTGCCACCCAATCGTAAGTACGGCCGCACCATAGGTACCTAATTCTGTAGCAGTTACGATACCAATAGCCACCAAACCACCCGCATGCCGGAGCCATCCCTGAATGCCGGAAGGGACACCAATCGCTAAGATATCTTTGATTAAACTCCAGTCAGGCCACCAAGAACCCGCCAGGATTTTAATGACGTTCCGGCCGGAATAAAAGATGGCGAAACCAATGATTACCACAATTACTCTTGCCACAACCGTTCCAATAGCTGCCCCCACCAGACCATAAGCTGGGATGATCCACCAACCGAAGATAAAGCAGTAGTTAAAGAGCACATTCAGTACAACGGTACCAATGGTTAATATCAAGGGGGTGAAGGTGTCGCCAGCTCCTTGCATCAGTCGGTCCATGATGATGTTAAGCGTGAGAAATGGAGTCCCGATGAATATGATGGTGAGATACTGATAACTTAGTTCAATCACGCCTTCCTGGCCTCCGTTTTCCATAGCGGACAACAGCCAGGGAGCAACAGCAAAACCCAATACCGCTAAAAACACGGAAAGTAGCAAGCCCGAAACAATTCCCTGTCGCGTCACCAAACTCATTCTCGTTTCATCTCGCGCGCCCTTAGCCTGTGCGATCAGACTCATGGCCCCACCAGAAACGGAGAGCACCGCAATGAGTAGCATCAGACGCAAGGTATTCCCCATGCCTACTGCCGCAATAGCTAAGGGGCCCAATCTTCCGACCATGTATGTATCAATGACTGTAACGGAAGTCTGCAACAAGTTAGTCAGCAGAACTGGAAGGGAAAGGCGCCAGATGTACTTGAGCAATTCTGGTTTAGGCATAGCAAGCCTGACAAGGCTCTTTGTTTGCCGACAAAGAAAAGGAATTTAAGACAGAAAGCGAATCCAATCGGATCTTGCTCTCCGTCAAGTATAGGCTCAGACTAATTTAAAACTCGATCCAATGCTGACAGCATAGCCTTATTGGCTTCCCTCGTTCCTATGGTAATTCGAACACAGCCTTTTGCACCAAAATTTTCTACTGGCCTTACCATTACTCCTTGTTCGAGCATGCGAGCTTCAAAGTCCTTGGGTGGGATGGGTGGTTTAACGAGGACGAAATTGCCTTGGGATTTCCAGTATTGAATGGGCCGTTGATCTAGTTCTTCGTACAAAAACTCCCTTTCAGATTGTACCAAGTTGACTGTTTCCTGTAAAAACGCTGAATCGGCAAGCGCCCCAATCGCTGCATTCAAACTAAGGGCGTTTACCAAGAAAGGACGATGCAGTTGCCGAATGTACCGAGCGAAATCAGGGTGTGTATAAGCATAGCCTACCCGAAGGCCAGCCAAGCCATAGGCCTTAGAAAAGCTATTCACACCGATGATATTCTTGTTCTTTATGGCATAGGGTAAGGCTGTAGTGTAATCCCCTTGATCCGTGAACTGGAAATAGACCTCATCCAAGACCAGGACCACATGAGATGGCAACGCCTCTAGAATATATTCCAATGTCTCTGTTGGAATATAGGAACCGGTTGGGTTATTAGGACTGGTTAGGAATAATAGGCGGGTTCGCTCGTTAACCGCAGCTAAAACCTCAGCAACATTCAGATCAAAGTTCGGTGCCAGCAAGGGGATGTCTATCACCTTTGCCCCCATTTTCTCCGAAAAAAGACGATAGGGCATGAAGGTAGGACTCGCAATAATAGCCTCTAGTCCAGGATCAAGAAAAGCCCTGGCAATCAACTCCAAAATCTCAGAGCCGCTATTTCCCGTAAAGAAATGATCAGCTGTCATTGGAGTACCATAAAAATCTGCTAGCGCCTCTCTCAATCGAATATCCGTTTGATCAGGATATTCATTCAATTTATGGAGACAATCTTGTATGGCTTGCAGCGCCTTGGGTGAAGATCCCAATAAATTCTCGTTGCTGGATAGTTTGTGGATCTTCTGGCCGTTGGCAGAGTGCGGCTTGGCCTTTCCACCAACATAGTCAGATTTAATGGTGAGGTGAGACTTAAAGATATTGATATTCGTCTTGGTATCGGACATGAGCAGTTTATGTTTATAAATAGCGCTTGGCTTGAAGGCCACGGTTTGCCTCCAAGCCAAGGATCATTTCATCTATGGATATTTTCTCCAAGCGAACCTAGAGTGTTCCCCTCAATTCTTGTTCACGTTCTAGGGCTTCGAAAAGCGCTTTAAAGTTACCTTTTCCAAATGAATTAGCACCCTTTCTTTGTATAATCTCAAAGAACATAGTTGGCCGCGCTTGTACGGTCTTGGTAAAAATCTGTAATAGATATCCTTCCTCATCCCTATCTACCAGGATATTCAATTCTTTTAAGGCCTCGATATCTTCGTCGATCTGCCCTACCCTTTCTGTCAAAGCCTCATAATAGGTATCAGGAACTTCCAAGAATTCGACCCCTCTAGCGCGTAATTCTGCCACCGTATGAATAATATTGTCGGTAGCTACCGCTACATGCTGCACCCCTTCTCCTTCGTAAAAGGTCAAATACTCCTCTACTTGTGATTTCTTTAAACCCGGAGCAGGTTCATTAATTGGAAATTTAATTCGTCCATTGCCATTACTCATCACTTTGCTCATCAAGGCTGTATATTCCGTGGATATATCGTTATCGTCAAAAGATAAGATCTGAGCAAACCCCATCACCTCCTCATAAAACTTAACCCACTGGTCCATTTGTCCTAGCGATACATTTCCGACCATATGGTCGATGTATTTTAAGCCGATGGGCTCCGTACGGAACCTAGGCGTCTCCCACTGCTTAAATCCCGGCAAGAAAACACCATCATAATTCTTTCGTTCTACAAAGACATGCAGTACTTCGCCGTAGGTATGTATCGCTGACTTAACCACCTCACCAAATTCATCTCTTTCAATCGTCGGTTCGAAGGCTGGTTTAGCCCCTCTTTTTACGGTCTCTTCAAAAGCATAGGTCGCATCATCCACCCACAAAGCGATCACCTTCACACCATCACCATGTTTGTCGATATGGGCACCAATCGCAGTACCGCTAACTAATGGAGATGTTAGTACCAGGCGAATCTTGTCTTGCACTACCACGTAAGATTCCAATTCCCGTGAGCCGGTCTCCAAGCCTCGGTAAGCTAAGGGCTGAAAACCAAAAGCGGTGCGATAATAATGTGCCGCTTGCTTGGCATTGCTCACATACAATTCGATATAATCCGTACCATTTATGGGCATAAAATCAGCAGCCGCATCAAAAAGTTTTGGCAGATCTTGAGTGAGGACTGACATATTTTCTCAATTTAATTGCTTTATTAATAGTTGTCATGACAAATATATTTCTTTTCTAAGAAATCTGCAAGCTGTCATACGACAAAATCAGTACCTTTTTACCTTCGTGTCCACCTCAATGGTTAAACAAGGATCTTAAGTTCCAGATTGTAGATTTAGATTTTCGAAGACCTGATTTAGGATGCGTAGAAAATTGGAATAGTCTTCGTCGGTAAGTTCTTTCCAGCCCTTTTCACGTAAGGCTACCACAGCAGGCTGAACTTTTTCAACCGTGGTCTGTCCTTTCTTAGTCAAAAAAATCTTGTATCGTCGCCGGTCATTGGCAAATCTTTGCCTCTCGACTAAGCCTTTCTTTTCAAGCAGGTCAATTATTCTGGAAACAGTGGGAGCATTTTTATAACTATCTCCTGCCAGTTCGGTTTGTGATTGCCCATTCCTCTGGTATAAACTGTCCAGCATCACCCACTGTTCAGGCGTAATGTCCACACCAAGTTGAGCAAAAGCCTGTAAATAGCTCAGCTTTACGATTCTCGTGGTTCTTTCCAGATAATAACCAATTTTCTTTGCAGCTTCTGTTTTGTCCATAATTCCCCTTTAAAGCGCTTGGTTTACGATAGAGTTTTTTCTAAAATCAGCTTTTGCGCTCCTTTTTCAGCAATGGGAAAGTTGCCCAAAGGCCTAAGATCGGGCCGGGCACCAACCAAAGTAGTGCCCAGTGAATCTGGCCATTCAATTGGGCTTGTTTCAGAATTTGAATACTAAAGATTGTGATACTAAAACCAATACAGGTGGAAATGGTCAAAGCAGATCCCACCCATTCTTTTGGTGCCGTTCTAGCTGTTAAGGTAGAAAACTGTGGAGAGTCTCCGACCACGCTGATTCCCCAAATTAACAAAAAAATGAAAAAGAGGGGTACAGGTAAGGCATAGGCGAAGGCGGAAAGCACACAGCAGATTAACGAAACTGTAAGTAGCAGAAAGGCTACCCATGCACTACCCTTCCTTATCGAGATATAACCGCCAATGGTGCATCCTAGGAAGCCTGAGGCTATGATCATAAAGGACCAGAATGATATGTCTACGGAGACGCCGTCCTGCATCTCCAAATAATATCCCAACAATACTGGCACGAAGGTCCAAAAAGCATATAACTCCCACATATGGCCAAAGTAACCCACTGTTGCAGCCCGGAAATCCTTTTCTTTAAATACATTGATTAGTGCCTTGGGATTAAACTTTGTCCCCTTTTTCCGGTGCGGACCATCTGGAATGCTTAGGTAAAGAAGAAGTCCGCCCAAGGTAGCCAAACCAGATACGGACAAGATCACTAGGGACCAGTCCAACTCGGCCCCTAAGCTTCGAATCAAGTGCGGAAGTGCCGTCCCCAGTACTAGTGCTCCTACCAAAAGGCCAAGGGCTTTGCCCAGTTGTCCAGCAAACCAATCGGAGGCAATCTTCATCCCTACCGGATAGATACCCGCCAAAAAGAAACCAGTGGAGAAACGATACAGCAGTAAACCTGTTAAACCCATTGGGGCCCACACAACCAAAGCGTTACAGATAGCCCCAAGCAATGCACTGACTAAAAAGAGCAAACTTGGAGAAACCCGATCTGCTAAATTCAAGATTGCAAAGACTAAGGTGCCTCCGATGAAACCAAACTGTACGGCAGAAGTCAAATCGCTCACTGCCCCTTCTCCCAATGCGAAAGCTAGTGATAGCTCTGGCATCACGGCATTGCTGGCAAACCAGAGGGAAGTACCTGCGAATTGGGCAATCACGATAACGGGCAGGATGTGCCAGGGACGTTGCATTTCAGTATTCACTGTCAATTCGGTCTAGTTGTTGCCAGTAGCTACGGGTCTGCTATCGACCGTAATCCAATCACTCCAGGAACCCGGATATAGTTTAGCCCCTGTATGTCCCAGGTGATGCAAGGCCAACAAATTGTGGCAAGCTGTGACTCCCGAACCGCAATAAAAGATTGTATTGGTAATCTCCTGCTCACCCAATAGCTGATCAAAACGTTGCCTTAATTCAACTTCAGGCTTAAAGCGACCATCTCCTCCTAAATTTTCAACAAACGGAGCAGAAATGGCACCTGGGATATGCCCAGCAATCGAATCAATGGGTTCCTCTTCTCCCCGGTACCTAGGGGCAGCACGTGAATCCACTACCAAGGCACCAGCTTCTTTTTGTAACTGTTGCAATCGCGCCGCATCGACCAATAATCCCGCTCTAAGCTTGGGAACAAAAGGTTGCGGTGAGGCAACCGCCGGCTTGTTGCTAGTAGGCAATTGCAATCCTTCCCATCTTGCCCAACCACCGTTCAGGACAGCGGCTTTGTCATGACCAATCCAATGCAATAGAAACCATAGACGCGCTGCGATACCTCCATGCCCCTGATCATAGGCCACTACCTGCGTAGATCGGCCGATACCCCAACTGCGACATTTCTCCAGGAAGTTATCTAGTAGTGGGAAGGGATGGCGGCCCGTCGTTCCTGGGATGATCTCCCCAGACAGATCCTCGTCCAGGTGAGCAAAGTGCGCGCCAGGAATATGACTTTCTTGATACAAGGTCCTGCCCCGCTCTAAATCAGCCAGAAAATGGCGGCAGTCTACAATGCAAACATCAGCTGAATCGAGGAGTTTCTGTAATTCCTCCGCTTCGATTAAGGTTGTGTACATCAATTGAAATTTTTCCGATGGTATAAATTTGGGTCACTGAGGTGTGCAATATAATATTCCTGAAAGATATTCGCGCAGGGCTTAAACAAATTATATCCCAGGTCGTTTCCCCTAAGTCAGTTGGGAATGTCCGCTTAGGATGTTATCTTTTCGCGAAATTAGACTTGAATGACATGATGGATACTTTGGAGTTACGAAAGGTTATGGGGCAGTTTGCGACGGGTGTGACGGTGATCACTACCCAAGTAGGTGACGATAAGTTTGGCTTTACAGCGAATTCGTATACTTCTGTCTCTCTGGATCCGCCCCTGATTTTGTTTTGCTTACATAAAGATTCGAAAGGCTGTCCCGTCTTCCTGAAGAATGGGGCTTTCGCCGTGAACATTCTGGCGGATGATCAAATCGAGGTTTCCAACGGCTTTGCCAATCGGGAACTTTCAACTGAAGAAAGATATCAATTGGTTTCCTACAAATCTGCCGAAACCGGATCTCCGATTCTTGATGGAGCCATGGGATATTTGGATTGTCGCCTATCGTCTTCGCTAGAAAGCGGAGATCATGTTATCTTCATTGGCGAGGTAATAGATATGGGGCATCGGCCTGAAAAGCGCCCATTAATCTATTTTCAAGGAGGATATCGAGAATTATTGCCCTAGTTCCATAAGAGGTCGCTCCCTGGGAATATCCGTTCCCCGTTGATGCAATAATACTTTAGTGTTTTGCGACAAGAATGATAAACGTGCTCGTATAAAGGCACTCAAATTCTCTACCGTTACCTCTTTTCCTTCTACACTTAGGCGAGATTTTTCGCCTTTACTCAATTCTACTTCGACATTTTGCATCGCTTCCAACAGGGTCCTACCCAATAGAGCCTCCGCGTTTATGGAACCAGCATTTCCATCTACTAAAAAGACCTCCACCGATGGCGCGATTGACCTAATTAGGCCAGACAAAGCATTTTGATCTCGACTTAGGTCAATGGACTTATCTGCTGTATCAAGAAAAAGGATCTTCTTCCCTTTAGCTTTCTGTAGCTGCCGCAAAACATCACGGCTCAACTCTAAACCCGTGATTCCCGGATATTCTTGATCAAAATCGCTGGGCTGCAATATCAAGTCTTGATTTGAGGCAGATTGTGTATGGCTTGCCCAATACAAAATCACCCAATCATTGTCCTTAATGGGAAGGCGCTCCAATTGAGCCAACGACTTTATCAATGAGAGTCGTTTCGTATTTTTTTCAGTAAACAGCTCGTAAAAATGAGTCTGATCAATCAGGGTTTCTTCTTTTTGAAAGGTTTGTTTGAATTCAGTAGTCAACTGCCTTACCACTTTGTCCCACTGTTTACCTTCCTGAATCGCTCCGATCGTCCAGAGATATAAATTGGCCTTAACCGGGGGTTCGTAATAGAATACAAAGGTTTTGGTTCGCGCCGCCACTGTTTCTCCGTCTTGCTCATAATAGACAATCTGCACCTCATTCCGCCCTTCTTTTAATTCTAGTGCGGAGGTGAAGCTATGATTAACCCTATTGTCTGTTTCGCTGCTAGATTTCAGTTTGTTTAGATCCGTTTTTTGACCTTGTGCCCGTCTACCATTCACTCGGATGGCAAAGTTCTTTTTGGACAATTCTCCATCGGAAAGGGCCATGACCTTTAGATCTACCTGCTTTTGGTTAGTTCGAATGGTCCCTCTATTCTCGTCTGGATCAGGTGACACCCAATACACTTCACTCCCTTGATTCCGGACAACACTTCTACTTTGACTACTCACACTGATAAACATCGTCTTTTTCAATCCAGATATACCAGGGAGAGAAGGGGTCTCCATTATCACGGATATGGTGCTCTCCGCAAAGGCAGATGTATAACTAAAATAAAAATTGATTCTATGCGATTGTCCGGCTCCTAGCGCCGGCACTCCTTTGCTCAAACCGTTTCTTGCCGATACTCCAGCAGGCAAGCGGAATTTTGCCATGGTCGCCGGAGAAGCAGTATTGCCGGCATTTAGTACTTCTACATTCAATAAAATATCTTGTCCCGGTTGCGGATTCGCAGCCGGACTGAAGCTGAATCGGTTGACTAGTAATCTGGCTTCCATCTCCTGACTACAGACCACAATATCAGGTCGTTCATCGACGAGCTCCATAGTAGTAGCGAGACCAAAACCTAGACAGGCCAGGTTTAAAAGAAGAATTAGGAAAATGGATTTTGTCGGCTGCTTGTTCATTATGAATCCGCTTTAAGTTGAACTAGTGGTAATGACTTGGTCGAAATCTGCTCTATCTTTTGCCCCTTTAAAGTACAACTACTATAATAATAGTGTATTGGGACGCTTAAATTGTCCTGAGTCATCAGTTAGTATCCGCTTCACACAACAAAAGAAAACAATTGACTGGAATTTCGCCAGTCCTTGGAATGGATTTCTTTCTTTCCCAACTGGTCGGACTGATGTTTTCAGTGGGAGATGAACAAATTCTATATATTAGCTCAAATTTAACGCAAAAAAAGGAGGCGAAATTTTCCGTCGTTCTACCCTTATTCAAATGATTCGCTTACGACGCAACACGCAAAAGTGTAATTCGATACATGCGATCTTTACGCCTTACCATACTATCCCTGTTCCTCTGCATCTCTAGTCTCCTCGGAGCCCTGGACAGCCTGCTGATAGAAGAACAATTCCAGGAAGTGCAGCGGCTAAGCCAGAATGCAGATTGCCAAACGGCTACTGCTATTGCCAATCGTCTCCTACAAGAAGCTTCATCGGATTCAGACTTGACTTTGGAGATGGCGCTTAGGCTCGAATTAGTGTTGGCAGACTGCAAACTGGAACAGGGTCAGTACCAATTGGCAAAGCTCCAGTATGATCAGGTACTGAATAAACTACATCAGGCTCCAAGTCTCTCAGATTCAATTTTACTTCGAGCAGAGATTATTCACAAGATCGGCAATTACTTCCTCGAAACTAAGGAGTACGGACAAGCCGTTCCAATGCTTGAGCAAGCGCTAGAGGAACGGAAAAGAAAACTGGGAACCTGGCATCCTGCCATAGCAGATAGTTATGTTAATCTAGGTATTTGTGCGCAGGCCCGTGGAGATTTTGATCAGGCGCTAGATTTTCATCAGCAGGCTCTAGCTATCCGTTCAGATTTGATTCCAGAGCAACTGCCAAAATTGGCGCAGTGTCATAATAACATTGGGCTTTGTTATGATGATCAGCAAAATTTTGAAGCCAGCAAACGGGCATATCGTGCCTCTCTAGCCGGATATCAAACTGCCTTTGGCGAGCAGCATCCAAAGGTAGCTGATGTATTGTTGAATCTCGGGAATTTATATGGTGTGGAAGGGCAAATCGATAGTTTTATTCTGTACCAAAATAAGGCCCAATTGATCTGGAAGAGTTTGTACGGTAATGACCATCCCTTGGTGGCCCTTTCCTACAATAATTTGGCTAATGCTTATGACCAATTGGGGCAAAGTTCAAAAGCCCTGGACTTATTCCAGCGAGCCTTACGAATTCAACAGAAGATCTATGGTACGGCCCACCCGGACGTAGCAGCAACCCACTTCAATATGGGGCTTACCTTGGCTTGGCAAGAAAACTGGGATGAGGCGGAGGCTTCTTTCCAAGAGAGCTTAAGCGCTCTGCAACTTCAGTCAGACCACCCTTCCCCCTTTGAGCGCGTCAATGATCCTGTACTCTTGCTTCGCCTCTTAAAGGTGGCTGCCGAAATCCCCAAACGTCGGTTTCAAGCAGAACAGGAAATCGACCACCTTAAACAGGCAGCCGAATACCTTGCGCAGGCAGACCAACTTATTGACCATTTAAGAACAAGCTACACGGCTACGGCTTCCAAGTTGGCCTTGGCGCAGTCCGCTCAGTCGATTTACGCCGATGCGGTGCACCTTGCGATAACCATTGGCGATTTAAGCAAAGACAAAAGCTACTATGAACAAGCCTATTACTATGCTGAAAAATCAAAGGGTTTAATTCTGCTTGAATCTCTCAAAAAATCGGATGCGGCATCCTTTACTGGTGTTCCCGATGAACGATTGCAAGTCATTGGCCAGTTGGAGACTGATATTGGAAGCTTGGAAACTCAACTTTTTCTTATCCAGCAACGGCATCTCAAGGAAAGCGAACCACAAATTGACAGCTTAAACAATCTAATTTTTAGTAAAAAACAGTCCTTAAAAGCTTCCATACAGCAACTGGAACAAGATTTTCCTGAGTATTATCGCTTACGGTATGAGACTACACCTCCAGAGATATCCTGGCTGCAAAGCCACCTGATAAACGAGAATGAAAGCATCTTGGAATACTTCCTGGGCAATAGGTTTCTGTATTTGTTCGTCATCAACCAAAGTGAATTCCATGTCTTGAGTATTCCGATCCAATCTGATTTTCGAAGCCTAATCAGCAATTACAATAATACCATTCGAAATTTCCCTTATGTCCCCAGCAAGGAATTGCGATCAAACATTGAATCCTATGCCAAAGCGGCATCCAATCTGTATCAACACTTAATTGCCCCAGCGGTAACACTGATTAAGCACAGGCTGATTCTAATTCCTGACGAGGAACTCGGGTATCTATCCTTTGAAGCTCTGCTCAAGGAGATGCCCTCAAACCTTTCCCTGTTCAAGGAATACCAATACCTGATCCAGGATTATACTATTAGCTACAATTACTCTACAGGTCTTTTAAAAGAGATGCAAACTCATCCGACCAAGGGCAAACTAAAGCCATATCTAGGTTTCTCCCCTACTTTTGGCCCCAATCACAGTAAACAGCTTAATGAACTAAAATATAGCCAAGCGGAGGTTCAAGGAACGCAGGAGCGCCTCGGCGGCGAAATCTTCGCAGGTGTACGAGCAACCAAAGCTAATTTCTTGCAGGAACAGTCTCGGTATCGAATTCTACATTTAGCTACTCATGGAAAAGCAAACGATGCTTATGGGGATTACTCCTTCCTCGCATTTACAGAGAATACAGACGTACAGGGCGACGAAGCCTTGCTATTTGTGCGAGAGATTTACAATCTAAATACTAATGCCGAACTGATCGTTCTGAGTGCCTGCGAGACTGGTACAGGCGAGCTCCAACAGGGTGAGGGTATTGCTAGTATTGCCCGGAGCTTCTCCTATGCCGGAGCTAAGAGCCTGGTGGCATCTCATTGGAGTGTGGACGACAAAGCTACCAGCCAGCTGATGCATAGCTTCTTCGATTTCATCAATGAAGGCTTCACCAAAGACGAAGCCCTGCGAGCTGCAAAGCTGGACTTCATTGAAAAAGGGAAACACAAAGATGTGCATCCCTTTTACTGGGCATCCTTTGTACCCATCGGCAACATGAACCAAATCTATTTTCAGACTGGTATAGCTCCTTATCTCATGCTTGGTGGCTTAGTTCTTCTTGGCCTACTGCTTACCTATATAGTAAAAAGGCGTCTTACCACCAACGCAAGCACTTAATGCGCTCCGCCAGTGCTCAGCGGGACTGCAGATTTCTGCTCCTTCACTAATAACCAAAGAACAGCTGAAATGGCAAGGGCGATCGCACTAATGATATAAATGACGGACTTATCACTTTGCCCGTCGATATACCCCCCTAAAGAGGAGGCTACCAATTGAGGCAAAACAACCGATAGATTAAAAAGTCCCATAAACAAGCCCATTCTAGCTTGATTTACAGTTTCTGACATGATGGCAAAGGGAAGACTTACCACCGCTGCCCAACCTACTCCGATAACAATCATACTGGTAATCAGCATTGTAGAGCTCTGACCGACAAATACGACAATAGCATACCCAACAGCCATGATGGCAATGCAAGCCATATGCGTTTTAACTCGTCCAATACGCTTCGCCAGGGGTTCTAATACTAATGCTGGCAATAGGAAACCAACGGTATTTAAGACAGCAAAAGCAATGCCCGTAACAAACCCGATATGATCATTTTGTTCTGCACTCAGTTGCACGGTTGTCTCATGTCCCATGATAACTTCTTTGATATAGGCAAAAGTATATACAAACATGGTCTGTACACCTAACCAAGTAAAAGCATGGGCCAAGCAGATCTTTCCAAACTCCAACCAATCCGTTTCCGTAGCAATCTCCTCCCCTTCTTCCTCTGCCCCGGAAGATAGCTCACGGGGTTCCTCTATAAAAAACAAAGGAAAGATGGAACATACGAAAACGATTACAGCACCAAAATAGATCAAGGTATAATTGCTGATAAATGCGCCGATAAGATAGGCTAGTACGCCGAAAAAACCGGATATAGACTGCATCCAAGTGTAGCCTTTTGTTCTGGCATCACCCGGAGGTGTTACATCTGCAATTACAGAACGAGTTGGATTAAAGCTGATATTGATGGCTAGGTCCAGGGAGAGTGCTACCGTAATGGCTACTCCAATCAAGCTACCAATTCCCAAGGAATCATTGATTACATCAATATTCGGTAAGGCCAAGAGCATTAAAGCAGCGATCGTACCCCCGATAATGATGAATGGTCGTCTCCGTCCATTCCAAAACCAGACATTATCGCTAATCACACCGATGATCACCTGCCCTAAAATACCTGCAGCAGGCCCTGCCATCCATACTAGCCCGATTTCTTCAAGGTTGAATCCGTATTTAGTGTTTAAGATCCAGCTCAAAGCGGCAATTTGGACAGAAAGGGCAAATCCCATCGCAGTGGCTGGCAGACTGAGAATAGCATAAAAAGTATTAGTCAGTCGTTGTTGCATTGTTCGCATAACAAGGAGTTGAAGTTGAGTTGTGCAGATGCCGATATTTTCCCCACAACTCTTGGTGAATGAAGACTAGAATTATTGGGCCAGCACCATGGCGCTTCGTCCCGCCACGGTCAATTGTGATGCATTGATAGTGCCTAGTCCTTCCTCATTGACTCGTTCACCGTCTAACACCACCTTCCAATCGCCAGCGGGTATTTCTAAGGTCTTGTATTCCGCATTTCCGTTATATACCACTAGAATATTGGCCCAGTCATCTCCATTTGCATTGTCTTTCAGTTGATAAGCAATTAGATTGTTATCTGAGACCTCCAGAAACTCAAGATGTTGCTGTAGCATTTCAGTACTTGTCATTCTGAAGGCGGGGTGCGCTTTGCGTAGACCAATTAGTCCTTTGAAGTAATCTAGGACTTCTGGATACTGTCCTTTTCTTGCCCAATCTATGCGATTGACTTCATCGGAAGATTCGTAGGAATTTTCTTCACCACCCTTGGTTCTTAGCATTTCTACACCTGCGTGTAAAAAGCTAACCCCTTGTGCCGTCAAGACAATGGCTCCAGCCAGTTTGTGCATCTTGATGCGCTCCTCTTCCGATTCTTCCGGGCAAGAAATAGCTAGTCGATCCCAAAGTGTATGATTATCATGGCAAGAAACATAGGTGATGGTCTGCAGGGGAGAATTTGCCCATGGTGCAGTAGAGTAATTAACAGAATCGTAATTGATTTGTAGGTGTTGAGTGGAGGCAATCACGCCGAATTTCACACTTTCTTCCAATCCTGGTAATCCGCTTACAAAAGCCTTTGCTTCATGGGTGAAGACATGGCCCTTAATTCCATCTCTGAGGGGTATTGGCTTTGAGGGCTTTGCGCTCATCTGGTAAAGGGCTTGATCCAGCAGTCCAGCCTTCTCCGTAGACGAAGATACTAGGGTCTACTTCATCCAGCGCCGCAGTAATAGCATTCATGGTTTCGATATCATGAATACCCATTAGATCGAAGCGGAAGCCATCCATATGATATTCTTCAGCCCAATACTTGACAGATTCGATCATGAATTTCCGCATCATCGCCCGGTCAGAGGCCGTTTCATTCCCACAGGCTGAAGCGTCTGAGAATCCACCTTCCTCATTCTGTCGGTAATAATATCCTGGAACTAGCTGGTTAAAATTAGATGGTTCTGTAGCTCCTGTATGGTTATACACCACATCCAAGATGACCCGTAGACCATTATCATGCAGCGTCTTGATCAATTGCTTAAACTCTCTAATTCGTACGTTGCCATCCTCTGGGTTAGTAGAATAGCTTCCCTCTGGTGTATTGTAATTGAGCGGATCGTACCCCCAATTGAATTTGTTGTCTTCTAGCTTAGTCTCATCTACGGAAAGGAAGTCATAAGAAGGTAGCAGATGAACATGGGTTACGCCCAAATCCTTGATATGATCTAATCCTGTTGACAGGCCCTCCGCGGTTTGAGTACCGGTCTCGGCAAGGCCCAAGAACTTGCCCTTGTTTTCGATCCCGGAATTTGGATCCATAGAAACATCCCGAACGTGTAATTCATAAATGATGATGTCGTTAAAACCCGCAAGTGCTGGTCGCTCATCCGAATCCCAGCCTTCTGGGTTAGTGTCCACTAAATCGACAATCATTCCCCGTCGACCATTTGTTCCAACTGCTTTAACATAAGGATCAGGCACTTCATCTCGCCATTCGCCATCAGCCTTGGCTTGAAAAGCATAATATTTCCCCTTTAAATCTCCCGACAAGGAAATTTCCCAAACGCCATCATTCCCCAATTTCATGGCTTCTTCTCTGATGGGATCGCCCCCTAATCCTTGGTCATACAATTTGACTTGCATCGCTTCTACAGCGGGGCTCCAAACCTTAAACACGGAGGCTTCCGGACTATAACTAAGTCCAAGATCAGTTCCGTTATAAACAGGATATTCCTCGAAGGATTCATACACCTTCGGGCCACTCTGACAGGTCGACATAAATAATAGAATAATTACGAGGTAGAGCAGTCTACTCATGATAGGTAATTAGGTTTCATACTTATAAAATCCAGGCCAGGCGGCCAGGTGCCTAAAGATAGGAGTTTTGGTGAATAGATAAAATCTATTTCACGCATTAGGGGAATTATCAGACGTAGCTTAAGGACTTTCAGGAAAGGACTAAGGTCTCGGGAATAGCTTTGGCACTTTGCTTTTGTAATCACGATAAATATCACCAAAATCCCTGATTAAATCCCGTTCTTCCCAACGGATGCCGATCAATATATATCCGGTCATTAGAAGCGCAAAAATGAAGTGAGCATAACTCATCTTGGGACTAGCCCAAAAAGCAATCAGAAAGCCCAGGTAAAGCGGGTGTCTTAGCTTCTTGTATAGGAATGGGTTCCTATAGACAAGGGCTGTGTAAGGCCTTTGTTGCCAAAAAAGATAGACTTGCCTTAAACCAAATAAATCCCAATGATTAATTAGGAAAGTGGCAGTAAACATCACAATCCAGCCGATAAAGAACAGGAAGTAGAAAAAACACCGACCCGCAAGGGAATCCACACTCCACAGGTATCCCGGGATCGGCTGCCAGCCAAAGATCAAGAGCAAAAGGCAGAGGCTGGCCATTAAGCAAAAAAAGGATCGTTCCAATGGCCTAGGAAGCCACATCCTCAGCCAATCCTTCACTCGCCGTCTCGACATCAAAGAATGTTGAAGTCCAAATAGCAAAATAAGTCCAGTATCGATCAGCAGAGCATCAACAATTGGACGTTCTGCTGGACCATCCATTCCAAGTTCGGGATACAGATTTCCTGTAAATGCAATCAGGAGCAAGATGGTTAATTGTGAAAATAGGTAGACATAAAAGCCGATCCCTAGGTAAAGTAGTCTTATGAGCATAGAGCAAGTCTTTATTGTACCGGAATGGTGAGCTCTACTCTTGTGCCAAGGGCAGCTCCGCCCTTGTCTTTCAGGTCAATTATTTGCACCGAGGCTTCATTATGATAGAGCCTGCTGAAGAGTTCCAGCCGATCTTCTGTAATCTTGGTTCCCATCGATCTAGTCTTCAGTCTTGAGTTGGCGTTCATTTCCTGCACGTATTCCCGTCCTACTCCATTATCCTCAATCACACAAAGCAAAGTGTGCCCCTCCAAAGCCAGTATGATATCCAACCTCCCAATCCCACTACTATGCAGGAGACCATGCCAGATGGCATTTTCTACATAGGGCTGTAACAACATAGGCGGAATCTCATGATCAACCGGTACCAGGCCGTTCTTTATCTGTATGGTGTAGACAAACTGCCCTTGGAAACGGAGGGTTTCCATTTCAATATACAAGCGAAGTGCCTCCAATTCGTCTTTCAGATTCACTTGATTCTTTCTTGAATTTTGCAAGATCAGTCGAATGAGTCTAGAAAATCGATTTAGGTATTCAGATGCTTTTTCCGTTTCGGCCTTGAGGATGTAATAATCTATAGAATTTAAGCAATTGAAGATGAAGTGCGGATTCATTTGGGATCGCAAGGCACCCATTTCTACCTTCGACAATCGGCGCTCAAATTCTAGCTTCAGTTGTTCTTCTCTTCTGATTTGTTGAACTCCAAAACGCACCAATAGTAATAAGGAACAGATCACTGTAGCAGAAATCGCCCCCCAACCCCAATCTGGTATTACTACAGTTCCATTAATGCTCCACCCATTTACAGCTTCTATCTTTCTGTTGAATTGAAACAGGAAGAACATGGATAAAAGCAGGAAACCTATAAGAACGCTTGACCCGATCAGACGTCTTATCACAACCGGTATAACTGCATTTTCCATCTGGGTTAATCTGTTTTAGTTGTAAATAGCTACTTTTTTTGCCGCGAGTCCTCGGCAGATGATTAATTGGAAGCCTTAAGTGATTAAGTTGTGGAATTTTATTAGTCAAAAACTGAGCATTAAAAGGAATTCACCGCTTGACATGCCTATTGACCCAACCTTCCCGACCAGATGGAAGGTCTATCTGTGCGATACCTAGAAAAGACTTAACAATCCTCGTTGAAAAAACTCATGATGAAAATTGTATACACTTTTATCTCATTGTCCCTTTGTTTGCTATTGAGTAACTCCAAGCTTTTGGCTTGCTCTTGCGCCTATGTAGAAACCTTCTGTGAATCTCAGACCTTCGGCACCGATACCATTAACGCTCACCTGATTGTCTATGGCAAAAAAGTGCGGCGCGAAAATGGTGGAATGCGTGTGGAAGTCTTTCAAACGTTGCATGGCAGTATGGACGGGCAAAGTCTATTCGTAAGAGATGGAGATGGAGCCGATTGTGGTATGTGGACAGATGACTTTGAAAATGGCCAAGAATTCATTTTTTCCTTGAGTCCAGACTGGAGAGAATCTCAAGGTGAATCCAGGTATTTCATCAGTATTTGTGGTGTGAATGTGCTGGAGGTAGAAAATGGAATTGTTAAAGGGAATGTAGCTCCCGGGATCAAAAGCATTCCTCTCGAGGACTTCGATACGATCGGTGATTGTGGTGACCTACCGCCCATCAGTGGAGGTCTGGAGATGCGTCTTGGGCCAGTTCCGGCAGCTAATCAACTTGAAGTACAACTAACCCTTGGGGGGCAGATTTCCGGCTCGGCTCGTTTCATCAATGCCATTGGACAAGAGGTTTCGAACTTCTCAATAGACGGAAATGATCTTTGGGAAGAGACGATTGATGTTAGCCGTCTTGCACCTGGAGTCTACTTCTTGGAAGTAGAGTTGATCGGCAGACGGGAGGTAGTAAAGATCGTTATTCAGAGATAAGTATATAGATCAGATTCTCTCTAAACCGGCGATGATCTTTTAGTCACAAGAAAACCGCAAGATCAATGATAAGAAAGATTAACGTACTACTCCTATTCCCTTTCTTACTTGTATGCTCAAGAAGCACCGCCTGTTCCTGCATTTCGATCAACACCTTCTGCGAAACCCTGTATTTTGACGATCCAGACAACCCTCAGGTGATCGTAAGGGGTAAGTTGAAAGATTTCGTAGAGGGTGGAATCGAAATTATAGTCAAACAAGTAATTTACGGAGATGTGAAGGAAGAAGAAATCAGCGCCTATGACTTTTCTGGAACCAGTTGTCAGGTCGACTTGAGTACACTGCAGAAGAACGAGGATTTTATTTTTGCACTTTATCGTCGAGACACACAAATCAGGAGCAAATTCTCCTTTACTATACCAGCTTGTGGCATCCCCTTTTTATCCATCAAGAAGGGAAATATAGTAGGTCCAATTAGCCCTGGTATAAGCAAGTTGCCACTTTCGAGCGCTCAAGCCTTGATGAATTGTAACACTTGGAGTCAAATAGAGGTGTATCCAAACCCAACACAAGATGTACTCAGAATACGTATCTCATCAGAGGAAATGAAAGAAGGTCACCTTAGAGTGTACGATAATTATGGTAGGCTCTTATTGTCGGAAGGCATAGAGCGCCAGGCCAACGAAGAAATCGTGCGAGACCTATCTGATTTTGCCGATGCAGATGGATTATATCTAGTGCAAGTCATCGTGGATGGCTTCCCAAGGAACTTCAAAGTAGTAGTTGATAGACCCTAAAACCAGAGCCACTCTATCTATAGATACCGTAGTACCGCCCAGTCAAATGGAGCCCAGAGGGCTGTTCTCACCTGAGCTGCCTTCAAAGCCTGGTTCGCCCAGTTATTGCAGGTACGGAAAATCGAATAACTACCCTGCGCTTCGAAAAATACATCTTGCGCGGTATAGCCCGAACCCGGGATTTCGACAATCTGCCCAGACTGCGTTATTTGAAAAGATGCATATACATATTCCTCTAAAGCCAGAGCTTGCTCAGGGCAAAGTGTCAGTTTCTTCCAATCGGTCAAGGGCCTTCGATAATAGGTCAGATGCATGGCTGTTTCACTGTCCCAGAAAAGTGCCTTTAGGGCGGTAGACAGTTTTAGGTCATCCCAAGTCGGTGTTTCCAAATAGAAGCCTTTATCTCCCCAACCGATCGCCACATACTGAATGTGATCTGGCAAGACTAGCCCCTCCCAACGATCTCCTTTGAAAAAACTACTGGGTACGATTACATCAAGGTGAACTCCATTTGTCGTTACGAAATAAGAGCCAGAGGACTCACAGGAATAGCTTTTAGGATGTGTTGGAATCCTAGAAAGAATCAAGGCGGTAAGGAGATACAGCAGAATGGCAGCCAAGAGGCCTAGAAGGGCGCGAAATACATATCGGAAAATTGTCCGGACATTCATGTAATAAGTTAGATGCACCTCTGGGAGGTAATGGTGCTTATAAGTGCTCAAAAATTTCTTTCCGATCGGCAATGGATCGTTTCATTCGCTTCAGATACTGTTCTTGTTGCTTCGTCAGGGACTTACCTCCCCAGATGTCCAGCAGATATCCATATACCATAAGGTCTCGATACAACAGAAATATTGGCACATAGGCTTGCTCTTCAACAGAAGGGATTGGAAACTCCATTCGATAGCCCAACCAAAAGTGCTCTAAAAAATGGGCTTGAAAATTCACGAAAGCTTGACTCTGGGGATGCGTGCAAGCATAGTATAGAACGGTAGCAACATCATGGATATACCAAGATTGACAGCACAACTCAAAGTCGAACAACACTAAGTTACCATCTTCTAACAGCAAGTAATTCCCGTGATGTATATCGTAGTGAATAAGGCCATAATTTGCCGCCTTGGCGGGCAAGGTCATCATTTTACTTACCACCGCTGTATGCAGTTCTATCCCCCAAGGGAAAGCTTCGTCTAGTTTAGGGTAATTATGAAACTCAGGAATTTCGTTCCAATGTTGATACCCGTAATCACCTGTCCATTGATATTCCTGTCCTAATCTGTGCAGTTGACCTGATAGCTGTCCTAGTCTTTCAAAGTGATTCCCATTCCAATCCTTAGCTTCTACCTTTCTACCCTTAATTCTGGCAAAAATCACCCCCAAAAACTTATGCCCTTCAACCTCAATAGTGATGACTTCTTGGCCAGAAAGCAATCTAACCACGGGGGCTCCTTTTTCTCCTAAATAGATCAGCCAAGCTAATTCACTTTCAATCTGCAGCTTCGTACGTACGGAGGCTGGGGTCAGCCGAATTATAAAGTTCCCACAACTGTAGATAAGGTTGGTATTAGATCGAATCAATCGGGCCTGAGCCGTGTCTACGCCGTATGCTTCGAAAAGCTGTTGTACTTGTTTCCGCTCGAAAAAACGCAGCGCATCCAACGATCTAGGATCACTCATAGGAATTAATTAAGGCAAGTTGCGATTCATTCTTTGGAGCCCAAATG
>ENA-UENX01000147-UENX01000147.1-marine-metagenome-genome-assembly--contig:-NODE-147-length-37332-cov-3.671332_pt1 | contig 37332 bp, 21 predicted proteins | sample MGYA00237875_ERZ529327 | MGnify/ENA primary metagenome ERZ529327 (study PRJEB26372, sample SAMN05368347) | marine metagenome | biome: cultured habitat; feature: ocean water; material: water; isolation... | reverse complement strand
CTTTGCGATATGAGTAAATCCGTAATGGATAAGTACTTAACCTCGCTTACATCGAATCCCTAGTCGATTCTCCACCTTGATGATATCCCGATCAGGCAACTCATCATTGGGTAGACAAACGAAGTTTTTCATCTTAGTGGTATGCTTATTGGTGATGCCTTCCAGGGAGGAGATTTTGTTGTAAGGAAATTGAAAGTCTGAAAGATTGGTTAGCTTTTTAATGGGCTTGATATCCTTGATGTCATTGGTAGAGGCGTAGAGGAGGTTTAAATTCGATAAGTTCTCAATTCCTTTCAAGGATTGAAGCTGACAGTTGTTCACGAATAAACCGGTAAGTCCCTCCATATGGGATAGATCGCCCAATTCCTGAATGGAATGAAAAATCACCACTAGGGTTTCTACCTTATCCAATTGCGCTAAGCCAGCGGTATCGGTCAACTCAAAAGTCATATTTGGATAGGGAGCCCTTGGTCCGGCAAAACGCAATGCGGTGGCATTGTGAATAGCCTCCATCTCAGTACGAGTTGGTCGGTTCTCGATTGGACCATTACCCAATACAGCCTCATTAAAAGCTTTCTTCCATTGGGCGTCCAATGCGTCCCACCATTCTTTCAACATATCTATACTTTCTTAAATGATCAATTTAAAGGGGAAGGTAAAGATTGGAACTTAGCATTCCTAGCGGTCTAGGCTTTAACCTACAAATTTGGAACTTTGCTCCCTCCACTTTGTCAGGAGCAAAGTTTCCATTATTTCATAAACAAATCATCTAGTTTCTAGATGGGTAAGTTCCTTGTAATGCAATGATGAAATTCACCGCAAGGTAAGGTTGCATGTTGGTATGACTCTGATTACCGCCTGTATTCAGTGCCTGCACATTAAGTGCTATTGAGCCGGCAACTGCGTCTGCATCAGGAGCAGTCCCACTATTGTAAGCATGGGTGGTATCAGGGCTCACATTGGCAATAGCGGCTCCTGCTGGTTCAGCTGTATTTCCATCTTCACGAACCACACGCAAAGTACCAGAGGCATTGATTCCATGCGTATGTGAAGGAATTTGATTAGTATTTAGTGTAACGTCTTCTACACCTGCCTTTTGACCAAGAGGATGATTAGGCAAACCAGGCCCTTGACCATAGTGCATAGGTACACGCCCTCTTAAAGGAGGTAATCCAAAAGTAGTACGTCCATCACCTCCGTAGGTAGTACCCAGGATTGAGAACAACGCCTGATACTGAGAGATAGCAAGCAAAGTTCCGTCACATTTTGCCCAGCCTCTTGGTGCAAAGTTGCCACCAAACATTACGATCATGCCAATAAATGGTTCCATAGAATGGGTTTTGAATTATGAATAAATATGAGTTAAAAACAGGTCTAGTGGCAATAGCAACACCTACCTCAAATACCGTTCTATTGAGGAAATAGAAAGAGGGCAACACATTAACATGTGCCTATTGCAGATGGGAGCCTTTAACTTTACTGATTGAGTACAAAGAAAATTCCGAAGAATGTTCTATTAGAATGAAGAGACTTAATGAGGTCGTCGATTGAATTAGGGTATGGAGGAGACAGTAAGATAATCCCTAATCGACGCTTCAAATATAAATAATTATTTCAAATATTCCACAAGTATGTTTCTCTAACAAGAGACTTCTGAAGAAACAGGGGAAAACCCGTATAAGTCTGAAAGCGGATAAGCTCTAGCTAGTCGATTGACCCTCAGTACATCATACGAGCGCAGATTTCAGACAAAGTTTTTCAAAAAAAATATTCAAAATCACATTTTTTTTAGTTTTCAAATAATTTGGCAATCCTTTAAGTTCTAAAAATCGTATTTGGCCCGCCGAAAAATTACCTTTTTTTGGTTTCGATTTTGAATTTCCAACCCGAAAAAAAGCTTTCTCCAAGATTTCGCGGCTATCCTGTCTTAAAGTATTTTTCTTTGAAAATCAATTAAATATCGCATAACTTTGTATTGAAATCATACTTAGTGTTGTTTATACACGAACATTATTAGAGAAACCTAATTAATCAAAAGGATGATTAAGAAACAATATCTCAAAAACAAGCCTACTTGCAAAGTTACTTTTACCCTTCCTAAGGAAGCTGTAAATGGAGGAAGTGAGGTTAGAGTACTAGGCGAATTCAACAATTGGATCTGGGAACAAGGAGTTCCTATGAAGGCCTCTAAAGCCGAATTCAAAGCTAGTGTTGAACTAGATGCAGGACGCCAATATGAATTCCGTTATTTAGTTGATGGCACGACATGGGTCAATGACTGGGCTGCTGATGCGTACCTGGCCACGCCATACGGAGTTGAAAATTCTGTGGTGGCCTTGGAGGCAGTTGTCGTTGCTCCAGCACCGAAGAAAGCGGCACCTAAGAAAAAAGCGGTAGCAGCTAAAGCTCCTGTAAAGAAAGCAGCGCCAAAAAAGGCAGCACCTAAGAAAGCGGTAGCTAAAGCTCCTGCCAAAAAGGATGATTTGAAGAAGATTGAAGGAATCGGTCCTAAGATTGCACAAATTCTTCAGGAAAACGGAATCCTTACTTTCGAAGATCTTGGTAAAGCCAAAATTACCAGCCTGAGAAAGTTCTTGGCTGAAGCTGGACCTCGTTACAAGATGCACGAACCTAAAACCTGGCCAAAGCAAGCTAAGCTAGCTGCCAAAGGTGATTGGGATAAGTTGACAAAACTTCAGGACGAATTGAAAGGGGGTAAATAATTACTCCTCTCTTATTTTCTATATTGATAAACCTCTTAAATAAACATAGTCATGATCAAAAAGCAATTTCTTAAATCTAAGCCTGTTTGTAAGGCCACTTTCTCTTTTCCTCTAGAAGCAGCTCCAGAAGCAAGTTCTGTTGCTATCGTTGGAGAATTCAACAACTGGAATGTAGAGGAAGCTATTCCCATGAAAAAGCAAAAGAAAGCTGGTGTTTTCAAAGCACTTGTTGAATTGGAAAGCGGGAAAGAGTACCAGTTCCGTTACCTAATTGACGGAGAGAAATGGGAGAACGATTTCGAAGCTGATGCTTATGCTCCTACCCCATTTGGTGTAGAAAATTCTGTAGTAAGCGCTTTGAACTAGAACAAACAAAAGGATAGCGGTTCATGCATTTTGCTCATGACCGGAGCTATCTACTTATTATCATACTTTTGTATGAAGATGCTTCAATAAAAGTCATTCCGGGTTTAAAAGCCTAGAATGACTTTTTCTTTACGCTTCCAATAAAAAAGGGCGATTTCCCGCCCAAAAGGTGATCACCAAACATGCACTTACATTACCAATGAAATTTATACAATAAGTAGTACATTTGCAGCGTCTTAGCGAGACTTTCGCATTTTGAAAAGGAGAAAGAGCTATACAAGTTTTACATCGACTCAAAATGCTAAAGTCAAGCTTAGTGTACGATTGGCAATCGCCTAATTCTAGATCCTATTAATGTAAGAAACCAATTGCACCTATATGTCTAATGTCATCACTCATAGTCTACTCACTGACTATGACACCAATCTTTTCAAGGCAGGAAAATACTACAAGGCTTACGAAAAACTAGGCAGCCATATCATCGAAGTAGATGGTCAGTGGGGCACCTATTTCGCCGTATGGGCACCTAATGCTGAAAAAGTGGCCGTCATGGGCAATTTCAATGGCTGGAACAGAACCAGTCATCCATTGAATTCAAGATGGGATCATTCAGGCATATGGGAAGGTTTTGTTCCCGGAATCGGTCGCGGTGAATTATACAAGTACGCCATCTTGTCAAAAGATGGCAGGGCCTTGGAAAAAGGTGACCCCTTCGCCTTGTTCTGGGAAATCCCCCCCAATACGGCTTCTATTGTATGGGATCTAGAGTATGAGTGGCAAGATAAAGACTGGCTAAAGAAGCGAAAGGACGTGGCTGGATTAGATAAGCCTTATTCTGTGTATGAGTGTCATATTGGATCTTGGCGAAAAAAAGCAGGAGGTGCGGAGAGTTTGAGCTATCGCGAAATGGCTGATGAACTGGTAGAGTATGTGAAGGATATGGGCTTTACGCACATTGAATTCATGCCGGTCATGGAACACCCCTACTTTCCTTCTTGGGGTTACCAGATCACAGGTTACTTTGCCCCTACCTCACGCTTTGGCCTACCAGAAGACTTCATGTATCTCGTAGATAAGTTCCATCAGGCAGGGATCGGCGTATTGCTAGACTGGGTACCTTCACACTTTCCTAATGATGCACACGGGCTGGCTGATTTTGACGGAACACATTTGTACGATCATGCCGATCCGCGGCAAGGCTTCCACCCAGATTGGAAGAGTTGTATTTTTAACTATGGCCGAAATGAAGTGCGAAGCTTCCTTATTTCCAATGCGCTATTTTGGCTAAAGCAGTATCATATTGATGGGCTACGAGTGGACGCTGTAGCCTCCATGCTTTATCTAGATTATTCAAGAGAGGAAGGGCAGTGGATTCCGAATAAGTACGGTGGTAATGAGAATTTAGAAGCCATTTCGTTCTTGAAGGAATTCAATGAGGCCGTATATAAAGAATGCCCTGATGCAGTCACAATTGCAGAGGAGTCTACCTCTTGGTCTGGTGTTTCCCGCCCTACCTACACCGGGGGCTTAGGGTTTGGACAGAAATGGATGATGGGTTGGATGCACGACACGCTTAATTACTTCAAGAAAGATCCAGTCCACCGCCGATATCACCACAATGAAATCACCTTTAGCTTAGTATATGCCTTTACCGAAAACTTTCAATTGCCACTTTCTCACGATGAGGTAGTGCATGGTAAAGGATCGATCATTTCCAGAATGCCAGGTGATGAGTGGCAGCGCTTCGCCAATCTTCGCTTGCTATACGGATATATGTTCACCCACCCTGGATCACAACTGTTGTTCATGGGAGGAGAATTTGGGCAAACCAGTGAATGGAGTCTTGAGAATGGACTAGAATGGGGCTTGCTTGAATTTGAATATCATAAAGGCGTACAAAGCTGGGTGAAAGAACTCAACCATTATTATCGTAAGACTTCTGCCTTACACGAAAAGCAGTTCGATCAGAACGGTTTTGAGTGGATCGACTTAGGTGATCATCAGAATAGTGTACTATCCTTTATACGCAAAGGGGAGGATGAAGAAAAACCACTTATTGTGATTTGCAATTTCACACCAGTGGTCCGGGAAGGATACAAGGTGGGAGTTCCTTTCAAAGGGACCTACAATGAGGTGCTGAATAGTAATGAAAAATCATACGGAGGGAGTGGAGATCATACCGGTAATAAACTCAAGACTACACAGGGTACTTGGCATGGTCGACCACACTATCTTGAATTAAGCTTACCGCCATTGTCTGTAGTTGTTTTGGAAAAAGCTAAAAGAGCTACCAGAAAAAAGGCAGCAAAGAAATAGGTCTGGCCGAGGGTAATACCAACAGCAAATCTTCTTACATTTTAGGGGATGATCGGGAACGTTGACTAATGTGCTTCCCGAACAGATCATATTCCTACTCTTCAGGGACAAGGAAGATATAAATCCAAAAAAGAACCGGATAATGTATAGCACTTGGGGTTGAATCAATTGGCTACATTATCCGGCGTGCAAACAAATAGGGTTTTAACTGTTGGTCGTCAAAACAATATCTGGTTTTTTGAGATAGACTACACATCGACATTGTGCTCGTCTATGTAAACCACCTTTGACTAACAACCTTGGGGTTATATTTGAACACAAGTTACAATAACTCGTGCGTTCTTAAGGGGAGATTTCTTACAGAAAGGTGGAGGAAAATTACATTTGGGGGGAGAGAAGGCATGACCCAGTTTTAGAGAGATTCCATCCATCCCTTTCTATGCTTGTTTGCTTTGTTTCTTTGGGGTCTAGTTTTCATATTTGGGGGAGTGCTTGGTTTTTTGGAGTGAGACAAGCTCACCCCTGGACATTTATATTGACCAAGGCCAATTTGTCGAAAGCGCTCATTGCATGTTCAAAACATTGTAAAGGTCTAGAAAAAATCTTGCAGAAGATGGGAGTATTGTTGCAAGACATGGGAATAATCTTTCACAGTGTTAGATTTAGCACCTCTTTTTACATTCAGTTAACATTGAAGGACTTAACATACCTTAAGCAGTCCATTTCTACAGAAAGACCATCCACCTGGCGGATAGAAACCGAGGAGTGAAAGGGCTTATCCAATCAAGAAGTTTGCTCTCTAAATTCCTTTGGAGTCATCTTTACAGCTTCCCGAAAAGTTTTAGAAAAGTACCCGGGATCGCTAAATCCTACTTCAAATGCGATTTCCCGAATCTGCTTTGAAGGCTCACTTATGAGTAATTGCCTGGCCTTGCTTAGCCTCCTATCTTGAATCGCCTTTTTGGCGTTTTCATTCATGATGGCTTTAAACTTTCTATAGAAGGTGACGTATTCCATATTCATCATTTCACTGAGCTCCTTGACTGAAAATGTCTCTCGGTGAAAGTTCTCTTCAATAGCCTTCCTAACCTTGCGGATAAATTCTCGATCCGGGTCATTTGTTTCGTGCGGTTCTTGCGATTCATCTGTGGTCGAAACGCCAATTCCTCGATAGAATCCTTGTAGTTTTTCTCTAAGTTTCAAAAGATTGGTTATCCAGGAAAGTAGTTCTTGCTCATGAAAGGGCTTATTGAGATAGATGTCTGCCCCTGTTTGTATCCCCTTCACTCTCGCATCGATATCATCCAAGCCCGTTAGCAAGATGATTGGTATATGACAGGTAGTTGCATTTGCCTTTAGAGCTGCAGTCAGGTCATAACCATCCATGATGGGCATTTTCACATCAGTAACCACCAGATCTGGGACTAACTTCAGAGCCGCTTTCAAGCCATCCTCTCCATTGCTTCTAATTATCGTTCGATAATGAGGAGCTAGTATTTCTTGGATATAGGTTCTGAAATTAGCATTATCTTCTACGATTAACACCAGCGGTTTCCCTTCTCGCTCTTCGATAGCCTCTACATACAATTGCTCGGCAAGGGCTTCCGTATCCACATCGGCATCAACAGGATCAAAGCTCACATCTCCAGCAGCCATGAAGTCCTCCTTGGTATGGGAGGATAGGCCGTCCAGCTCTTCCTGATCCATTGCTATCCTAGGTAGAGTAAGGGCAAAGGTACTTCCCTGCCCAACTTTACTTTGCACCGTGATTTTCCCTCCCATAGCTTGTGCTAGTTCTTGTGAAAGCGCTAGCCCCACTCCGCTACCAAACTTGTTGGTGTTTTCATCGTGTGCCTGATAGAATTGCTCAAAAATATGAGGAAGTTTTTCCTTGGCAATCCCTATTCCAGTATCGGTCACAATAAAGCTGACATCTTCGTTCTTTTCATCTACGCACATCTTTACCACTCCTCCTCGAGAAGTGAACTTAATGGCGTTAGAAACTAGATTAGACAATATCTTCCGGAGTTTCTCCCGGTCGCTATAGGTCATCAATTCCGGAAATTCGCTTTCATATTCAAGCTTGATTCCTTTCCCATAGGCCAACTTTTGAAAATCATCAACAACTGCCTTTGATAATCTTGACACATCCATTTCTTCATACTGTACTTCAACCTTAGCTACCTCCATGCGCCGGAGATCTAGTATTTGGTTGACTAAATACAGCAGTTGTGTGCCACTCCGCTGCATGATCTCCAAGTTTCCCTTCTTCAAACTCTTGTTTCGCTGTAAGGCGGTGTCTAAGTAAGAAAGAATAATGTTCAAAGGAGAGCGGAACTCATGCGTAATATTGGTAAAGAAGCGAGATTTAAAGGCATTCAACTCCTGTAAGTTTTTCACCGCCTCTTCTCTCAATCGCCGCTTGAGATGCGCCCGATAGAACATATATCCGATCAAGATGAGGAGCAAGAGCATGGCTCCTTGAAACCAGCGTGTTTGATAGAACCAGGGGCGAATCGTAAGCTTGAATTCCTTAGGGTTGGACCAAAGTCCGTCCGAATTCGTGGCTCGTACATGAAGAGTGTAGTATCCTGGAGGCAACTTCTGATAAGCTACCCGGGTCAACGTACCTGCATTTACCCAATCTCGATCATAACGATCCAGCCTAAACTGGTATTGAATCGCTGAAGGATCACTATATTCTAGCGCCACAAACTCAAATTCAAGATAATTCTGTCCTGGGCCCAGCTCAAAGGAACTAACTTCACTGATCTGAGTAGAATCAGTGGTTTGGTAGGGCTTCCCATGGACCTTCAGACTTTTCAATTGAATTTGAGGAGCGCTAGTGAGCAATTCTATCTCATTTGGATCAAATACCGTTATTCCTTCCCTTCCACCAAACCACATTTCACCATTTGACCGCTGCAAAGAGGCATACCGAGTATATCCTGTCCGAAAACTACCGTCTGCCGGGTGGTAGGAATGTAAACCCTTGTCTTTCGTGGAATACCGATGTAATCCATCTCCATTACTTAACCAAAGGTTTTTATCCTGGTCGGCCAGCAGGCCCCAGCAAGTGCCAAGGCCTACATCAGCGTTGGTGCCTTCAAATTGATATGTCTCCTTATCTAGCCGGCCTAAGCCCACCGGCGTAGTTAACCAAATACAATTATTGTCGATATCTTCATAGGCTCCCCAGAAGTGGGAAGGGTTTTCTATTTGAGCAATGTCTACTAGCCCCTCCGACGATTCCTGAAAAACGACAATACGATTATAATCTAGGGACAAATAGATTCTTCCTTCTGCATCTTGCACGGCCGCAGTAAACCAGGTGTCTTCACCATTATCTGGGTCTTGAAAGCTAGACCTGCGATATTCTCCATTTCCCAAAGGATCTAGTAAGAAAGTGCGTTCGGATGAGGTGAGTAGAACCTTTCCACTCTTCAACTCGAAAAGATTGTCTACGGTCTTCCCCAAGGTATCAATGGGTAACAATTTTTCGTCTTCCCAAAGATATAGCTTACCACCATCAGCGAACCAAATCCGCCCATTCTGCCCTTTAAATAAGGCGGCTGGAGCTTTAAAACTGTTAAACTCTGCCTTCGGGAAGGTCACTTCCGTGGCCACCTCTGTCTCTGCTTCAAAGCGCCATACCGTACCCTTGGGCTCCATCCCCCAGACATCGCCGTTCGCATCTTCTGCTAAATAGCGAAGCTCAGGTATAGTTGACAGGGATTCTTGTCCTCTAAGCTGTTCAAATTTTTTCTTTTGGGGACTGCCGTAATACAATCCATTGGTATAACTCGTCACCCACAATATAGAATCTGAATCCAAATACAATTCGTACAGAGGATGCTTAGGATTAATACTAAAGGGGGCTGTTTCATCTCCAGCCACGCGTTGAATGAACTTTTTGTCCTGTAAATCGAAAAGGAGTAGCCCTTGTCTAGTCGTGGAAACCAGTAAATGGGAGTCGTCAAAAGGGACGATAGACCAAGCCCAGCCAACCGTGTCCTTATTGAAGGTGGGGATAAAGGTTGTTTCTGACGCTGGATCATTCACATCAGCAACTTCCGCCAAACCTGCGGAAGTTCCAATCCATGCCCCACCTGATGCTGATATATAGGACTGATAAGTAGTGACTTTGCGCTGGATGGATTCTGGACTTAGCAATGCCACTTCAGAATCGAGCGCTCCCAAATTATCATATTTATACAGTATGGCCCCTCGGCGAGGCGACACCATAGTAGATAATACGTCTGTAACTCTCCCGGCCTGATCCTGTACTACTGAGAATCTTTGCCCGTACATTTGATGTTGGTAAGATGCTTCTCCCGTTTCAATATTGAAAAGAAATAGAGCGCCTCCTCTATCTCCCAGGCGGACCCATAGATTTTTTTGTTGATCTAAATGAAATGCGGAATAGAAGTTTTTTAATGCTGTGCCCGTGGAATCGCTAATCCGATAGGTTTTGAAATTCCCCGACTTCCGCACGTAACAGTTGATGGCATCATAGCTCGAAAACCATAGATTACCCTCTTCATCCTCAAAGCAGGGACTGGTAATATGATTGGTACCTATGGAGTTAGGATCGGTGGGGTTTGTTTTATAGTTTTCGAAGGATTTGCCATCGTAGCGAAATAGTCCATTTTCGAAGCTACTAATCCAGATAAAGCCTCTAGAATCCTTTGATACGAAGGCGTTATTTAAATCCTGAAGACCTTGATCCTGGGCAAGAAAATGAAAAGGTATGGAGATTCCAGATTCCTGTGCGACCAAAGGATAGGATACCATTTGGATCACAAGAGCTAAGAGTAATATTTGGGTTAAAGGTGTCAGTAATCTTATCATGTAATGAGACTATTATTCTCGACACAAGTACAAATAAAGTGGGAAAGTAAAAATACCAGAACTTTCCCACAATATTTAATATTGGTCTTCTTACTAGTTAGGGCCACATACCATCTCCACCACAGTGAATTGGGCAAGGCTTATCTCCCAAAAGGACCTCTCCATTGTCGGTAAGATCGTTGCCGTCGGCATCCACTGCCACGGCAATTAGGGTTTTGTAAGTTTTGCCTTCTTCCTCTACCTTCCCCATGTAGAACCGAATGCCTACGGCGTTTTCTACCTGTAAAAGATCTCCCAAGGCTTGTCGACTAAGATAAGTGGAATCAAAGTCAACATGTCTCCCTGTCATCGTTTCACTAATGTTCGAAACGGCCGTTTCTCTAGTGATTACGGTTTTTTCATTTCCTGTATACATGTTTTGATTGGATTGTGTAAAGTAATGCTGCAGAAATAATACAAGTAACTGTGATTCAACTTTCCAAGTAAAGTAGGCGCTACCCAAAGCCCCCCTTTCCATAAAAGAGCCTGGTAGCTATTTAAAGAGCTTATTTTTTCTGATCAAAACATCAATTCAGGGTGCTCCTCCAGCTCATGCGACAAGCTGGCGTGAAACATCTGATGTTTTTTGTTTATTTATGGCTAGCAAAAAAGTACAGGGAAACTATGTTCAGGGCAGATCTGCCAATAGGAAAGGAGTATCATGTTTATGTTACTTTCCTAAGCGCTTTTATATGAAACGCAGGAAGATCTAGTCTTGTTCTGTGTCTTAAAAGTTATTGTGTATAGAGCGCTTGAGTCAATAAAGCCTACCCAAAGGCTATCCAGACTTCCATCAACAATCGTGCCGTAAGCTAATTTTATTGAAATTAAAAGCTGTTAAACACAATAAAAACGCCAGCTAGGTGATATCATCTAGCTGGCGTTGAATTAATTTATTGAAAAGGTCAACTGCTCATGTGCTTACTGCTGACGATCATTTGTCCGCAGTGATTTTGCTTTTCAGTTGTTCCACCTGATCCACCAAATCGATAAATTCCTTTCGATAACCATTAGGATCTTTCCCCTTAGCAGACTTGGCTAATTCTCGGATCAAAGCATAGCTCACATTCCCTTTGAAGGGCGAGTCTCTCAAGGACAAGCCGAAGCCCGCCACCGCTGCTGACCAACGGAAGTTATCCGAGGTCTTAGCTGATTTTGCTTCTGGCGCGATGCTTTGTTCCAACAGCTTACTCTTCGCTCCATCTGGCTGCTTGTAGCGCAATTTGACATGACACCATTCTCCTGATCCGCTGGAAGTCGTGTTTTGCACAGATTGATATTTCAAGTCATCTACTTTCGCCAGCAAATCTGTTTTTACCCCCGTCGGAATAATCTCGTAGATAGCAGTGACAGTATGTCCTGCCCCGAGTTCACCTGCATCTTTAGTATCATCATTAAAATCTTCCTTATTGAGCATGCGGTTTTCGTATCCAATCAGGCGGTAAGCCTGCACCTTGTTGGGGTTGAACTCTACTTGCAGCTTCACGTCTTTTGCTACAGCGTACATGGTAGCACCAAATTCATTCACCAATACTTTCTTAGCTTCCTGCAGGTTGTCGATATAGGCGTGATTACCATTGCCTTTGTTGGCCAGTTGTTGCATCTTGTTGTCCTTGTAATTGCCCATACCAAAACCAAGCACCGTTAGAAATACACCACTCTCGCGCTCTTTTTCAATGAAGCGCACCATCTCTGCATCGGAACTCGCTCCAATATTAAAGTCACCGTCAGTCGCAAGGATCACACGATTGTTTCCCTGTTGTACAAAATTCTCGCGAGCAATCTTGTACGCCAATTTAATCCCAGCCCCTCCAGCGGTCGACCCGCCGGCTTGCAATTGATCAAAAGCCTCCTTGATCTTGGGTTTGTTACTACCTTTTGTGCTGGGAAGTACTAGACCTGCTGCCCCGGCATAAACTACGATAGATACCTTATCGTTGGGTCGCAACTGATCTACCAACAACTTAAAGGCAGATTTCAAAAGCGGCAATTTATTGCTAGCGTTCATACTTCCAGATACATCAAGTAGAAATACAAAATTAGATGGCGGAAGATTTCCGGAAGGGATTTGCTCAGCTTTCATCCCTATATGCAGAAGCCGGTGTTCTGGTGCCCATGGGCTTGGCCCCATCTCGCTAATCACGGAAAAAGGATGTTCTCCCGTCGCAGCGGGATAATCATATTCAAAGTAGTTCACCATTTCTTCGATCCGGACAGCATCCTTCGGAGGCAGATTTCCGTTCTGGATGAAGCGCCTTACATTACTGTAGGAGGCCGCATCGACGTCGATGGAAAAGGTAGATAGAGGCTCGTTTAGTGGACTCAAAAATCTGTTTTCGGTGATCGTACTATAGTCTTCTGTCTGTAAGGGTTGGGGGGAATAGGGACGGGCGGGGGCGGGCATACTTCTTTGCATTAGCGCCATACTCTGGCCAGCTGCTAGTTGACTTCTCTTGTATTTTCTACGGTCTTTCTTGGGTTTTGGCTTACTTTCATATCCGATGACCACGACTTCATCAAGGGCGGGAGCATCGGGTATTAAATTGAATTTGTGCTCTTCAGTATGACAAACCTTGGAATGCTCTTGTTGCTGGTAGCCCGTATAGGATAATACTAGGCTTACACATGGATTAGTGGATTTTAAAAGGAACTTCCCATCAACATCGGTCATGACTCCATTTTTCGTTCCCTTTTCCATGACCGTCACACCAATCAAAGGTGTTCCGGTTCCGTCTTCAAGCACTTCTCCCTTTATTTCATAGAAAGGTTCGGGGTGGGTATACATTTCAAAGGCGGAGAGTAGAGCGGCAAGTGAGAAAAACAAGAATAGTTTTTTCATGATATTTGGTTTTTTAGGATAGGATGCACTGTTAGAAGGAATTGCATAAATAGTGTGTAATTTTCTTGTCTAATAGTCACACATTCTGCATTGGTGGTGAGCTAGAAGGCTTTGTAACAGCTTGATATTACTGCCAATAAGGAAGATTCGTATGGCTACAACTAACAGATGACATGCACTCAATAAATTCATCTACTTGGGTACGATGATGCAGTAACTTTTGATTTGTATTTTAGAAGCAGAATAACTGGATTTACGATAAGCTGGACCATTATGACATCACGTCCTTTACATAGCATCGCTGTGTTCTTTGTACTAATGGTCTTTTCATGCCAGCAAGAAAGCAAAGGAAGAGAGGTAGAACGAGCAGCTAAATCCAGTAAACAGGATTCTCCTACTTACCTCGTCAATAGCAATGGCGATAGCATACCCACTGGCATACCCATCCGTATTGAGGGAAAATACATTCCCATGGACTCAAGCAAGGCTCCGAAGTTATTGGCCATTGAAGAGACCAAAGAAGCGGTCCAAATCAGGCCTGCAAGAGAAGTGCTCAAACCGCCTACAATAAGTATTACCCGAGGGGATACTATGCCATTTATTAGAGATTCCGATTTGAAAAGAATCCCCTCCAAAGGAAAGACGACAAAGGTTAAATATCCTGTATCAACGGACGCCTTGCAACCAGGAACCGTCAAGGGGTCACAAGTAGACATCAGGCACTGGGGTATTGATCAAAATATGACTACCTCCTCCTTTTGGACCATGATTCAGGATAGACGTGGAGATCTATGGTTTGGTTCCCTTGGGAGTGGAGCTATTCGCTTTAATGGCGATCGATTTGATCAATTCTCCGAAAGCGAAGGCCTCAGCGGCAATTATGTCTTTGCCATTTATGAGGACAGTAAAGGGAATATTTGGTTTGGAACTGGCTCAGGGGGAGTCACGTGCTTTGATGGTGAGTACTTCACCAGCTTTACCAGCCAGGATGGACTTGCCAATAATTTCGTCCTAAGTATTATTGAGGATCATAAAGGAAATATGTGGTTTGGGACTAGAGGGGGACTTTGTCGTTATGATGGTGAGCAGTTTACTCATTATACCACCCGTGAAGGCTTGGCATACAATGAAGTCTTATCGATTTATGAAGATAGCAAACATCAATTATGGGTCGGGACTGGTGAGGGATCGGGCATTCATAAATTTGATGGACAACAATTTGTACACTTTGATCTTGGGCAAGGAAAAGGAGGCAATGATGTTCACTCAATTTTGGAAGATCAATCTGGAAACATGTGGTTTGGTACATGGGGAAATGGACTTGTCAAATTTGATGGGGAGAGGTTGGAGCGATATACCACGGAACAAGGATTAACAGGCAGTCTTGTGACATCAATTCTAGAGGAACAGGATGGAGCGCTTTGGTTAGGTATTTTGGACGGAGGAATAGCGAAATTCGAGGGGAATACCATCACTAATTATACGGAGAAAGTTGGACTCAGTAGCAATGACGTCAAATTTGTCTTCCAGGATAAGGAGGAGATCATTTGGGCCTGTACCATGGACAATGGCGTAAATCGCCTAAATCCAGATGGATTTCAGCAAATAGGCCACGATGGGCTTGTCAATTTTGGTGAGGTACTTTGTATGACTCAAGATCAGAAGGAGAATAAGTGGTTGGGGACTTCTAATGGCCTATTCAAATATGATGGGGATCATTTAACTCATGTGACCAATAAGGAGAGCCGGATTAAACGAAGTATTGGTAGCATCTTAATAGATAAAGATCAGAATGTATGGGTGGGTGTCTCCGGAGGTGTGTGTGTGCTTAGCCAGACAGGGATAAAGGACTATACCCAGGAGAATGGCTTGAGCTTAGGTGATGTTCGGGCCCTACTGCAAGACAAAACCGGGCATATCTGGCTAGGTACTTATGCAGGCGGAGTCATTCGCTTTGATGGGAATGGTTTCACGCAATTCGCTGAACAGTATGGATTTGTCAGTGATGATGTATATGCCATTTTTGAGGATAGTAAAGGGCACTTCTGGTTCGGCACTCAAGGTCGTGGAGTATGTCACTATGACGGAAACTTCTTCACCCTATTAAGCACGGATGAAGGCCTTATTCATAATTCTGTACAATCCATACTTGAAGATCAACAGGGGAACCTATGGTTTGGTACGGAGGATGGTCTCAGTAAATATGATGGTGATTCTTTTGAAAATTTCTCGGTTGAAGATGGTTTGATTCACCACAAAATCTTTTCCATGATGTTGCATGATGAAAAGATTTGGATCTCTACACAAAAGGGGATTAGCATCTTTGATCCCGAAGAAAAGCAGTTTACCAACTTGGATAAGTCAGATGTACTAGGGCAGCAAAACCTTTCAACTGGTAATATTTTAGTTGATGAGCAAAACAAATTATGGGTAGGTAATTTAGGCGGGACAGTAGTCCTTGATCTAGAGCAGTTTGGCAGGGCTGAAAAGGCTTCCCTTGAACTAAAGATTGCGGATATAAAAATCAATGATAAATCCATTGATTACCGAAGTCTGCCCCAGACAGGGGACGAGCAAAAGGCTCCTTTTGAATTCGATGATCGCCTGAGTTTGAGTCGTGTTACGCCTTTCTATAATCTTCCTGAAGACCTCACTGTACCGTACCGCTTGAATCATTTAAGCTTTCATGCCTCCGCAATTGACTGGCACGCCCCCGGAAGGATTCGATATAGTTTTTATTTAAAAGGAGTGGATAAAGATTGGAGTGTTCCTCAAACAAATGCCAGAATAGACTATCGAAATCTTCCGTACGGTAGCTTTACCTTAGGCGTTAAAGCCATCGATTATACGGGCGCATGGTCTGAACCGATTTCCTACACCTTCACCATCAGCCCTCCCTGGTATCATACCTGGTTTGCCTACGCTATTTATGTACTGACAATTGCAGTGACGTTCTACCTATTGTACCGCACTTTATTGACCAGAAAAATGGCCATTGCTGAGGGACAGCGCTTGAAGGAAATAGATGATTTGAAGACTAATATCTACACCAACATTACACATGAATTCCGTACACCCCTTACTGTAATCAATGGCATGGCCAATGCACTGGAACAATCTTCAGACACCGAAGTTCTTTATCAATCTGGAATGATTAAAAAGAATAGTCAGAAATTGCTAAGCCTGGTAAATCAGCTGCTAAAGTTATCTAGCCTAACCGCCAAAAAAGAGGAAGTAAACCTGCAACAGGCCGATATTATTCTTTTCATTAAGTACCTGATAGCTTCTTTTGATTCCCTGGCATCTGTTAAGCAAATTAGTCTCCAATACTACACCAAAGACAAGGAGCTACTAATGGAGTTCGATGCCGAAAAGCTAGAAACTATTCTTAGCAATCTCCTTTCTAATGCCATCAAATTCACAAACGAAAACGGCATAATTCTGGTAAAGGCTGAACAGGTCAAATTAGAGGGAAATCTCTACTTAGAAATGACAATCAAGGACAATGGCATCGGAATTTCCACGCAGGACTTACCGCTTATCTTTGATCGTTTCCATCAAGCCTCCAATATAAATAATGGCCAGGGTACCGGGATTGGTTTGGCGATCGTCAAGGAATTAGTCACCCTAATGAAAGGAGCAATTAAGGTAGAAAGCACCTTAGGAGAAGGGAGCCAATTCGTGATCCATCTTCCGGTAGTGCAAAATGCCCCATTCCCCTTACCCTCAGCTGACACCCAAGCGCCTCTTGATGAAAAGGTAGCTTCTGAAATTAGCAATGGTAGCCTTCCCGTCTTACTGATTATAGAGGATAATCCAGACATTATCGAATATCTCCACTATTGCTTGAAGGATCACTATACTGTAGTAAGCAGTGGAAATGGAGACCAGGGTATAGAAAAGGCGATTCAAACGATTCCTGACATTATCATTAGTGATGTCATGATGCCGGGGAAAGACGGTTTTGAACTCTGTAAAGCACTAAAAGAAGATAAGCGAACCAATCATATACCCATCATTTTGTTAACCGCGAAAGTCGACCTGGATAACAAATTGAAAGGCCTAACCAGTGGAGCCGATGCTTACCTAACAAAACCCTTTGAAAAGGAGGAGCTGCTCATTCGCCTTGACAAGCTCTTACTGGTTCGGAAGACTTTACAACAAAAGTATTTAGAAGAGCTAAAAGAACGATATGGCCTGGGCCATATCGAAGTAAAACCTGGTAACAATTTTCTTGGTCAAGTAGAAACTGCAATAGTTAAGCATTTATCCGATGATAGCTTTTCTGTGAATGAACTTGCCGAAATAATTCATTTAAGTCGCTCTCAACTCAATAGAAAGATTAAAGCGTCCACCGGCATGTCAACTTCTCTGTACATCAGACACCTTAGATTGTTAGAAGCTCAGAAGCTGTTGCAACATTCCGATTTATCTGTCACCGAAATTCTTTATCAAGTCGGCTTTAATTCTCCCGCCTACTTCTCTCAGGCTTACAAGAACTTGTTTGGCCATAATCCTAGTGAAGAAAGAGATACACCCAGCAAGGACGCCAAGTAGTCAGATTCATGATCATACTTCTTCGGTTCTCAGCCCCTCAACTAGGGTCTAGTCCCCCTAAATGCTTCCTGAGTTATACATAATGCATTTCTGGTTATAGTCTCAAATCAGAGGTCAAGGTAATTTTGAAATGAATTAATGAAGTGTGACAATAAACCATTTATTATGAAAAGCTTATTTAACTTATGGCTACTGTTCGCCGTTTCTCTGATCATTGGTGCCTGCTCCAAAGAGAATCCTACGAACCCAGAAGACAACCAGCCCAAAATTGAACTTTTTACATTCAGTTCTCATAATACGGATCATCAGGCAAAGATTCGGCTACCGATCTCCTACAAAACAAACCAGAATCTTCCCGTGATATTTTTAATGGATACTACAGAACCGCCACTGTTCGAAACGGGGCTGGATGAATTCGAGAAAGTGACTGCTGCGGTATATACGATACCTAAATTCGATGCTATCGTGGTATCGCTAGAAAGCATCATCGAAAAAGATTACACGAGATATGACTCTACGAATTATTATTATGTGCTTTTTAATGACCTGGCCAAATACGTGGACCTGAACTTTGAGGTGGGATCCTCCAAAACTCTAATTGGGAGGGGTAATGCCGGGGGTATGATCCTACTCGGCCTCTTTCAAGAAAGTGGGGCATCTCATGGCTTCACCAATTTTGTGTCAGTAGATATCCCCGGATCCGCTATCTCGCTAGCCAATCAAACCTTGATCAGCAATAACTTTCCTGCAAGTGGCAAAGAGGATATGAAATTACATTATTCCTTTGCTGGTGGACATCAAGTAGACCAAAATCGCGCTGTGATTAATCGTATTCAAAACAATAACTACGCATGGTTAACATTCGAATCAGAGGAATATCCTTCACTCACACATGAGACTGTTTATCCTCAGGCTTATAAAGACGGGCTAGCATTTATTTTTGGTGAATAAATTTGGTTGTGCCCCCTTGTTCACCTGGCTTTATCCCTCTTCTATTTTGCATTTTCACATCTAGCTATTAGAGTGGTCAAAAAATAGGAATGACCACCTTTACTATTCACCAGGTGAAGAAGGCCACGAGCCAGCAGCCATAAATATTTACAAGGCATTGCTTGGGACGAGGAGATAATAAAGGGTGTAATTAGGCAAAATATTTTTTCATCAAACAAGGCAGAAGAAGCCGAATCCCTCTCGAGTCGCCAGGCTGGATAGCCTAGCTACATAGCTTGTCCCGATATCCCATCGGGAAGTCTTTTGTTAACGCAGCCTGCCTGAAGGCAGTCAGGTATAGTGGAAAAAGATGAATCGTAATTGTATTTTTTATTTGTGCCTCATCCCTTACCTTTAGTCCATGCTTCGATTTTTACGTTCCAAAGGCGCAGATCTTTCCGATGAGGAGTTGCTGTCGAAATATCGCCAGCAATCCGATATGCAGGCTTTGGGACAGTTGTATGATCGATACCTGGAATTGACCTATGGGGTGTGCTTAAAGTATCTGAAGAGTGCTAGTCGAGCAGAAGATGCCGTGATGCATATTTTCGAAGAATTGTCTGAAAAGGTCTTAAAGCACGACATCAAGCAGTTTCGAAGTTGGCTGTATGTCTTGGCGAAGAACCATTGTTTGATGCTGCTTCGTAAGGAAAATAAGCAGATGCACGTTTCTTTTGATAGTGACTTTATGCAATCTGACAGATTTCTGCATCCTATTGATGAAGATTACGAAGAGGATGAGCGAGAGGCCCAATTGAAGCATTGTATGGAACAGTTAAATGCTGAACAAAAGGAATGTATCGACTTGTTCTATTATCAAGATAAATCCTACAAAGAAATCGCAGAGCAGAAGAATCAAGCGGTAGGAAAAATTCGTTCATACATTCAGAACGGTCGTAGAAATTTAAAAAATTGCCTGGAAAAAAAGGCAGAAAAGAATAGTCACTAAGGTGATCAACTAATTATGAAAAAGGATCAAACCTTCATCCGTTCCCTCAAGGGGTGGATCAGTGGAAATGCTGGTCTACAAGAAGAACGTGAGCTGCAGCAGCTAGCTCAGGATGATCCTTTTTTGGCGGATGCCTTGGATGGATATCAAAGTACAGCGGGAGTAGATCACGAGCAGCATTTGCAAAAACTGCGAAAGCGATTAGCTGGCAAGGAGGAGAAAAGAAGAGGTTTCCCAATATTGCTTAGGGTAGCGGCCGGAGGAGCCATCTTGATCGCTGCGCTATTTGCTCTGCAATTGGTTAATTCAGGAGCATCAGATCAAATTGGTGAAGCCGTACCCGCCACCGAAAGCGTAGAAGATAATGCGGCCCCTTCGGTGGAACAAGACGAAGTAGTAGCCGAGCAGGAAGCAACCTCACCCGCTGAGGAGGAGGAACAAGCGGAAGTGACGCCTTCGAAGCCAGCCCCGGCGGTGGCGGCCAAAGACATGGCCAAAACTCAACGGGAAGGGCAGCCGAGGAAAAAAACCGCCAGTCCCACCCAAGTAGCAGTTGCTAAAGAGAAGAAGCCAACAGTGGCAGAAGAAGAAAGTCGTGATGAACGAATAGCTTCAGCTGAGCTTGATGAAAAAATTATCGTTTTTGAGGACTCGTCAATACCATCAGAAGCAATAGAGGAAGAGGAAATGGAATTAAAGGAGGAAGCGGTTACTGGCAGATCTGCAGGAGCGACGGCAATTAAGAAAGAACAGGCTCCTCGTTTGGACGAGCAAGTTATGCCGAATGAACCATCTATCATGGATTCATTCAGCCCAACAGCAAACCCAAAACCTAGCTTAGGTCAATATACCCCCCGAAAGATTAGTGGATTGGTTACAAATCCAAGTGGAGAACCTATAATGGGCGTTCAAGTTGGCGTTCCAAATTCTAGCATAGCCACGCTAACTGGTCTCGACGGAAAATACACCCTCTCTCTGGATCGTAATTCTTCAGAACTGCAGTTCAGCTCTTTGGGGTTCCAGCAAACCAAAGTTCCTCTTCCGAATATTGACACTTACGATATCAGATTAGCCCCAGCCCTTGACATCAATTTTCTATCCACATCGGAAACCACCGTTGCTCGCAATAGGAGCCGAAAGGCCAGAAAGCAGAACAGCACTGATATAAAATCTCAAGTCACTGCCAAAGCCATGGCTCTTGAAGACCTAAATGCGGTCGGCGTATTTCCAGTCGGAGGTACAGCTAGGCTCAATCGAACCATTCGAAATATGGCGAATGGTGTAGAAGTTCACTACTCACAGCTAGGTCAGGCCGTAAGTCTAACTTTCAATGTTGCGCCAGGAAATAAGATTGAAAATATAAGGATAGTTGAATCGAAAGGCTTAGTCTTGGATCAGGAGGCGATCCGATTGATCCGGTTAAGCAAGTGGGAATTAGAGCGTGCCTACCAGACTAAAGGTGCCACCGTATATTGTAAAGTAAAATTCTAGTCTTGCCCTTACCTACCTAAGCCAGGCTTCCCTTTTTTCTCTGCAGCCCCCACTTACGGATCATGGCTTCTATCTGTGCTAACTTCAAGGGTTTTGCTGCATAATCATGCATCCCCACCTCCAAACAACGCTCCCGGTCTCCTTGTAAGGCATTCGCGGTCATGGCAATAATCGCTGGAACTCTATCCAACGGAAAGATGGAATAGATCTGACGAGTAGCTTCCAAGCCATCCATGATCGGCATTTGAACATCCATGAAAATGAGATCAAACATTTTCTCTTGTAACTTATTCAACACTCCTACCCCATCAGACACGAAAGTTGGTTCAAATCCTAGTTTTTCCAGGACAATCTTCATCAACTGTTGATTGACAGGATGATCCTCGGCTACTAAAATAGACAGGGGCAACTCTTCTGCCAGCAGACCCTCGGATTTCTCAATCACGATATTTTGCTTGGCCTTCCATTTCTCTACATCTAGGTGACTGATTTTCACGGGAAGCCTGACCATAAAGATTGATCCTTTGCCTTCCTCACTTTCCACTGTTACCTTACCGCCCATGAGATGCACGAGCCGCCTAGAAATAGCCAAGCCTAAGCCAGTGCCACCATATCTTCTTGAAATCGATGGATCCAGTTGCGAAAAAGGCTGAAAAAGGGCATTCAGGCGATTGGCTGGAATACCAATACCCGTATCTTCTACCTCAAATTGCCCAAGGACATTATGAAGGGTTTGCTGAAGAATCTTAAATCGTAAAGTAATACTGCCTTTTTCGGTAAACTTGATCGCATTGCTAACCAGGTTGGTATACACTTGGCGAATTCGAGCAACATCTCCCTCCAGCAGCTCCGGGACATTATCCGGTATTTCTAACTCTAGCCGTAAGCCCTTTTCCTCCGCCTTGGGTCTTAACAGCTCAACGATTTGATTGAGCATTGCGGGCAGTTCAAAAGGTACCAACTCAATATCCATTCGCTCTGCCTCGATCTTAGAAAGATCAAGTATATCATTAATGATATCTACCAGATTATTTCCACTCAACTTTATCGTATCTACATATCGCTGGGCTTCCTCATCCAAGGGCATCTCCCCTAATAACTCAGCCATCCCAATCACTCCATTCATAGGGGTGCGAATCTCATGACTCACTGTGGCCAAAAATTCTGTCTTCGCTTGATTAGCCCGATCAGCAGCGTTCGCCATCAGCCGATACTTATTGGCAAATCTTTGAGAAAGGTGAAGGGTTTCAAAAAATAGGAATAGGATATACCCAGACAGCACTAAAAAGGGCGTGGGTTGCCAGATTCGCAGGAAATCAAGGAGGGTGCCGATCAACACGACCAATAGCGCTACGATCCCCAAATTGAGGTAGATCATGGCCTTGCCTTCTCGATAGGTGGCTCGTGCCAGGTAGTACACTCCCAGAACGACGCTGAGGAGCAATACGGGTTGAATGATTTCAAGCGTAAAGGTATAGTAGCGTAAGGGTAAGATAAACACCATGAAAGAACAGATAGCTACAATCCAACGTTCAACAAGAATGACCTTGGGATGAATAATGTCTTCCAACAGTTCGTTGCCATACTCCCAGAAAAAGGCAATACTAACGTAGAGCGAGAGATACTCCAGTTTTGCCGTAAACCACCAGGAAAGCCAGGGAGCCGCTTGGTGCAGGGCATAGTGCTCAGCCCCAATGATTCGGTAACTATGTGCAATACAAAATAGCGCAAAAAACAGGGTAGCTTTATCCCCATATTTAAAGTTGTATAGCCCGATCAAGAAAAGACCGCACATGAAAAGGCACCCAAAGATCACCCAGGATAGATTGAATACAGAAGAGAACTGGTCGTAGATCGCTTTACTTTTACCTAGCCAAATGGGTTCTCCAAGTCCTCCACGGATATGGTGAAAGTTGGCAATTTGCAATACGATCTCTAATTCCTTTTCAGTAGTTGCAACGGGAACTACTTGAGGTAACCAATAGGGTTCGGTGGTAGCTCTGGTAGTTCCGACTCGCCCGTTATTTGCTACTGGTTCTCCATCAATCCATAGTTGGTAAGCTGTATAAAAATCGGGAAGATTAAGCGCCAACATGGGGGGAGGTTGATCAAACAGTATACGCAGTCGGTAGGTAGCTACTCCCTGTCCCGGCAATTCTTCGCCGTTCAACGCCAGATCATTCCAAAGGGCTGGAAATTCCGCATACTGCACACTTCCATCCGTAGAATCCGCTATCTCGCTGGGATCCAAGAGTTTTCCCCAATAGATCTCCCACTCTCCACTCAATTGAATAGGCCCATCCTCCAATGCTGCAGCATTGATCACCAAACCTCCTCCTTGCACTGCCTTGCTGTCTGCACTTTCAAATTGTGCCTGCACCAAGGTCGCGCCTAACAACAAAAGACTGAGAATTAGGATTCTCCCCATTTCACAATCATTTTTTCGACCATGTCCAACTTAATGGGCTTAACCATAAAATCATCCATTCCCGCGTTAATGCATTTCTTTTTATCCTCTTGTAAGGCATTGGCCGTCATAGCTATAATCACAGGTTGCTGCTGCTCATCTAATCCTTTACGGATTCGGCGTGTAGCTTCCAGTCCATCCATTACTGGCATTTGAATATCCATAAAGACAAGGTCATACTTATGCACCTGGATCAAATTTACTGCTTCACTCCCATCTTGGGCAAGATCAACGGCATATCCGAAGCGCTGCAGCATGATCTGCATCAATTTCTGATTAATAGGATGATCCTCCGCTAATAGTATACGCAAAGGGAATCTCTCCTTGAGAGAGGAATCTTCTATTTGTTCTAACTCTTTGCTATCCTGCATCGGTCTGACCTGAACCGGTACCTCAAAGGAAAAAACAGCTCCCTCCCCTACTTGGCTATCTACATCTATCTGTCCCTTCATTAAGAGGACCAATTTCTTGGAAATTGCAAGTCCAAGGCCTGTTCCCCCGTATTGGCGCGAAATGGAAGCATCGGCCTGGGTAAAGGGCTTAAAAAGCTCTCGCAATTGTTCCGGAGCGATCCCAATCCCCGTGTCCTGCACTTTGAAGCATAATTGGGCAGCTTTCCCTTCTTCTGAACGTACCAAGGAGGTCTGAATATGAACTCCACCCTCGGCTGTAAATTTAATAGCGTTTCCCACCAAATTGATCAACACCTGCCGGATCTTACCGATATCACCAAACAAACGGACATCAATTTCGGAAAGTAGTTCTTTCTTAAGGAACAAGCCTTTTTCATTTGCCTTTGCCTGTAGAAGATCGATTACCTCATCCAGTAGTTGGTGAACGCAAAAGTTGACCTCTGCCAATTCAGCATGTCCGGCTTCTATCTTTGATAGATCTAAGATATCATTTATGATCCTTACTAGATTATCACCACTAGTTTGTATGATGTTTACATAGCGTTGTTGTTCCTGCGACAAGGGCGTTCGGCCCAATAGGTCAGCTGTACCTATTACGCCATTCATGGGCGTCCGAATCTCATGGCTCACGGTAGCTAAGAATTCAGTTTTAGCTTGATTGGCCACATCAGCAGCCTTTGCCATTTTCTTGAAGGTGTAAGAAAATCTTCTGGAAAGCTGCATAGTCTGAAAAAACAAGAAAAACAGATAGGCTAAAAAGATCCATACTTGAATGTCATTCCACAGCCCCAAGTTCTCTCCCACCGTCAGGATCGCCACTACCAATATTCCAAAGAGTCCAACCGACAAATAAAGTACTTCCTTTCCACTAGCATTTAAAGCTCCCAGCAAGGCAAAGAAGCCATAGAGTATGCTGATAAAGATCATAGGGAAAATGTAGTACAAAGAATAGCTAAAGAGCGAGAGCGGCAATACCAATACGGCAAGGCATAGTAACCCTGTAGTCCACTCTACAAAGCGTAAAAATTTAGTGTTGATAAAGTCTGGGAAATTCCGGTAAACAAACTCCCAAATCAAAGTCAAACTCAGGATCAAGGACCAATATTCCAATTTTACGGCCCAGAAAAACGATAGCCCTGGAACAAGGCTATGCAACTGGTACTCCCCCGCACCAATCATACGATAGCTATGTGCCAGACAAAAGAGTGCGAAGAACAGCACTGCTTTATCCTCTTGGCCAAAGAAAAACAAGCCCAAGAGGAATAATCCACACATCACCAGACTACCAAAGAGTGCAAAAGCGAAGTTATCGACTGTAGCCTTCTCCTTAATAATTAGGTCATTGGTGCCCATACGGATAGGCTCGGAAGGACCTCCTTTACGGTGAACAAAATTGGCCATTTGCAATACGATCTCGAGTGTATCCTGTTCGAGATCGTAGGTCTTAGTATGGTGTAACCAATAGGGCGAAGTTTCAGCAGCGGTCATTCCGACAGTACCATTCTCCAAAAATGGATCTCCATTGATCCACATTTTGTAGGAGGTGTAAAAATCTGGCATAGAGAAACCCAACAATGGGTGGGACGGATCGAAAAAAATCCGAAGTCGGTAGGTTCCAGCTCCTTTCGATTCTACAGGTATACCCTGGGCCTTTAGATCGTTCCAGGGAGTAGGAAAAGATACTATTAGTGGCTCTAAGGAAGTGCCGACCTGAAAGTCCTCGGGTGTGAGTAAGGTATCCCAGTATAATTCCCAGTCCCCATTGAGTAAGGTCTTCCATTCTTCAGCCTTTTGCCATGACAAATCCAGCTCACCATCCACTATCTTGTATGATGCGACTTGTCCGAAAGCCCAAATAGGACTACAGAAGAGAAGTAATATACTCAGGGTTCGACACATTATTCCTTGCTGCCTACATTGATGTACGTATGTTATTATTCAGTTGTTGTCGTTTTTTGGTTTTTAGCCCACTTCAGGATCATCTTTTCCAGGATTCCTGATTTCAAAGGCTTCATAATATAGTCATTCATGCCCGCATTTAGGCATTTTTGGCGATCCTCCTGTAAGGCATTTGCTGTCATAGCAATAACCACCAGATTTTTTCCTTTATCCATCTTCCGAATCAGTCTGGTAGCTTCCAAGCCATCCAACTTTGGCATTTGGATGTCCATCAATACCAAATCAAAATCTCGCTCGCGTATTAGATCAATAGCATCTTCACCATCCCCAGCCACCTCAATTTCATATCCCAGTTGCCCCAATAGCGTTACTACTAGTTTCTGATTGATCAAATGATCTTCTACCAATAAAATGCGGCAAGGTACGCTCTTCGCAAGGGGTTGCCCTTCCACTCTCCGATCGCCAGGTGACGCCTCTGTTGGCATAACCTGCAAGCTAGTACGTTGCAGTGGGATTTGAAATGAAAAGGTGGCCCCCTTACCTTCCTCACTGTCCACCTTGATACTCCCTTGCATGAGTTCAACAAGCTGCTGCGAAATAGCTAAGCCTAAGCCGGTTCCACCAAAACGGCGAGAAATCGAGGTATCTCCTTGGGTGAAGGGTTTAAATAGCTTTCGTTGAATATGGCGGGGAATGCCCATGCCGGTATCTTGTACTTGAAAGAGCAGTAGGGCTTGTCTCGAGTCCTTATTTTCCTGTTCAATGCCAATGCTAATCGTTCCTTTCGCGGTAAACTTGATGGCATTTCCCACCAGGTTAAACAGGATCTGCCGAATACGTTGAACATCCCCTAGTAGCACTCTTTCGACATCCTCCGATACATCTGTACTTAAGGTAAGTCCCTTCTCTGTTACTCTTGGTTCCAATAGTTGTACGATATTTTCTAGTACGCCTCTGGGTGCGAAGGGCTGGATTTCCAATTCCATCCGACCGGCCTCTATCTTGGAGAGGTCCAAAATGTCATCAATAATAGATAGCAGGCTGTTTCCACTAACTTGTACCGTTTCTAGGTATTGTTTTTGTTCTACATCCAATGGCGTTTTTGCCAGTAGATCGGTCATCCCCATCACCCCATTCATAGGGGTACGGATTTCATGACTTACGGTAGCCAGGAATTCAGATTTAGCCCGATTGGCAGCTTCCGCCGCCTGAGCCAATCGCCGATAGTTCAACGCAAAGCGGCGGGAAAGGTGTAAGGTTTGAAAGAATAAGAAGGATATATAGCCAATGAGAATTAATACCAGATTTGTATTCCACCATCCTCTTAAGTTGGCAATGATGGCCGTGGCATTCAAAGCCATAAACGCAAGGCCTAAGGCAAAGAAGCCTATTCTACTCCAATTCTTCGGTACACTCCTGGTGATGAACACCACCGCGTACAGTACACTTAGAAAAAAAATCAAGTGGAAAATGCTCAAGGTATATGAATAGATGGGAAGCGGAAAAATGACAACCATCGCTACACAAGCTAAAGTTCCCAATTGCATACTTCGAGCAAAGCGTACAGAGACCAGATCCTCAAAACTTCGATAACAAAATTCCCAGAAGAAAACGAAGCTCACATACATGGACAGATACTCCAGTCGGGCCGATAAATAGATATCCATGTTGGGAAACAACTCGTGTATTTGGTAATCCGCGGAGCCAATCATGCGGTAGCTATGTGTTAAGCAAAATAGGGCAAAAGACAACAATGCTCCCTCCTGCTGACCAAATGCATAAAACCCCAAGACAAAGAGGCCACACATCACAAAACTTCCAAAGAGTCCGTAAGCTAAATTGTCAATCTTGGTGGATCGAGCCTCTAATAATTCGTAAGGTCCAAAAAAGAGGGATTTACCCGGCCCGCCAGTAGGGTGATCAAAGTTAGCGATCTGTAGAACCAGTTCGAAAGTATCTGTTTGTGACTCCAGTTCCTTAGTTATGGGCACCCAATAAGGTCTAGTACTTTCTTTATCTTCTCCTACTTGCCCATTAACTGCAAATTCATTTCCGTTAACGAAGAGCCGGTAGGAAGTATAGAGATCAGGAATGGACAAGGCGTAATTCACTTCAAGGTCAACGACTGCTATTCTTAGCCGATAGGTCGCATACCCAAATGCAGCTTCAAAATACCCTTTACCCTCCAAAGTATTCCAGGTAGTAGGAAAATAGACATAGGAAGTCTCTGCTGCCGCCCCGTTTTGCAGTTGCTGTGGAGATAGTAAAGCATCGGGATAGTACTCCCATTCTCCATCAAGCGTAGTAAATCGTTCATTGAAAAAACCGGAGGGGTAGGCCACTTCACCTTGTCGAATAGGGAGAGCAGCACCTTGAGCTATCAAACTGCTGAAGGATACCTCGAGCAGGCAAATAATAATATATATCCATTTTTGCCAAGGTGATAAACGAGCTATCTGTTGGGTTATTTTCACTCCCTTGATTTAAGTCCTAGTCCTAGTTCTAGTACAAAATTAGTTTGCGTTAATAAGTATCAAATGGACTTCTCTTGCTAATTACCGTCAGCTAGTTCGCAGTGTACGGCTTATTGTGAGTGTCCTATGCTTGAGGTGTAGACTTGGGTGAAATAGGTTTTACTCGATTTCAGCCTTGCAACTGAATGATCAAGTCAAAAAATGAATAAACCTGGACTTATTCACTAGATATGTTTCACGGGATAGATGAGGATATTTCTCTACAAGCCTCCTTTATCTCTACCTTAGATAGAGAACGATTGGATGCTTATTGCTGTATTGAGCTAATGGAATACATCAATTATTTGGTGTACGGTAATTCACATACAAAGGTTTCCAAATATGTCATTCCAACACAATAGATTTAATGAGACGTTATTAAAAGCTCAATATAGCTCTCTGTCGCTGCTCTTGGTCTTGGTGATAGTAGACCTAACAAGTACCTTTAATTGCTGGGCACTTTGTGCTTTATCTAACAGGGTAAGTACTTGAGGCTAGATCCAAGTTCGCAAATTTATTTCGTAAAATAAAAAAAGGCTTTTGGGTTGTCCCAAAAGCCATTATAAAATAATGTCCCCCTAAGTATAATTAGGCAAATTAAGGTGTGGATAAAACTCGCCGCAAACTACGCTTCCATCTCTCTTTCTTACATTGAATAATCGATGATTGATTATTATAGAAGAAAACAAGCAAGTTGTATCTGTAGCAAGCAAAAAAATAGTTTTGTAACTACAGATGGTCGTCCACAAAAGTTCTTTTCGATTTTTGGTAAGCTTAGCTAGCCTCAAAGGTTGGATCAGAGTTCAAAGCAATATCTCCTCTGATTACATTACAAAGAAACAGATTTATTCCTGCAAAAATAGAGACAATTTTGTACATTTGTGGCATCAAATTAAAAAACAACACACAAATAAAACCTTATAAAACAAGTATTTACAAAGTAAATATATGTCACAGAAAATGAAACTGTTCCCGAGAACACTCTTGTGATTTCAGCTGAATCATCAGGAAATACCAGCGAAAATTCGGCGTTCAGCTCTTAAAGACAGATTATAATCCTAGCCCATGAAAGGAAAAAAATTGTTCCATCTTCTTTCGAGTTTATCGGAAGAGGAGTACAAGCTCTTACATAAAGCAGTCAGATCTCCTATTTGGAATACCAACGAACATCTTCACACCCTATATGTACAGCTAAAACCTTTCCACCCTGATTTCAACTTGTCAGATAAACACTACAACAAGATTTATAGCAAAGTCTTCAAGCTGCAGGGGTATGACGATTACAAGCTACGACGGCTTTTCTCCGAGTTTACTAAGGTCATAGAGCAGTTCTTGATCTACCTAGAAACACAAGATGACAAAAAGGGCCGCCAAAAACAACGACTACTCTTGCGTGCCCTTGGCCGCAGAAATGTGTACTCTTACTTTGAGCGCAACACCTTACAAGTATTAGAAGAGGTGAAAGAAGAGCCCTATCTAGATGTAGAGCATTTCCAAAGCTTAATCGGTCTACACTATGGTATTTATTTTCATCCACTTACCAACCGACACTCTAAGAAGAATGTCCATTTACACCATTTAACGGAAAGTCTCGATAGCTACTATGTACTGGCGAAGCTGAGGATCGGAAGTGAATTAAAGAATCGCGAAAAGATGCTTAACATTCGCTACGAAAATCGGCTTGAAGAAATGGTTCTTGGAGAACTGGGGGCGAAAATGACTAAGAATAGCTCAGTCTATCAAATGTATAAATTGGTCTATGATCTATTCGAAGAGCCCGCAAAAATTGATGCATTTGACCAACTCAAGCGCTTGTTCAATCAAAATATTGCCTCCCTACGAAAACCAGATCAATTCTTTATTCTACACCACTTGATCAATTTCTCCGCAAGACAGATTAATTCAGGCAAAACCCCTTTCTACAAAGAAGCGCTGGACCTCTATAAAACGGGACTCTCTCTAGGGCTTTTACTGGAAAACGGAAAAATCAGAGAAGCCACCTATAGTAATATCATATTGTTAGGATGCCAGGCGGGGGAGTTCTCCTGGGTAGACGGGTTTATTGAACAATACTACAGCTATCTAAAGGAAGATATTGGAGAGGATGCTCGAGCACATGCCCTGGGCCTTCGGTACTTTTATGAGGAAAAATTTGATCAGGCCGTGGATCAGTTGTTAAACTATCGATTCTCTCCTGCCTATCAACCGAGGGTTCGCATTATAATCGTGAGAGCATTACTGGAACAGTTTCTACAAGATGCTAGTATCTATAGTTTGTTGCAAGCGCAATGTGATGCCTTCGAAAAGTACATTATTCGGAATGACTTTCTGGCTAAACCTAGATTAGAGCCTCATCTTAACACCATGAGGTTGATCCGTAAGTTCGCCCAGTTGTTGTATGATCGGGAACCAGAGAAAATGGTTAGCCAATGGCTGGTACAGGAACTAGAGTCTGACAAGAAGTTTATCAGTAAAAATTGGTTAAAAGCAAAGGCAGGTCAATTAGCAAAGGAAAATAGCGCTTAAGTTTTTGCAAACCTAAGCGCCTCCCTTTTTCTTTAGGAGTCTATTATCTCTTCAGTAATGAAAAGCGTACTCCGGTGATTGGATTGCCTATGGTTCGAACACAAAGGCTGTAGAACAAGCGTAATTTGTTTTAGCATAACTAGGAATTTAGATATGTTTAGCACTAAGCTTAATAAGTGGGATTCCTTACAAGGGCTATTCATTAAGAATGAATGTGGTTATTTGCAATGGAGAGACTACTTTCAATACCATCCATTGGATGTTACTTTGGTCGGTCGAATTTGTTGAGACTTTTACTGAGTGGGAAGAATAACCCAAAATACTGTATGCAGGATTCCCTCTACGGAGGATTTTGTCCTAAATAAAACTAAACATCCTGGTTCAAAGGTAGAAAGTCCGAGGGTACATGATCGTACCATAGTAGGTACACCAGCGTATCAATTGTGTTAAAATCCTAGAAGTAGCTAGATGGAAGACGTCCAAATCGATCCTTAAAGCGTTGGGAAAAATTCTTAACATGCTTAAAGCCAACCGTCAATGCAACTGACTTTACACTGCGGTGTTTCTGGTCCTCCAAGAGTTTTCTGGCCTCTTGAAATCGCATTTCCTGAATGTATTGATTAACGGTCAACCCAGTCAATTTTTTGATTTTCCGGAACAATTGCGTACGACTCATCAACATTTTTCTGGCGACCATATCTGCAGTCAAGTTGAAGTCCCCCAGTTGCTGTAAGATGACATCTTCCAACTGTACCAACCATTCCAAATCCTTCTGGTTCTTTGGTAATGTTTCACCATAATGCTCCGTAAAAGCCTTGTCCTGTTCGGCAAGATCGGATTCCGGTTGGCGCTGCGGTCGAATATTCCGCAGTAGATTGTCCACCCTAGCGACTAGTTCTTCTTCTAAAAATGGTTTAACCAAATAGTCATCAATTCCAATACGAAGGGCCGCCAGTTTATCCCGCATATTAGTCTTAGCTGTTAGCATGATAACAGGAATATAACTGTATCGCTGTGTGCTACGCAAGCGATTCAACAACTGAAATCCATCCATAACGGGCATCATCAGGTCGGTAATAATTAAATCCGGTAATTTTTGATGTAACTCGAGGTACTCAAGCGCCTCCGCCCCGTTGGATTTTGTCTCCAATTCGTAGCGTTTCCCTAAGATATAGGACAGGTATGAACGAAGATCTTCATTATCCTCAACCAGTAATATCTTCAACTGGCCACTCAATTTTCCTGCCACTCTGTGATCCTCAATAGCTGGTCCCGTATACATTTCCGCATCTTCCGTTGCCCCTGCTCTGGATCGACTCAGCTTCTTGGGTATCTGAACCTGGAATAGACTTCCTTTACCTACTTCACTTTCCACCCAAAGTCTTCCCTCAAAAAGCTTGACGTATTGATAGCTCAAGGCAAGACCGATGCCTGTTCCTGCTTGAGCTGTAGGATGGCTAGCTGCTTGGTAATAACGTTTAAAAATATTGGGGATATCTTCTGGAGCAATGCCTGGCCCTGAGTCCTCTACCTGGAAGAGTAGAGTTTCTTCCTGATCAAACTGACGAAGCTTAATATGTCCTCCTTTTGGGGTAAACTTAAAGGCATTGGAAAGCAGATTATTGATTACTTTTTCCAGCTTATTCTGGTCTACTACGACCCGCATTTCTTTATCTCCTTCAAATTCAAATGAAAAGTCAATTTCTTTCGAAAGTTTCAGGTATTCGAACCGATCTATGAGCTGATTTAGGAAAAGATATAGATTGACACTAGACTCTTGGATTTCTATCCTTTGAGATTCCAGTTTACTAAAATCCAAGATCTCATCCACAAGCTGGTTAAGTTGAGTCCCATTCTTATCGGCCATGGATAGGAGATGGCGTTCCTCTTCCGATAGCGAATTGTGGCTGAGAATGGAACGAATAGGACCTAAGATCAAACTAAGGGGAGTTCTCAATTCATGAGAGACATTCGTAAAGAATCTGGATTTAAGATCATCCAGCTTTTTTAATTCCTCCGCCTGCCTTTCAATCTTTAGCTTCTGTTTTTGCAGCTTTCTCGAACTCATCCGCTGGTAGTAAAAGCCGTAAACAGCCATCAAAAAGAGTAAACCAAACGCTACGAGTAGGTAGGTATACAATAAACGTTGTTTCTTTTCCGCTTCAAGACGGCTCTGCTGTTGTTGTAGCTCGAGTAAGCTTTCCTGAGTCTGCAATTGGGCTTCCCAAAAAGACAACATAGCCGCATTTCGGTCCATGTATTGTCCCTTTATGGCATTGTAAGCAGACTCCAGGTATTTAAGGGCTTGGGACCGGTCGCCACGCAAACGTTCCACTGCGTAGAGTTGCTGCTGGATAAGCGCGGAATCCAGGACACCCTCTGCTAAGCCCCCAGTAAGAATCTGTTGAGCCTCTTCAACATTACCTTGCATGAGTTGAACCTCAAACAACTGATAATGCAGGTGGCCAACAATGGAACGTTTGTCAATCTCGCGCACCAGGTTCAAGGCCAAAGTGAACAAATGCTCCGCCTCTTGATACAGCCCTTTGGAACTCAGGAAGGCCCCGTAACCGATCAAAATCTTCTCTTCAATACGAATATCCTTAAAGGTGGCAGCTATGTCAACCACTTCTTGCATCAAGTCCAGATAGGTTGGATGCTGGCCCGCCTCTCCATAATTGGCGGCCAAATAGAGTAGTTCATGTAGTAAGATGGAGGTATCTGCAATGGTTTTGGCTATTTCAATGGCCCCTTCATGAAAAGAAACGGCCTTGAGTGTCTCACCAAAAAAGACGTCGCGATTGATCAAGGCTAAGGAGCCAAGGGCCTGTGCTTCCAAGGTTTTATTTCCTCGGTCTCTAGCCAGGCTCAAAGCCTGCTCGGTACTTTGATAGGCAGGTGCAAAATTAGCTAAGCGATGTTGGACACGCCCCATGGCAAAATAGGCCCAAGGTGCTCCCTCTGCTTCTTCATCCATCGAATCCATAGCCAGTTCAGCATGCTGCAAGGCGATTTGATAATCCCCCAAGTACTCACTCCAAGTCAATGCCAAATGACTCTCCAACAGTTGCCTTTCCTCCAAAGAATAAGCTTCACTATAAGCTCTTAGCTCTTGTAGCAGTTTTACGCTACAATCCATTTGACCAAATCGTCGCAGGTCAAAACTCTTCTTCAACCAATAAGAAAGTTCGACCTTAGCGTTCCCTACCTCGGACTGTAGTTGTTGCAATGGGCAAACTTGTTCCAGGATTAGATTTTGCTCCAGTTGAGCGACAATTTGTCGATAGAGCTCCTGCATTTCGCCCTCACTTACCCCGGTACTATCTGCTGCTTGATGTGGAAAGAAGGTAGCCAAACTGTCCTGCAACTGAGCGGGTGCCGTATGGGGAGATAGTAGATATAGCAAAACTAGCCATATCCACACCCTAGCAAAGTGTTTGCTCCTTTGATTCGGTTGAGGATTCAAAATACAGTTTGATTTATTTGTAAGGGTACTTTCCAGACGCCCTTTATAGGCCCTTTGATTACAAGGGAACCCGATTTTGAACAATTATTGTATAGAGAAATGCATTATACTTCTGGTTAACTTAGCTCGATTTTAACTTAGCCAAATTAAACCCAGGAATCGACCAGAGCATACCTTACAGGGGCCTTAATTTAGGCCTTCCCGTTGCTCTATCTTGGGACAATTAAGGGGACTTATTGCAAGAAATAGGCTGGGTAAAGATATTAAAATCGGAACAAATCCATGAATCACAATGGATTATATTCCCAAGCTTGTGTCAAAATAATGAGTAAGGAGAATGACAAAAATGTCATAAAATAGACGTTCAGATAGCAATTGGCTTACATTAGATTCACCTCATAGGACAGGGAATATTTTGCCCTTCATTCTGATCTTCGAAGTACCAACATTCGCTATAAATGGAGCAGTAGCAGACTTCGGAGCTCACCTTAAGACTACGCGCCATTTCAATGTCATTCTTAAAACGGCTTACTTGTATTCCCAAGACTTGGACTTGTTCTTCTGCCGAAAGGATTTGGTTGGTCATATCGACTAGCGCCAAATCGATTTCAACACTATCTGGGAAAAAAGCTCTAAGTTGCTCACTTAACTGCATGTAGCTCTCCACCACTTGGCCATTTACCACCAATTGAGTACGATCTATCCGGCTGGGACCAATACCCTTATTCTCAAGCCGATACTCAATCAAAATTCTGTCCGTATACTGATAGGTAAGATGTCCGTCAACATAAGGCCAAACAGCAGTTCGCTCCTGCGATACCATTATTTTATGTTGTGCCTTGAGAATCCTAGCCTCGTAGATAGATACAAACAAAGCCAGCATGCTCATCAATAAAGCAGCAACTGCAATCAAGTCCGAACGATCGAAGTTTTTTCTTTGCTTGGCCATGGACCCTAGGAGTTAGGAAAGAGATAATTACTTCTCCAAGGCCGTATCTCGAAGACGCTGCAGGAAGGGAGAAGCAAAAATGAAGTTGCGTAAGATCTGGTTTTCACTCTCTAACACCTCGGTTTTATTGCCTCTCCAGGCAATCTCTCCTTGGTGCAAAAGAATGATATTATCTCCAATTTCCATCACCGAGTTCATGTCGTGGGTATTAATCACCGTGGTTATCTGCTTTTCTTCTGTGATGCTGCGAATCAACTCATCAATTACGATGGACGTTTTAGGGTCAAGCCCCGAGTTCGGTTCATCGCAGAACAGATATTCCGGATCAAGCACAATCGCCCGAGCAATACCTACCCGCTTCTGCATGCCGCCACTGGTCTCAGACGGGAACTTGCTATTTACTCCTTCCAGGCTTACACGTTCTAGGCAATAGTTAACCCGATCCAATTTCTCCTTTTTAGTCATGTTGGTAAACATATCCAATGGAAAGCGGATGTTTTCCTCCACCGTCATCGAGTCAAACAATGCAGAAGCCTGAAATAGCATCCCAACCTTCATCCGAATAGCACGGAGATCTCTCTTATTGAGATTACAGAAGTCGACGTCATTGTACCAGATTTTACCAGAAGTGGGACTCAACAAGCCCACTAGCAACTTCAGCAATACTGTCTTACCCGCACCACTACGACCAATGATCAAGTTGGTTTGTCCACTGTAGAATTCAGTGGAAATCCCCTTCAGAATTTCTGCTTCCCCAAAAGATTTGAATACATTTTCCGTGCGAATCATAAGCTCAAGTTAGGTAAAAACGGGACGTTCCCTCTTAGGAAATTCTATTTCTTATATCTAGGTTAAAATGATAGCAATCAGGTAGTCGGCCAACAGGATCAAAATATCACTAAACACCACAGCATTGGTACTGGCTTTACCCAGTTCTATACTACCTCCTTTCACATAATACCCCTGATAGCAGGAGACCGTAGTCAAGATGAAGGCGAAAACCAAGGACTTGACAAACATCATGGTGATGTTGCGCTGCTCGAAAAAGGACCGTACGCCAAGTACATATTCTGCATCAGACATCAAGCCAGTTGGTACAGAGGCAAGGTATCCACCGATGATGCTAATGAAGGCTGCTAGGGCCACCAACATAGGAATCACGAATAAAGCTGCGATTACCTTTGGCATAACCAAATAGGCAGCGGTATTCACGCCCATGATCTCCATCGCATCAATATGTTCTTTTTGCCGCATTCCCCCAATCTCAGCTGCGATATTCGACCCAACTTTCCCGGCCAATACCAAGCAGGAGATAGTAGGAGCCAATTCTATAATCGTACTATCTCGAACGATGTACCCAATATAATACCGAGGAACAAAGGAGCCTTCCAGCTGGTAAGCGAATTGCACCGCCGTCACCGCTCCAATAAAAACAGCGATCAGACCAACAATGATCAACGAGCCAATCCCGATATCATTCATCTGTCGAAGCGTTTCACGATAATACATCGACAGTTTTTCGGGACGTGAAAAGGCTGTGCGCATCATCAACACATAGCGACCGAAGTGATACAAAAATTTTGAAATACCCATAATACGCTTTAATCACACTGAGACAGCTCATCGGAGAAACCAGGAGCTGCCATTAATTATTAACCACGAAATGATGCGGCTCTCCCTGATTTTGCTGGGAACGGCCAAAATTAGGGGAAATTTCCGTAAATCGCTTACCCCTCAAAGGATTTATAACAATGCCAAACTAAAAGTGGTTGTTTGGGAGTATCCTGGAGAAGACTTATTTTCGGGCCAAAAGCAAAATTCATGGCTTACACAGCAGTCATCACGGGTGCCACCAAAGGGATCGGACGTGCAATTGCACAACTTTTCGCCGCACAAGGATTTCATTTGGCCATCACCGCTCGCACAGATGGCGACTTGAAAGATTTAGCGGAAGAATTGCGACAAAAGTATCCGGAGA
>ENA-UENX01000144-UENX01000144.1-marine-metagenome-genome-assembly--contig:-NODE-144-length-37677-cov-3.450749_pt1 | contig 37677 bp, 31 predicted proteins | sample MGYA00237875_ERZ529327 | MGnify/ENA primary metagenome ERZ529327 (study PRJEB26372, sample SAMN05368347) | marine metagenome | biome: cultured habitat; feature: ocean water; material: water; isolation... | reverse complement strand
GAATGTTGAATGTTGAATGTTGAATGTTGAATGATAATAAAAAATGGATCGTGCCCAAAGGTAAATGTAGGGCGAATAATTGAGAAGGGTAAATGAATTGTTCTCTGCTAGTTCGGCCAGCCAAGCAAGCAGAGAACAGTTCGAAGGAGAATACCTAACTTATTCATCTTGTAAAAACTCGATAGGATTGATGCTAGCTGTCTTGAAGGTTTGGAAGCCGATCGTAAGCCATGCGATGACTAAGGTGGCAAGACCTGCGCCAGCAAAGAATTCCCATCGCAACTCGACCCTGTAGGCAAAAGCGCCCAGCCAATTACTGAGGATCAGGAAGCTGACTGGCAGGGCAATTGCTATGGCTATCAAAATTGTTTTGGTAAAATCCTTCGAGAGCATACGCATAATGTCCATGATACTTGCGCCTATGACTCGTCGAATACCAATCTCCTTGGAACGTCGTTCGGCAGTGAAGGAGGCAAGTCCAAACAAGCCCAGGCAAGAGATGATAATAGCAATAGCTGCCATATAATTGGACAATACAGCTACTTGGTTTTCCGACTCATACAATTGCTGATAGTCTTGATCCATAAAAGTATACTCGAAGGGGTGCCTGGGGAGAAATTCAGCATGTAGATCCATGAGTTGCGTCATCGTCGCCAGTTCTGCTCCTCCTTTGATTTTGACCAAGATATCTCGGCCGTTGGGTTCGAACCTAAAAAAGAGTGGATCAACATCCTGCCGCAAGGAACCGTAGTGGAAGTCTTTCACTACACCAATAATTTCGCTACCTCCATTATAGCCCATGCTTTTCCCCACAGGGTCTTCTAGCCCCATCATCTTCACGGCCGCCTCATTCAAGATCACTCTTCTTTGATTATCCCCTTGTTCTACAGAGAAAGAGCGTCCCTCCAGCAGTTCTATACCTAAGGTCTCAATCATGTCGGGGCCAATGACAGGAGACTGGAACAAGAAGTTACGCTCCGAATCATCTCCCGACCAAGTAATCCCGCTTTGACCATACATTTTATTGACTATGCTACCTGTCATGCTAGAAGCATTAACCACACCGGGCAATTCCTTCATCTGTTGCATGAACGTCTCAAATTGCTGATTGGATTTCCCTTCTTCGCGTACCGCATACTCACTATATAGATCGCCTTTCCATCGGAAAGACACGATGTTATCACGATCATACCCCAAATTCTTGGTTTGGGTAAATTCGATTTGGTCATTCACTACCAACAAGGCTACAATAAAGATCGCAGATACGGCAAATTGAAAGATGACCAAGCCTCTCCGCACCCAGGCTATCCCGGTTGCCTTGTTCAACGTGCCTTTTAGTATCGTGATAGGATTAAAACCTGATAGATAAAAAGCTGGATAGCTACCCGCTACTAATCCGGTAAGTAGCACAATCCCCGCAATCACAAAGCTTTGCTGGAATCCGAACTGCAACTCCATTTGTTTTCCCGTCAATTCGTTGATCTGTGGCAAGAAAAGACTCACCCCCAACAAGGCTACTTGAAAGGCCAAAAAGCTGATCAGTAAAGCATCAAAGAAAAACTGAAAAATCAGGGTCTTTCGGTTGGCCCCCACTGTTTTCTTCACCCCAATTTCCTTGATCTTCAAGGAGGCACGGGCCGTGGATAAATTCATAAAATTGATACAGGCGATCAGAAGGATGAAGATTCCGATCAAAGAGAACAATTTGATGTAAGAAATACGCCCTCCGGCTATCTTTCCGTTTTCATAGTGCCCATGCAAGTATCGATCGGAGTATTGTTGCGCAAACAATTCAAATTGCCCTAGGGCCTCATTCTTGGTTTCTTGATAATTGGCAATTTTCTCATTGAATTGCCGAAGATCAGTTCCCTCCTTCAAAAGGAGATAAGTTTGGGCATAGCAACCATTCCATTCCCCAGCATATCGATCGTTGTCTAGAAGCACATCCAAACCAAATATCACATCAAATTGAAGGGTGGCGCTAGCAGGTGGGGTCTGAAAGACGCCTGATACTTGAAAGGAGCCCTCAAAGTCTGGATGATCCCATTCCAAGGTTTGTCCGATACTAGCATCTGCGTTTCCAAACAGTATAGCCGCCATTCGATCGGAAAGAACGATGCTAGCCTTATCCGCTAAAACCGATTCTTTGCTGCCGGCCAACAAGGGATAGGAAAATACCTGGAAATAATCTTTGCCCGCATGTGCCCCTTTAGCCTTGAAGTGATATTCACCACTGGACAAAATTCCCTCGCGACTGCCCCAGCTGAAAAAGTCATTTACTGCCACGGCATATTCGACTTCGGGCATGTCTTCCGCCAAGGCGGGAGCCAATGGAACTGGCGTCACGTCAAAAGTCTGAATGTCTTGGGAAAAAGCCATGTTGTTCATGACTTGATAGAGGCGTGCATCATTTTGGAAGAACTTGTCTACGCTCCATTCGTCCGCTACCCACAAGTAGACCAGTAAAACACAAGCTAATCCTACCGATAAGCTAGTCAAATTAACCAGAAATGAAGTTTTGTGGCGAGCAAAATTCCGGAAAGTCAAAGTGAGCAGATGACGGATCATAGCAAGCGTTTTTGAAGTTTCTGTTCTAATTCAAAACCAAAACCATACCACCATACATAATGAACTCACAATCAAACACATACCCAACAAAAATCTGATCTAAATCGCTAAAAAGTGTTCATTTCTGGACACCTCTTGTTCAATCTTGAACAAAGAGTAAAGGGGAAGCTTTCAGTTCTTAGGCAGATAGGTATAGATCAAGAGGTAGCCGATCCACTATTCCCTAGCACTAGGGTAAAGGCCACCAAAATCCCCGTCACTAACACGAGTGCCAGCCCCACCCCAAAGCTATCCGCCAATACCCCTAGCACAACAGACAAAGTAGCCGTCGTCAAAGTTTGATAGGAGGATTGAGCTGAGATGACAGAAGTAAGCATTTCATTTGGAACGCTATCCGCCAAAAAGCCGGTGAGGATAGGTTTTCTGAGGTTTTCCACTACATAAATAGCGATGAAGAATAGCAGAGACAGGAATTGAAACTCCATGTAAAACAAAACGCCACTGACTATTCCAGCGAAAAAACCTAGTAACAGTGTCCTGGTTTGAATATTGGAAAGGGACTTGGCATGAACCCGGCCTGCATTTCTAGATGCCCAGGAGGTCATGAGGAAAATGAAGAAATAGATTAGCCCCACTACTAGCCCATTCCTGCTTTCTTCAGCTAGCTGAGATAGAGCGGGTAACATGACCGTCAAGCTGACGATCAAAGGCTGTATATAGTCCTTTACTGTCTTCAAATAGGCGGAATGAAGAGCGGCAGAGTTTACAATCCTAAGCACGCTTCGCTGTCGCAGGATTAGCCAAAGATTCTTTATCACCCCCTTTATACTTTTGCGGCCTTTCTTTTTGTGTTTCAATGGGCGATCCAATTGAATCGGATAGGTATAAACATTGATAAAATTGAGGAGGTAGGGGGTGATCGAAATGAGGTAGATGATTCGATAATTACCGTAATAAAAAACCATAAGTCCCGCAAATAGAGCGGATACGGCGGATCCCATTTGCGACCAAGATCGGGTGTGCCCATAGTAATTTACCTTTTGTGTCTCCCACCCCATGAGCCGCAAGTAATCCATAATCATTCCTTTGTGCGTACCGGAACGGAAAGCATCCCCTACTCCTACCAACATCATAGCTACCAAAGAAAGCATGAAATCTGCTGAAAAATAGAAGCTGAGAAAGGCAACAATGTAAACCAAGAAAGCAAGCAGCAGCGATCTTCTACGGCCATAGACATCAGCAAGAATACCAGAAGGGACTTCTAGTATATTGGTGGTAATTTCCCGTGCAGCATAAATCACACCAATTTGGCTAAAATTCAGGCCATTGTCCAAGAAGAACAATAGCAGAAAGGCATCATAGAATCGGAGATTCTTCAGAAAGCCATAAAGACAAAACTTAATGTATTGTTTGTTTTTTTCAAAGGTTTGCAAGGATGTCTCTTTTGAATAGAGCTGATCTTATGAATGGATCTAGGGTTCAAAAGTAGGGAATTAACAGGCTAGTAGCTAGAGGCGCCTACCGTTTAGTGACAAGTTCTGCAAGTTTTACCCCCAGTTGGATTCTGTACCCCATTTTGCGATGACTGGGAGGTAATTATGCTCATTTTCTAGAACCAATTGGAAAAAATCTGCTTTACCTATTGGTCTAACCCATATCACAACTATAAGAACAAACTTATCTCTGATGAAAAATCGAATACTTTACACTGCCTTTTCACTAATGTTCGCTGTCTGTCTTTTCCAAAGTAATTCCTCCGGAAGGGCCAATGCAGCTGGATCTGGAAATACGGGTGCACCCGGGGATGCTAGCAGCACTTGCATTACCTGCCACGGCAACAATCCCAATATTGTAGTTGACTTAAGCATCGAGGCAACGAACGCCGATGGTGTAACGGTAACCCAATATGAGCCAGAAGCCACTTACACCTTCAAGGTAATCTTAGATCCCCAGATGGGTACTCCATCAGCGTATGGCTTTCAGATGCTAAGCCTCAATGCTCCTTTAGATATGAACGGAGATGCCATCAATTCTTGGGTAAATGCTTCCACTAATGCCAACATCGTTGAGATTTCCGCTACGAATAGGACCTACGTCGAGCACTCCAACCCAAGTGCAAGCAATGAATTCACGGTAGACTGGGTCGCGCCTAGTGAAGGGGCTGGCGTCGTGACTTTCTACGCTTGTGGGAATGGTGTCAATTTTAATGGAAGTACTTCAGGCGATAATGCTGACTGTGCCACTTTTGTATTCGAGGAGGCTGTCGTTTCCAGCACCCAGAATTTGGCAAGCGCTATTGAATTTTCTATTGCTCCTAATCCCGCTCGAGATTTCCTTCAGCTCACTTCCAATATTTCTAATGCTAGCATTTATCAAGTGGAAATCTACAGCCTTAGTGGTCAATTGATGCGACGTCAATCAAACGAACTTGCCACTGGAGAACAAACTACCAGGCTTCCGATCGAAAACTTAGTTGGTGGTATTTACATCATCAGAGTCAGTAATGGCCAGGAATCTGCTAATCTAAAGTTTGTGAAGCTGTAGTTTAAAAATTTTTGAGCTGGTTCGATCTGGATTAGCCTTACAATTGGTAGTCAGTCATTGAAAGGTTTCCTGAGGTATCTTGGTCATGCGTACCATAGGGTCGTTGTATTTTAGATTTTATCCCTTCATCCATTTTTAATCTTTGGGCTTTTGCGCTAAATTGTTAGCAATAAGATCCATTTGCCCGATGAAGAGAATAATTGTATTTAGCTTACTAGTGTTGCCATTTGTGGCTCGCCCACAATCCTCCCAGACCTACCAACCCATTGACTCCATCTTAACCTACCTCCATGACCGACACCTATTCAGTGGAGTGGCCTTGGTGGCCGAAGAGGGGCAGATCGTATACCAAAAGGCTCTGGGATGGTCCAATGCCCAAAGCGGAAAACCGCTGAACATCCAATCCGCCTTTAATCTTGCCTCTATCTCCAAGCAGTTTTATGCTATGATGGTCATGATGCTGCAAGAACAAGGCAAGCTGGATTATGATGACCCAGTACAAAAGCATCTAGACGATTTTCCTTACCCTGCCATCACCATACGCCAAATCATGAATCAAGTATCTGGCTTGCCGGAGTATTTCGAGATGGCGGCTCGTGACATGAACCTGGCAGATACCTTAACCAATGCGCATCTCCTACAACTGCTTAAGCAAAATAAACCGCCACTCGTCTTTGAGCCAGGGGAAGAATGGCAGTATTCCAATACTAATTATACTACCCTTGCCTCCCTGATCGAAGCAGTTTCTGGAGAACCCGTAGATCAGTTTTTCAAGGCCAATATCACCACGCTTGGCTTACAGAACACCTATGTTTACAATCTTAAACTCGGAGAAGCGCCAGCATCCAGAGTCTTTGGCTTTCGGTATGAAGGAGGAAAAATCGTCAAAAATGATCTCGTCCGATTTGATGGTATCATTGGAGATGGGAATATCTACTCTTCGGCAGAGGATCTACTGAAATGGGATCAAGCACTGTACACCGAGAAACTAGTAAAGACCTCCACTTTCCAGGAAGCCATTACCCCTGCCAAACTCAACAATGGAGAAGCTACTACTTATGGTTTTGGCTGGTTCATCTCCGAGGAGGGCAAGGTAGTATCCCATACTGGAGGATGGGTAGGCTTCAGAAACCTCTTAGTGCGGTATTTGGAAGATAACAGAACCTTAGTGGTCTTGTCTAATGGTTCAAACGCAAGAGGGATGCGGCTGGTGAAAAACTTCTTGGAGGGAAAGCCGTGGCGACTCCCTCAGACCGAAATCATCAGCAATGTCCAAATTGTCGACGGTAGCGGATTACCCGCATTCAAAGCCGATGTGCGGATAGTAGATAATCGCATTCAGGAGGTCGGCAAACTGCCGGTAGCTCCGGGTGAGCCTCACACTAATGGCCAAGGCCTCACCTTGGCTCCTGGATTTATCGATAGCCATAGCCATCATGATTGGGGGCTGAAGGAGAATCCCTCCTGTATTGCCGCTACCAACCAGGGCGTCACGACCATCGTGGTCGGGCAAGACGGTGGATCAAACCCGATGGATAGTTTGGCGGCCCAACTCAAGGCTCAACCGATCAGTGTCAACATCGCCAGTTTCACCGGCCATTCCAGTATACGCAGCAAGGCCATGGACGGCGATGTGCTGCGGAAAGCGAAGCCTGGGGAGATTGAAGCCATGAAAGCCCTGTTAGAAGAAGAGCTAAAGAAAGGGTCCCTTGGGTTGTCTTCCGGCTTGGAGTATGAAGCAGCATTTTACAGCAATACAGCAGAGGTAATTGAATTGGCTAAAGTAGCCGCAAAGCATAAGGGCACCTACCTCAGTCATATACGCAGCGAAGATGTATATCAAGATGAAGCGATCGGTGAAATCATCGATATCGGACGTGAAGCAAAGCTTCCCGTACAAATTACCCACATCAAGATTGCGCAACGCAGTCGTTGGGGCTCCTCATCTTCCTTGCTCCAACTCCTACAACGCGTTAGACAACAAGGCATAGATATCAGTGCTGATGTATATCCCTACACCATGTGGTCTTCCACGCCGCGTGTTCTATTTCCCAAGAAGGACTTCCAAAGCTTAGCCAGTGCTCAATTTGCGACCGAGGAACTCTTCGATCCAGCAGCCTCAGTGATGGTCAATTTCCCAGCCAATCGAGCATTTGAAGGAAAAACCATTACCGAAATCGGGCAAATGAATGAAGAAGGCGAGGCTGAAGCGCTGCTGCGAATCATTAGAGAGGGAGAGAAAACCGGAGAATCTGGAGCTATCGTTGCCACTTCGATGAGTGAGCAAGACATCGCTAACTTCCTTAGATGGGAACACACCAGTATTTGTTCAGATGGAGCTATGCGTGGACATCCCAGAGGGCACGGTGCCTTTACCCGTGTGTTGGGCCGGTATGTTCGCGAATTAGGGGTGCTGTCCTTACCCTCCGCTATTCACAAAATGACAGGGCTACCTGCGGAAAAGCTAGGCATTCGCAATCGAGGCTTGATCACACCCGGCTATTTTGCAGATTTGGTACTGTTTGACCCAGAAACCGTTCAGGACAATGCTTCGATCCAGTCTCCCTCAGCCCTATCCTCAGGAATTCGGAGGGTTTGGGTAAATGGACAGGCGGTCTATGATAAAGGGGAAGCCACCAAAACGCATCCTGGGATGTTAATCAAGCGATGACTATGAACACCGAGCTTGTTGTCTCTAGGTTTATAGGCAGGGCAGTCTTAGTCTCATTCTTCCTTGGTCTCCTTTTCGCTTGCCATCGTCCGGAAACGGTACAGGAACCCTTCACTGAAATCGCTTCAGCGCCTCAAGTGCTGGCCCCTGGAGTTATTTCTAGCTCGAATTTCCACGAAACAATTAATGCGATTGCTGAAGGGAATGACACACTGTACTTCAGTAGGTCGGACCAGGATTTCAAACAATCTACCCTCTTCCGCAGTGCTTTTGTGGATGGTAAATGGGAGGTGCCGGAACAATTGGCCTTCTCCGGTGAGCATTATGATGCAGGGCTTAGTTTCTCGCCGGATGGTGCCTGGGCATTTTTCACATCCAAACGCCTTCCCGAAAAAGAAGGGCTAAATAAGGAGTGGAATATTTGGAAAGTCCCGGTGCAGGACCAGAGCTGGGGAAGCCCTGAAGTATTAGATTTCCCAATCAATTCAGATGGCCAGGAATGTTGTCTCACCATGAACAAGCAAGGAATGACCTACTTCGCTTCCAATCGCTTAGGATCTTGGGATATCTACTATGCTCAATATATTGATGGCCACTTTCAGTCCGTTACCATTCTTAGTGATTCCATAAACTCTTCAGCGGGAGAGTGGCCTGGCTATATTGATGAGTCAGGGAGTACCTTAATCTTGAGCTCAATCAGAAAACAAGGTTTAGGAGGTGATGATTTATACCTTGGTCAACTGCAGGCGGGGAAATGGTCGAAGGCTCAACTATTGCCGAGTCCTATCAATTCTTCTTCCTATGAGGACTCGCCCTTGCTTTCTGCGGACGGGGAAGTTATACTCTTTTCCAGTTGGAGAGAAACTGATTTCTCCAAAGGCATGAGCAATATATATGTTGCTGGTTGGCCAGCCCTAAGTCAATAAGGCCACAAGATGACTGCCAACGTCTAAAACGACAAGCGCCTGACCACATCCTTGGGTAGATGTCAGCCAGGCGCTCGCTTGATATAATATTAATCTGCAACGGCAGATCTCTAGTTCATCATAGCCCCAGTATCGATCGCTTCAAAAGTTCGAGTTACCTTGCCATCTTTGAGGTCCCAAAGCGTAATACCATTAGCTTGGAAAGACTTGCCTGTGGCTTTCCAAACCCCTTTGAAATAGCTTTCTACAATCACTGTATCTCCGCTTTCGTACAAGCGTTGAACATCAATAGCGAAGTCAGTAAAGAATTCCGGTATCCTGGCAAAGATAGTTTCCAGAATATTCTGCGGTCCCACTACTACACCATCTCCTTCGTGGAACGGGAAGCCGCTTGCCCCCATCCATTTTACATTATCATCAAGTACGGCCAGGACGGCAGGAATATTTCCTTCACCAAAATCTTGATAGGCTTTTTGAACAACTGCTAGATTACTCATCAGCTTGGTTTTTCTTATTTGAGAATGATTGTAATCTAGCGACTTTCAGCATCATGCGCGGCCGAATTCAGTAAACAGCAAAGAAACCTAAGTAAACGGCAAAATTTGTAAGTGACAATTTCTAGTAAAGCTTCTAAACGCACTTAATCACTCCATCCCGGACCACCTTCGCCCTGCTGAATGGCCCTTACCTCCGCTAAGTCTGCTGGTGGTACCAACCATTTCGGCTGCTCAGCCTTCGCCCAGGCCAAAATTTGTGCAGGGAATTCATCGTGGTTTTCTACGCGCCAAGAATGTAGGTGCGTAATGCATTTTCCGGGGCCTGCCCAACTCGGAAGATTACCATAGCGTTGCCAACTCATTTGATGAGGCTCTTCTACGGTCCCTTCTGGATGAATGAAAAAGTCATAGTTCTCCCAAGCCTCGTATCGATTGCCTCCAGGCAATTCCAAGTCAAGAAATACCGAGGCATTATAGATGAAGCTATTACCTACCTTTCGATAGGGTATTCCATCCTTCGCCTCTATCACTTGCTTCCGCTCCCCTACCCCTTGTTCCACATCTCCGAAGATGCGATCATTTTCGAAGCGATAAGTAATCATCTGGTAGGGATAAGCAATAGCCTTGACTGGATTCCCATTGAATTCCTTCAATACCTCCCCCGTTTCTGGATCCGTATAAGCGAAGGTTTTACGTGTAAGATGAATAATATCTCCGCCTTCCTCTTCTGGCCAAATAATGGTCGAACTATCAAACCCAATCATTCCAAATAGTTTCTTCCCCGATGGATATTCGTATACCGCACCTTCCGCAATCCAATGCACCGGGGCACCAGTGCCTGCTCGGGCATCCACCCAAGTCTGTAGGACCTCAGGCGCAGCTTGGTAGGAAGCGGGGCGTGATACTTCCGGAGCCGTAGGCGTCGGGGGAGTCTCTGCAACTTCCGTTTGACAGCTCCACAGTAATAGAACAACTATTGTGGTGAGTTTAAACTTCATGGTAGGCATTTTTTTCGTTACACGTCTTGCTTGATAGCCAGATGCGCAGCCAAATAATTAATAAATCAAATCATTAACTAAGTTAACTAAAAACAACCACTACTATGTAGTCGAAGTCAACTCCCAGAGCCAAAACACGCCCGGACTTAATGAAGTATTAGTCTTTCCCCAGATATTCGATGGCCTTTTCTAGGGCTGGATCTTTTTCCTCAAGGAAATCTTGCACAGTCTTCTTAACTAGAATGTCAGGTTGGATGCCTACACCGACAAATTCCCGGCCGTCAGGGTACGTATCTTGCTTTGTGCAAACCCGTGCCGAACCTCCTCCCGGTAAACGGAATTGAAAGGGTTGCCCAGTACTGCCAAACGATGGCTCGCCGATTTTTGTCATATGCTTCTGATTATCAGCATAGATGAGAAAATCCTCCGCTGCTGATGCTGTATTATGACCGATTAGCAGTACCGTGGGTACCACCAAACGTTTGGCATCTAATTGCACCTTACTCCCCTGGTAATTGAAATCGTGGAAATAATTGTCTCGATAGGACAAATACTCCTGCGTGGCCCAACTGTCACCCACAGTGTCTTGGGCCGATGTCCAGGTACCCCAGGCTTTAAAAGATGGAATGTGTAATCTACTGCGCGTTTTTGATCCGTAGAGTACTGGATCAATCGTAAGATACTCCAGGATTTCTCTTCCGATTGGCGTGTTCCCTCCTCCATTTTTGCGCAGATCCACAATGAGTTTTTTGGCTTTATAGAGCTCAGGCAACTTCTCAATGAACAAGGAGTCGATCTTAGGATTCCCGAATGAGTTGAGTGAAACATAAGCAATATCTTCATTGATCCACTTGAACTCCATTAACTGCCAAGGTTCAAAGGCTGGATATACCTCCTTTTCGGTGGTCTCAGAATGAGTTAAGCTCAGCGACTTTATCTTACCAGTGGGCAGCTTGAACTTAACTTCAAAGCTAGTCCCTTTAGGAGCCTGAAACATACGAGAGACCGCCAGATCCCACAATATGTAGTCGGTTGAAGAAGAAATATAGGGGATGACCTTCTGCTCTAAATAGGCTTTGGTATTCATCCCATTGACTTCAACAATCTCCGTGCCGATGGGTAGCTCATCCTTTTTGCTCAAATTGACTCGACTTACAATAGCTTTACCGTCAATATGTGTAGACCACAGTCGATATTCACCAAAGTAGGTATTGTATAATTCCTCCTGAATAGCCTCAGGGAAGTAAACATTAGTATGCCCATCTTTGAGTGTAGCACAGAATTTTTGCAGTAGACGGTAATATTCATAGTCGTTCTCAGTAGTCTGCACCTCTGAGATCAGTAGTCGATAATCTGCTTCCCATTGTTCGCGATCAACTTTGTTCAGGTATACAAAATTATAGTTCACCTCTTGCCAAAACTTGGATAAGCCATACACTTTATCACTGGGGGTGAGGGTGTTAGGCATTTGGCCGAATAGATTGCAGTTAAAAGCGAGGAAAAGTACGAGTAGTGTTTTTTTCATTATCCTTTGTGTTGAGATTGTATCTAATAATAAGCTGCCTGTAAGGCAGGCAAACCTTCTGAACAAACAAAGGACTAGTGGGATACCTAAAAGGCTGCTTCAACGCCTCAGACATTTAAGATCTGAGACAAAATCTTTTCCAAGATCACTTCATCATCGGCAAGTAAGTGTCCAGCATTCGGCAAAAATTCTGCCCTAGCTGTCGGCAGCCAAGCAGCCATGGCTTTAGCCCCAGCAATGGGAGACAAGGTATCATCTATGCCATGCCAAAGATACACGGGGCATTGGATAGCGGTAAAGGGAATAGCCCAGGGCCTGGCAATATTTCGGATATCAGCGACATGCCCTTCCGTTCCATTTCTAAAGGCTTCCATCAAGTGGTCTACAAAAACGGGGTAGGCTTTCTTTTTAGCCTCTGTAAGGATCGTTTGATCGGCCTCACAGAGTTGTTTTGATACTTGTTGCCAGACTTGATCTGGGTATTTTTTGAACTTCCTGGCAAAATTGCCGCTGGCTGCGCGGATGAGGAAGGGGGCATACCGGGACAGCCAGATCGCTAAGCGGTTACCTAAAAACATACCCTTGCGATAATTTGGCGTTTGTGGTGGAGCGGCAGAGCCAATCAAGGTAGCAGAGCGAAATCGATGAGGGTAAAAGGCGATACAAGCCAGCGTATAAGCGCCTCCCGCTGAGGCTCCAGCTATATCAATCTGTTCAATGCCCCAATGATCCAGTAGGCTCACTATATCATCTGCCCATGATTTGAAACTTGCTTTAGGGTTTGGGGAAGAATATCCATAGCCAGGTCGTTCCGGATAGATTATCTCTACACCTAAGTGGCTATAGATCTCCTCTTCTACAGCAATCCTGGACCCTGGTGAGCCATGCAAGAAGATAATGGGATAGCCGTCTTGCTGTCCATATTTGGCGTAACTGAGCTGTCTTCCATCCTTCAATGTATGACGTAGGGAAGTCCGGTCCTCAGCACAAGCTGAAGATACTTTATGATCCATCCATTAATGATTTAAAGTTTATTGAAACTGTTTTAACAGGAAAGATTCTGTTTGTTCACACCGTCGGACTTTAGCCTTGCCTTTGGCTTGCGGATAAATCCGGTAGACCGGAAAGCGTTCGGCGTGCAAGAACTTCTTCTCATTCACCCGAACCAGTTGTTCAACCTGCTGCATCCTTGCCTCCTCCCGCAGCAAGATATATCTACCATCTGGATGCTCAGCTTCTGCTCGAGCAATCCCCCAAAGCATATCATTGGGAGAAAGATGACAGAGTTTTTTAAAGGCCCGTGAAAAAGTTTCGTAATTCTTATAACCCAGATCAAATGCCACTTGCCCTACAGAATCAACTTCTACCAATTGTTCCAGCCCCTTGGCTATCCGCAAATGCTCATGATATTGTATGGGTGTTAAACCCGTGGCCTTTTTGAAGATGCGATAGAGTTGCACCGGAGAAAGGAAAGCTACTTTGGCCAACTGATCCAGGCTTACCGTCTGATCAAGATGTTGTTCCAAATGATTGATGATGGTAGCGATCCGATCCATATTACAAAGATGAGCATTAATCGGTAAAGTCCTATGACGAATTCTTTCATTTTGGGGATGCTGCGGGAATTTGCTAGCTTAATACTCCATTTCCCTTTGATTGTACACCCAAAATCAACGCCATGGCAAAAAAGAAGAGCTTAGTCAATTCGGAAACTGAACGAGATGTAGGCGAATTCATTGAGGCAGTTTCGAATCAGAAACGAAAAGCAGACAGCAAGGAGATCTTGAAAATGATTCAAGAGGTGACGGGCTTGGAACCCAAGATTTGGGGCGTCAGCATAGTTGGATTTGGGAAATATAAATACCAGCGAAAAAATGGTGAGGAGTACGAGTGGTTCAATGTCGGCTTTTCGCCAGCCAAGGCCCATTTATCCGTATATGTGATGTTTGACTTAGAAAAAGAAAAGGAACTCTTAGCGAGGCTTGGACCTCATAAGCATGGGCGGGGGTGCCTGTATATTAAGAAGCTAGAGGACGTAGACCATGGGGTTCTACGAGAGATCATAGAAAAAAGCTACAGAATCGAACGATGATAGTATCCAAAACTCCTGGGCTCCTTATTCCGCTGTTCCTTATTTGTCTTGCAGTGTCAATGCTAGACGCACAGACTTCAACGCAAGCTACAGGAAGAAGCCTTGCCAAATTCGAACCCCCACAGGGGCAGTTTCTCTTTTTCATTGGCCAGGACCTGGGCGCCATTGGCGGGCTGGATCAATACAGGGAAGGTTATTGCGACAGCTTTGATTTCCCTGCTGGTTTCACCACCTATACCAACTTTTCGCCGGGTGGAGAGTCTTTTGGCTTTATCGCACGTGGCAATGATGGGATCAAGAGCAAAGCTAATTGGGGAGCTGGGGACAACTGCGCACAATGCGTGATTGACGACCCTGACTTCGGATACAGTTTGGTATCCATCGGCCTTTCTTTGGTGAATCATGAAAAAGCCGTAGCAAAGGGGGATAGAGATCACCTCATTCGAGAATTAGGGGAGTGGATTAAGGGCTTGGGAAGGCGCCCGGTCTTCCTGCGCATTGGCTATGAATTTGACGGCTGGGATTGGAACCATTATAAGAAAAAGCATTATTTGGCCGCTTGGCAACGCATTCATTCCATCTTTTCGGAAATGAAAGTAGAGAATGTAGCTTTCGTCTGGCAGTCAAAAGGGACCGGTTCGAATCAGGAAGTGCTAGAAGAATGGTACCCCGGCGATGATCTAGTCGACTGGTGTGGTTATTCCTATTTTGGCGGTCCAGATGAAGAGATGATCGTCTTTGCCCGAAAACATGGGAAGCCGGTCTTCATTGCAGAAGCCACACCCGTATTCGAAATGGATGGCCTCTACTTCGACACCCGCCTCACCAACCCCAAAATCGCACAGCAAGCCTGGGAACAGTGGTTTGTTCCTTTTCTCGAAACCCTACACAAGAATGCGGATGTGATTAAGGCCTTTAGCTATATCAACGTCAACTGGTCCGCACAGGCTATGTGGGTGACCAACCCTACTTTCCAGCAGGTAGATTCACGCATTCAGGTAAGTGAATTTATTTCGGAAAGATGGAAAGCAGAAGTGGCTAAGCCGTCCTATCCTACGCCTAGTGCTGCCCTTTGGGAAGCTTTATGGAAAGAATAGAATTTAAGTTAATCAGGGCAGGTCTAAAATGATCCTCGGCGCAAACATCCGAAGTTTTACGAGTATGCGCCTTGATTAACTTCGGATGTTTTGCCCATGCTTTTACTATCATACCTGCTTTACCCGCCATTTAGTAGCTACCTGTCAAAATTCCATCCCATCTCTATCCAATAGATCAAAAATTCTCCCTATTCTGTGGGCTAATTGACGCTTACTTAAAGAACATGCATGGCAGGGGCAGCCTTAATTCCGGACATCGGCAAGATCATTGTTTTTCTATTACTCCTTTTGGCATTTTTCCTGCTAACGGCTAAATCAGAGCGAAAACTACCAAACTATATTTTTGCCAGCTTCCTATTAGTCACCGCTTTAGATTTAGTAGGGCTCTTTATACCCCAAACGACCAATGTTTGGATAGAAAGAATAAGACTGGCTAGTGTCCTATTACAAATGCCTTTATACTGGCTGTATGTACGTTCTGCTTGCTTCCATAATTATGAGTTGGAAAGCAAACATATCTTACATGCCCTTCCCGCACTGGGTTTCTTCCTCTTCTTTATCATTTCTGGCATCTCAGCGGAGGCACTACAACTTTTCGGCATCGCCTCCCAACTGCAGTACTATGCCTATATCATTGCCGTCTTTGTGAGCCTAAGGACATTTCGCACCCTCTACCGAGAGAATTACTCTGCAAACCATCACATCACCTACAAGTGGCTACTGCAAACGACCATCTTGTTTTTGATTGGCAATACCTTTGTAGTCATTCGCGACATCCTATTCAGCAAGGAAGCTTTAGACTACCTCCCTTTAATCAACCTAATCATCAGTGTGTTTGCCCTTAGTGTCATTTCTTGGTTTGTCCTAAAAGCTTTATACCGACCTAAATTATTCCTTGGAGTAGATAAGAATTTACTGCCAATCAAGTCTAGTCCAGCAGTAATCCCGGGAGAATATCAGAAAGAATTGAACAGGCTTGCGAACCATATGCAGGCCCAACGCCCTTATTTGGATGCCGAGCTTAGCTTACAAAAACTAGCCGATGGAATCGGCCTACCCGATAAGCTCGTCTCCCAGCTCATTAATCAACACCTGGGAAAACATTTCTTTGACTACATCAATGAGTTCCGGATCACGGAAGCAAAGGCCTTACTGCAGAATCAACCAGAGCTCACCGTCCTCGAAATCCTCTATCAAGTGGGTTTTAACTCCAAATCCTCCTTTTACACCGCTTTCAAAAAAGAAACGGGACAAACGCCTACTAATTACAGAAGATCAACCACTTAGAGGAAGTCCGACTTTTAATCGGACGCTTTTCTCGTCGGCTAATCCGTTCGACTTCCCTTACTCGGACGACTCGTTGCTGTTTTCCTGGCAGTTTTGTTTCAACAAAATTTCAAACGAATGAAACAACTGCTTCTATCTGTAATTGCCGCTCTCTTAATACTACTGACAAGCTCCCCGACAGCGGGTCAAAGTCCTTCCCAACAGATACAAAAAGCCGATCAACTGGTGAAGGCCCATGATCAAGGTCAGGGCCCAGGCCTAGCAATCACCGTAAAACAGAACGGCCGCACATTGTACAAAAAACAACAGGGCCTGGCCAATCTCGAACATCAAATTCCAATTTCTGATTCTACCGTGTTTCTAGTTGGTTCTATTTCCAAGCAATTCACCACCTTCTCTATTCTGCTCCTAGAACAAGAAGGAAAACTCTCTATAGATGACCCTATCATGAGATACTTACCAGAGCTGAAGGACCTACCCTACTCCATCAGTGTACGACAATTGGCTAATCATACCAGTGGCTTTCGAAACAACTACGACTTGAATAATCTACGGGGCAGGCGAGATGAGGAGTTGATTGGACAGTCAGAAATGGTGGCCTTGCTATTGCGACAAAAAGGACTCAACTTCAAGCCAGGGAAGCGGTTTCAATATTCCAATGCGGGATATGTATTGCTGGCGGAAATTGTAAGTAGAGTATCCGGCCTTTCCTTCTCCACTTTCGTGCAAGAACGTATTCTATCTCCCCTCGGTATGAGGAGCAGTCTGTTCCTAGAAGATCCTGGCAAGTTGGTGAGTAATAAAGCTGATTCCTATGTGAGGCGCGGAGAGGGCTTTCACTATCTTCCGATGAATAGAAGTATTGTTGGATCTACCGGCTTATATACCACCTCAGAGGACCTGAGCAAATGGGCACAAAACTATGATAGCTTTCTAGTGGGAAGCGCTGCATTAGTTGCCAAAATGGCCCAGCCAAGTCTGCTTAACTCCGGAGAAAAAATTCCTTATGGCCTAGGACTGGAAACCAAAATGTATCGAGGCGTAACCGTTGAATTCCATGGCGGTGGAGATGCGGGATTCCGCGCTTATCTCTTACGGGTTCCTGAATATAAGTTTACCGTAGCCATTACGGGAAACTATGAAGCTTTTAACCCCTTAAACCTGGCGTATGGGATGATCGATATATTTCTGGCAGATAAGCTTGAGCAGCGGTCAGAGATTGCTCCTCAGAGCTATACGACGAAAGAACTGGAGCTATTCACTGGGGATTATCAGGTTTTCCCAGGCCTATACATCACTATATTTGCGAATAACGACACCCTTTATTTCAAAGGATATGGCTCCGAGGGAGGTCTGGCCCTACCTCCTTTAGCCGAATCAAAGGCCTTCGAATTTCCACATCGTCCCCATAGTAAGATTGTGTTTTCCGATCAGGGCTTGCGCTGGCATTTTTCCGATTTCTCCTATCCTGGGAAAAGAGTTATGCTATCCCCTCCGACCTATGATAAAAAAGCCTTAGGGGAGTATTGCGGTACCTTTGCCAGTGAAGAACTAAAGACGCGCTACACTTTTGTTCAGCGGCCCGAGGGCCTCTTCGCCACTCACGCCTTCAATCCTGATATTCGCTTCCGTCCCATCGCAACAGATACTTTCATCAGTGATGAATCCTATTTCGGACGAGTAGAATTCAAGAGAGATGCACAGGGTCAAATTACGCATTGTTTGATCAGCGGGCAAAAGGCCTATCAGCTATTTTTTGGAAAAACCAACTGTCCATAAGGCCAGGTAAATTTAACCTCTGCCAGGAAGAGTCCCTGGCAGAGGTTTTAAGAAAGATCGAGGTCTTACTCATTTCTCAAGGCAAGCACAGGATTACTGAAGGCCGCTTTTACCGTTTGATAACTAATTGTGAGGAAGGCAATCGCTAATGCGATGCATCCTGCCGAAATAAAGAACAGCCAACTCATATTGATTCGGTAAGCAAAAGCTGCCAACCATCTTTCCATTCCGTACCAAGCTAGTGGAGTAGCTAGTACAATTGAAATCGCAACCAAAACCAGGAATTCACGGCTGAGCAGGTTAATCAAGTTAAAGGTAGAAGCCCCTAGTACTTTCCTGATGCCGATTTCTTTTACCCTTTGATGGGTGGAAGCGGTTGCTAATCCTAGCAAGCCCAGGCAGGCAATCACCAAAGATAACATGGAGAAAACGAGGAAGATGCTACGAAAACGCAATTCGCCCTGGTATTGGTCCTTGATATCCTCATTCATTATAGTGTAGTCTAGCGGTACTTCAGGATTAATCTTCTTCCAGCTTTGCTCCAGAAAACCCAGGGTTTTAAAAGGATCTGATAGATCGACCTTTAGCGCCATTTCAGAATAATCATTCTTGTCTCTGATGGGCAATATCCGTAAGGGCTCTACTTCCTTATGCAATCCTTCAAAGTTGAAATCCTCGACCACACCGATAACCGTTCGCTCAAAGGGTGCAGACCCCATTTTCATACCCAAGGCTTCTTCCGGCGTTCCCCAACCGAAAGCCTCCACTGCCGCTTCATTTACCAAAACCGACTGCGTAGAGTCCGTAGGAAAAACCTCAGAGAAAAATCGTCCAGCAGCCAACTCAATTCCATATGTTTCCGCATAGGCTTCGTCCACTCTAATATTATAGAGGCTAGAAGAGACTTTAGTGCCTTCCTGTGTTTCTACTTGAACCGTACTGTTGCTTAATCCTCCAACTGGGTGGGAGTTCCTATAAAAGGAAATCGATTTGAAATTGGCATTTTGTAGTAACTCATTTTTGAGTACTTCCTGATTATCATTGACACTCTGGAGACCGCGGTAAGAGACATGAATCACTTCGTCCGTCTGCATTCCCAGGTCTTGATTTTGGATGTACCGCAATTGGCCATTCACTGTAATGATAGCAATGATCAATGCTATAGTGGCTGTGAACTGTACCACCACCAATGATTTTCGGATCAAGCCTCCCTGCTTTCCACTTCGCAAGCGGCCTTTTATCACGGAGAGTGGTTTGAAAGAAGAGATACTAAAGGCCGGGAAAAATCCAGCTACCAATCCCAGCCCTAACGTGCCCAAAAGCAGCCATAAAAGGTTTTGAGCGCTCCAATCAAACACGATAGCATAGCCGAGAACGTTTTCCGCATTCGGAAGCAAGTAATAGACCAAACCTAGGGCCAATAGGGCCGACAAAAAGCAGATTAATGTGGATTCTATCAAAAACTGTCTAATCAGATCCATACGTAAGGCCCCGATTACTTTCTTAATGCCTACTTCCTTGGCGCGCCGGATGGCATTGGCCGTAGTCAAGTTGATGTAGTTGATACAGGCTAGAAGCAGGATGATAAAGGCTATCGCCGTAAAAATGGAAACGTTCCTAGCACTCCCGTTATTGGAGAAATCATACCGCAAATCAGATTCAAGGTGTATGCTGGTTAAGGGCTGAAGGAAATAGTGATAAGACATATTGCGCTCCGTAAAGAAGGTCAATTTTGAGGTGATCAATTTATTGACCTCCGTCATTAGGGCGTCCTGATCGGTATTGGGTTGAAGTTGCAAATAGGTATGAAACCAGCCGCCTCCCCAATTGGTGTCCATGTCTTGAGTACCCCAACGAACCTTTGCCAATTCCATACTCACGATCGCCTCAAATTGCAATTGAGAATTCGCTGGGGGATCTTTCAGGATTCCCGTAACGGTCAAAGGACGTTCGTCATCCACTATCAGCGTCTGTCCCAAAGCCGAGTCTTCCCCGAAATACTTTTTTGCCAGACTCTCCGTCAAAACGATGGAGTTAAGCTCTTTCAAAAATTCGGTGGGCTTTCCCTCTAAAGCTTCCCAAGTAAACATTTCGAAAAAGCTGGGATCAACTATCCTAATGTTGTTCTCAAAATAGCTTTGGTCTCCTGATCTAATGACTCCAGAGCCCCCGCCGAAACGGGTGGCATTAACGATCTGGGGAAACAACTTATGCAATTGCGCTCCTAAGGCCGGGCCTGATACCGCCTGCGAAAAGCTTTCGCTTTCACTCTTAAATGTATTGGGTATTCGATAAATATCTGCGGCATTCTTGTGGAAGGCATCAAAGTTCTTTTCTTGATTTATCCAGATCACAATCAGTAAAAAGCTCGTGATACTAATCGTCAATCCCAAGACATTGAGGATAGTGGCTAGTTGGTTCTTCCGGTAGTTTCGAATGAAGGTTTTTAGATACATGCCGAGTGAATTTGATGCAAAGTGTGGTGATTCTCGTTTAATAATATGGGGGCGAAAATGAGTGATCACGTCCAGTAAAAAGAACCATTTTGCCTGGCGGGATTTCCCCTCCTGGACTCTATCATAAAAGTATTCATAGAGTGCACCCTGGACATCTTCCAACTGATGCGGGGCACAATACCATTCTAGAAATTTATCTGCCCACTTTGGGGGAGCAGTCTGGCTATTATTTAAGCCGGAGTTATCATTGCCCATAGTTGATCTCTTTGTGATTTGACCATTTCCAGCGTCTTCATCCCAAGTGGAGTGATGGTGTACACGCGTTTTCTTCTTCCGCCACGCTTATTACTGCCCGCTTTCATTTCCGAACTTAAGAACCCCTTCTTCAAAAGCCGGTTCAGACAGGCGTGGACAACACTATGTACTACCTTCCTATTGGTTACCTCATCAATGATCTTGGCAATACCAACACTATAGGCCTCCTCCGGACGGGCTACGGTGATGAGCAAGACTAGTTCTTCAAATTCACCCAAGTTGGTTCCCTTCATATTACTGTCGTATTTGTATATCTAATACCTAAAGATTACTTTTTTTTCGATTAGTTGCTTGTTTGCATACCAAATAATTCAAAAAAATTCGCTGGGATAGATATCTGGGCCGATCATCACGTCTAAAAGCACCTAAAAAAGCCATGCAACAATAACAGAAGGGATTGCAACAATGGAGAAAACTCATCTGCTTTAGCAATCGTAGCTTTGCTACAAACAATCACTATACCACATCCTATAACCTACAATTGAGAACCATGAAGAAATCGCTGATCTATATCATCCCCATTGCCCTTATCATATTGGCCACTACGATCCCTGGGAAAAAGATGTTGACAGCCGACGAGCTCTTCGATAAAGTAGTGCAGTATTATGACCCCAATGGCATCTGGGATGAATTCGCTGGTAGCATGAGGATGCATACCATTTTTGATAACGATATTTCAATAGAAGAGCTCACCATCGACAATGGGAAGGACTATTATCAAAGTACTCGCCTGTTCCAAGACAGTACCTTTTCCATCGGAAAAAAAGCGGGGCAAGCCTTCTTCAAGCTCAACGGCGCAATGGTGACTGACCAAGATGTACCCGATCGTCTACGCTCTTGGCCCTATCGATTGAATACAGATGCCGTAAAAAATATGTCTGAGCACCATCTCATTCACTTCTGCATGCCATTGGTGTACAAAAAAGCAGGAGCCAAGCCAATACCCAAGGTAGGTTCCAAAACTTTGTACGGCAAGATCTATACCACGATCTCTTTCAGCACCTTACCCAATGCGCAAGGCCCCAACTATAAAGATGTACCCGTTACCCTCTACCTTGATGTAGACAATGATTACCGAATTGATGCTATCGAGATCAAAAATAAGTGGGGGAAAGATCAGAAGGGTGGCATAGCTATCCTCAAGGGAGAATTAGAAATCGATGGCCTTAGGATTCCAGCACGCAAGATTTATCTGAACCGCGCCGATAGGAGCTACGCCTTGATGGATGCTTTCGAGAAGATTGATTAGTCGTATGCCATAACAGTGTTACGTCCCTTAGGCCTCTCACGAAGAGAAAAATTTCCGGTATTCTGAGTTGCTGCTCCAATTAAAAGCCCAAGTGGAGATCGCTTGGAATTCTGACCTATCGTAAATTTTATCGCATTCAAGTTTACTGTAAATAAAATCCCGAATGCCAGCCACCATCATGGGCCAACATTCGGGATGCTACTTGAAATAGGTTTTGGCTACAAAGGCTTTATTGATCCGGAAAGATGGCTATAACCTTTGCAGCATGACTTTCTGATAGTAGACCTCCTTCCCCATTCGTAACTGAATCAAGTACACGCCAGATGGCAATGGCGGGTGCTGGTAGGAGCTCTGTTTGCTCAGGCTGCTGTGTAAAGGCTGCTACGGGTAGCAGGGTACACATAAACAGCAAGAAAATGCGAGCAGTCGAGATCATTTTGAATAAGATTTGCAGTTGCATACCTACAAGAACAAGCAGAGCGTCTTATGCAGTAGGCAGTACGCAAACATCCGAAGTTTCGTATAGCCGCACCTTGGTAAACTTCGGATGTTTTGCTTATGCATTTGCATGAAAAATTAGCTATATGTACTGCTTAAACCTTTCCGTAGTCAAATTAAGGAATATGTTAGATGAAAAACGAGTTCAATACTTACTATTTTCTCTCCTACGAGAATTGACATGAAAAATATCAATTGAATAGACCTATTGAGGTAGAACTGCACCAAATTCCACATTCAAGCCTATCTATACATCTCCCACCATTGCACATTCTTCAATCAACATCGTCCATTAAAATCATCCATTTTCCATCCTCAGCTGCACTCCGATACGCCGCCATACACACCGCTGCATTCCGATACCCATCCTCAAAACTAGCGTAGGGGTGATCGAGGCTAGTTTCTCCTTTTTCAATATCAGCGTAGATAGCTGCAAAGCAAGCCTTGAAAGTCTGCCCAAAGCCATCTCCGAAGGGAAAGGTGAGCGTCTGATAGCCTTGGAACTTCTCGCCTAGCTGTAGTTGGTAAGGCTCTTCATTATTCCACCAAAGGGACTGCTGGGTACCCGTGATTTCTAACTGCAAACGATTACTTCTTCCGTGGGAAACCTCCGACAGCACTACATTACCGATCGCTCCATTCGAAAACCGCAGACTTAGCATAGCCACATCTTCAGAGGCCACCTTTAGCAACTCCCCCTCCCCTCCTCTATGCATCATTCCTTCTCGTAGTTTCCTTTCGGAATCAAAGGCAGCAAACTGCGCAGAAACGGACTCAATTTCAAGACCGGTCCAATAACGTACTAAATCCAGCCAATGGGAACCAATTTCCGTGAGGGCGCGCATGGGACCGGCTAGTTCAGGCTGGTAGCGCCAGGAGTAGTAGTCGGGCAGGGCGTGAAATTCCTGGAGGTAGGAGCCATGAATGAGGCGAATCCGACCAAAGGCTGGATCGGCTAGTTTACCTTTAGCATGTTGGGAGGCTTCGTGAAAGCGCACATTGAAGACGACGGCTCCAATCAAGCCTTTTTCTTGAGCAAGCCCTGTAAGTTCTTTGGCGCGTTCGGGTTCGATGCACATGGGCTTTTCGCAAACGACATGCTTACCCGCCAACAGCGATGATTTGATCATATCATAGTGTAGTGCAGGCGGCGTACAGATATGCACTACCTCCACCTCATCGGATAGGGCATCCGCAAAGCTGGTGCTACAACTTGGGATGTTCCATTGTCGGGCGAAGGCTTCGCCTCCTTCTTGACTCCGATTTACTACTGCCACCACCTGATGCCCTAAAGATTGTAAGGCCTGTACGTGCGTATGGGCAATCAGACCGGTTCCAACTAGTGCTACTTTCATATTCCCTTTGGATTTATTTTGCCTGGTAAAGATAAACGGATACTATGTACTCCCTTAATTATCCTCCAGGGTAGTAGATATCCGAAGTTTCCCAAGGATCTGCTAATGTAAACTCTGGATATCTGGCTTGATGGGTAGGGTTAAGTCAGGTTCCACTGTCTTTATTAAGAATCTATCCTTTACTACTAAAATCTACGTATGAATCGATACAAAATCATCTTACCCCTGCTTTGCCTGCCCCTCTTGTTATCTGCTCAAGATGGGGAATGGATTGGCATTCCTGGTCTGAATGGCAATGGCATCCAACTCAATGACCAACCTTCCTTCCTTCGTGTTATCACGGCGGCAACGCTCTCCTATGGTCTATCAGAATGGGTGCTACAGGAGGAAAAAGACCTTCACTTCTACCAAGTCCGCACCGGCCTGATCGGTACCACTCGAGGAACCGTACTGCTAGAAAATTTCGGGATCGAGGCTAGACTGGCGCCTTGGTTTGGTCTGGGAATAGAATGGAATACTCAACAATGGCTCTATCCGGAGAAAAATGGTTGGGGAATGGGTATAATGTCCTTCTACCGTTGGCATCTTTTCGGAAGAAAGCGTTTTAGTCCCTACCTGGAGTACGGGGCTGGCTTGTTTCATGGCTTCAGTAAGTTTCCGCCAGAGGGTACACAATTCACCTTCAACCTGAGCTCTCAACTAGGCGTAGAATATACGCTACCCAATGAGCATAAACTACGACTCAGCTACGGGCACTTACATCAATCTAATAATGGACTTCTAGATCCAAACCCTGGAGAAGATGGGAATGGATTCCACCTTACCTATCTATGGAGATGGGGAAAACCTAAATAGCCTAACTGGCTCGCCTAGGCAGTAAGTTCCTCCTCCCACGGAGAACTGCTGCTTCCTCTCTTGTCACACCCTACTAGTTCCACTCTACCTTCTCTACCGAATTTCACCTTCTTTCTACCAGGAAATCAAAGATCCTTGCCAGGCCATCAATCTAGCTTGATGACGGTCTTCCTGCCTCCTACTTTTGTGGGCATACCCTCCCCCATTATTTCAGAAGCGCATCAAACAATTTCTATTTCAATACTCAGTCCTCAAGCAGGACTTCAATCCTTTAAAACTAAGAAAATGAAAAGACTAAACTGGACGCTCTTTTTGGTGGTTTTGGTCAGCCTAATACCACTCTCTCCTACCCACGCCCAACTCGGTAAACTCAAAAACAAATTGGGGCTAAAGAAGTCCAAAGCACAAGGCGGCGGCATAGAGCTCGATTTTGCCTCTTCCCCTTTCATGCCTGCCATTACCATGGAAAGCCTGCTTTCCGGCGGTATCAAGATGACCATTGATGGCAAACTTAGCACCCCAAATCTAGCCGTTTCCTTTCTTCCCACCGCTACTAAAAAAGGAGACAAAGCCAACTACGACAGCTACAAAAAAGAAGATCTTTTATTGTATGCAGATGTCGTCAATAGTGAAACCAAAGAAATAGCCGGCAGATTTCATTACTCGGTTAATCCCGTTCTGAAAGTAGGATCAATAATGAATCAGAAGCAAGTCCACGAAACGGAGGATTTTATTCAAATTGGCAAGGGAACCTATCGACTGGATTTCTATGCGGCTGGCAAACTCTATTACACCTTTCCTTTCGAAGTCATTGAGAAAAAAGTGGATGATCCTTATGCGGCTTTTACCTCCTGTCTATTCCTCAAAGGACCATGGGAAGACTGGAATTACTTTGACTTTTCCAGTTATTCTGATAAGGACCTGATGGTTTGGCACCACTTCATTGACAATACGACCACCAATGTGGAAAACAAGTTTCGAGTCGAAAAGAACTGCGACTACAAATTCAAGTATGAGTTGCTAAAAAATGGCAAAATCTTCGGTGCCTATGATAGTCGCATGCAAGGCTCAAAGAAAGGCAGTTTCAATTCACCCAAGGACTACAATACCGGCGGTTCTACTCGTACCAAATGGATCAACAATTCGGTACAGGTCACCAAAATTCCCGGTACCAACCCAGATGTCTGGCAGCAGGTCAAAAAGAGCGACTTCACGGATGGCCAATACGAAATGATCGTGTACACCAAGGATTGCACTGGCCAAGAACTGAAGCGACACTTTCCTTTCCAAGTCAAGAATGGGAAATTCATCCAGCATCCAGCACAAGATCGAAAGGTGCATCAAGATCCGCTCACCATCGTCGAAGGTGGACCTCAGCAGTTTTGGTATAAAAGGAAGTAACACCAGGTCCAATGCCAATGCCGCAAACAACCGAAGTTTGCAGGGAGAGTCATCCGAAGTTTCTTTTAGCCCAGACAAAGACAAACTTCGGATGATTAAGCCTCAGCAACTTCGGTTGTTTCACTCGACAGGAAACACTAAAAACATCATCCTATGAAATCTCATCTAATACTAGCAAGCCTATTCCTTCTTCTGATCGCCTGCAGTTCCAAGGAGCCCAAGACAGAAGAAGCTAGCACCCTCAGCAGTGCAGTTACAAATAGCAATACGCCCACAGAGGAAGCAGTAGAAACCAGCTCCTCCAAAGCCCAACATCAGCAATGGGATGGCTTTTATTTCTATGACATCTACATGGGGAGCATCATCGTCATTCATCAAGGTAAGTACTACAATTTCGCCCGGAAAGAATCTAAGTCCTTCTACAAAGACTTTGAGTACGACATTGATTTCGAGTTGAATAAAGATGGATTCATTCCCATTGTCCGGAAATACTATCTGGACCGCAATGATGAATTACAAAGCAAGGAGACCATCTTATATGACACCCAACCCATCCAGGAAGGCGGAAAAACAACTGCATTGCAATGCAGAGGCTACGATTATCAGCCACTTGGCAGTTTTGGGGCCTATCTAGATGCCATCAGTACGACTCGATCAGCAGTGGTGGCGGATCTGAAGGCCAATTCAAAACATCAAGAGGATAGTGTCATCGAAAAGGCACTGAATGATCCAAATTTTATAGCTAAATCCGGCATGACTGAAGCCCCTTTACGAGGGGAAGCCATGGAATTCTGGCAACTCCTAGCCAATATTATCGAAGCAAAATAAGATTCTCATGAAATACATAACATCCCTTTTTTTACTCTTAATCCTTTCAAGCCCAATCATGAGCCAGGACAAGCCCCTTCAAGATGATTTTGACTACAAGAACTTTATCAAATTCTATCAAAAAGCCGAAAACTATATGAAAACAGGAGATACTAGCAATGGCAAGAAGTTTGTCAAGAACGCCATGTACTACATGAAGAAACTGGTCAAAAAGGGGTTTGGTGATGACATAGCTGATCAGGTAGCCAAACTAGAGCAATGGCAATCCGGATTTGATGCCCAGAAAGCGAACCGCTTACAAATGCACGATGTGGAGAGCGAAATTGGCAACTGGGCCAGCAAGTTCATCACACTGAAGCAGGCCAATCCCTTTTCTCGCTGCCAATACCTCTGGGACAACATGAAGTCTTTCGATCGTGAGAAAGTGCTTGCGATGATTCAACAATTTAAAGCCAGTGAATCTTTTGCAAAATCTAATGACTTCACCCAACAAAGGACGCTTCAGTTAGAAGGAGATATCAAGGATTTTGATAAAGTCCTAGTGGAGGTAAAGTTTAAGGAGCAGGTGGACAAAAAGATAGCTGAACTGGAAGGCACACATGTTGAGAACTTCTTTGATGGAGACATGCGCGAATTGGTCTTCTACGTCAAATCCTATCGGCAAGTCGCCCCACAGAATCAGACACTACAAGCCTACACCAAACGGGTGGACGATATGCAGGCCAACAAAGGTCAGATCTTAAATCAGGCGCGTAGCAATCAACAGAAAGCTGCGGTGGTTTCAGAGCTTCCGGTGGCTGACGTACAGGATGCCGCGCTGGAAGCAGACTTTATGCGGGTAGCCGGTGCAGCCTCGCCCAACCATAAGCCCACCAGTGCCATCATCACCAGTCGCAAGTGGGCCGTAAACAACGATATCACCGGAAGGCCTGTAAGCAGACAGCGGATTGCTGCCATCACTTACCGAGACAATACCGGACAGTGTTTTTTGGAGCATATCCTTTTCCTACAAGATTATAGCGGTGGCGGATACGGGAGAACTAAGATTTACAGTGCTTACGGCAAGAAAGCTTATGATTGTTCACTTAAATAGTGGGATCATACTGCAATTGTAACATTTAAGAATTACGGAAGTATAGACAAGACAGTAGACGTTTAAAGTAAGGTCTGCCGAGTTAGAAGAGTTTAGGCTCTTAGGACTGGGCAGGCCTCTTTGTAATGAAGAATGTTGAATGAAGAATGTTGAATGAATAGTTTTTAATGAATAGTTTTTAACGAAAAATGATTAGTGGGGATGTTGAATGAAGAATGTTTAATTTTCAGTGCTTTGTGTTGAATGGATAATGTTTGGGGGGTTAAGAGATGATATTTAGCTTGAGGGAGAGTCTAATTTTTCATTAAACATTCAACATTATGCCTTGTAAAAGTCAGTAGCATGAGATATTATTTCCTTCGTTACATTGTACCTATTGGAGTCTTTCTGTTAACTGGTGTTGATATGGTCGGGCAAATGGATAGCTTAGAGCAGCAACTGCGCCAGACGAGCGAACCAGCAGTCAGAATGACCTTGCTCAATGACATCGCTTATCAGTATCACCCGACGGATTCCGCCCTTGCATATCAACATGCGCTAGAGGCTTTGTCCTTGTCTCGAAACTTACAAGATGATTATGGCACCGGTAAAGCCTACAAAAATCTAGCTTTAACCGAAGCCTACCTCGGGTATGCCGAAAAAGCCATAGCGCTTTACGATTCGGCTTATCATTACTTTTTCTCTATCCCTGATAGCTCAGAGCTGTCCGCAGTGCTGAATAATATGGGAAGACAGCTATGTCAAGTGGGAGCCTTTGAGCGAGCGGTACAAGGCTATCATCAGGCTGAGGAATGGGCGAGAAAGCAGCAAGAAAAGCACAAACTTCTCATCTTTCTCTTCAATCACGCCGCCTGCTTGACTGATGCTTTCAAGGCGGAAGCTTCCATCGCTCGCGCCCAAGAAGGCTTGAAGCTAGCCACCGAATTGGATCATTGGTTCATTAAGTCTTCTCTCTATAGTTTACTTGGTATTAACTATAGTGATTTGAAACAGTTTGATGAAGCAGAAGCTGCCTACGATGCCGCTTTTGCTTGCTTGCCAAAAGCCGAGGCTCCCAAGACCGCACAAGGGGTCACCACAAATAATCCCGATCTCGCCGCCGATATCCTCAATAATCGGGGGATCTTGTTCTTGGAGCAAAAGAAATTTGAAAAAGCTTATGATGACTTTACTACGGCTCTGAGTTTGGCTAGTGAATATGCCCCAGAGCAACTCAATGGTCCTTTCTATATCAATATTGGTATTGCTGCCAAAGAACTAGGGAAATGGGAGGAAAGTCTTCGGTATTTTCAAGAAGGACTTAGTCATTTACTGGCTACTCAACAATGGATTGCCCTGGGTGAAACCTACAGGCATTTGTCTGACCTATACTATAAGTTAAATGATGGGATGAAAGCCTATGATTTTCTTCAACGGTCTCATCTGCTGAAAGACTCTCTCCTGTCCGCTGAAACGACCAAGAATCTTCAGGATCTGGATGTCAAATACAAGACGGCACAGTACAAACGAGAACTTTCGGAGTCGCAACTAGAGCTACAGGCACAGCATCATCGCATGAACCTTCTGGGATTGAGCGTACTCATCCTAGTCCTACTTCTGGCAGGATTGTATTGGCTGTACCACGTCCGGCAAAAGAACAAAGTACTTCGATTGGAAAAGAGACAAGCCGAACTGCAATATGGACTGCTAAGGGCTCAGATGAACCCGCACTTCATCTTTAACGCCTTGAATGCTATACAAGGTTTCTTTGTGAATCAAAAGTTGATTCAAGGGAATGAGTTTTTAGGTAAATTCAGTTCATTAATCCGCAGGGTACTAGATCAATCAAAACTCCCTGAACATACACTGGCCCAAGAGCTGGATACCTTAAAGCTCTATCTTGACATTGAAAAGGAGCGGCTAGAAGATCATTTAGAGTACAGTATTCATACAGCAGCAAATGTGGATGCTGCCCTACTAGAATTACCGCCTTTAATTCTCCAACCTTTTGTGGAGAATGCGATCTGGCATGGAATAGCGCCAAAGGAAGAAAAAGGACACATCTGGATCAATATCGATTGGGATGATGGGCAAGAGCAATTGCACTGCCTAATAAAGGACAATGGCGTGGGACTACCGGCAGAGGATGAAAAATCTCCACAATTACATATCTCCAAAGGCATTCAAATTACCCGAGAACGTTTAGGAACACGGGGAAAGATCAATATTCAAAACAACCCGGAGGAATCAGGAGTATCTGTCGAACTCACGATATCCATGAACTAAGAATATGCTCAAACATGATTAAAGCTATCATAATAGACGACGAAGTGAATGCCCGGAATACCCTTAAAATATTCCTGGGTGCTACCAATAAACCTATTGAGATTATTGGAGAGGCAGATGATATTTCGTCCGGCATCAAGCTGATTAGAAACAGCGAACCAGACTTAATCTTTTTGGATATCAAGTTGAAGAGCGGCACCAGCTTTGAACTCCTAGCGCAATTGCCCAACATTTCGGCTGAAGTCATTTTTGTAACCGCTTACGATAGCTATGCTATTCGAGCTTTTCAAATGGCCGCTTTCGGTTACCTGCTTAAGCCCATCCAGATCAGCGAACTCAATCAGGTACTGGATCGATTCGAAAAAACCAAGTCACCGATTCAATTACCACAACACACCAAAATTCTAATTGAAAATTTTGATCAGCATAGTATCAAGAAACTTGTGATCCAAAATGTAAATGGCTTTAAGGTGGTTCCCTTGGAGAATATTTTTTACTTACAAGGTGAAGTCAATTACACACGCTTATTTCTACAGGGAGATGAGAAGGTTATGACCAGCCGAACCTTGAAGGACTATGAGACCTTTCTGGTGGATTTCGGATTCTTCCGTATTCACCAGTCTTATCTAATCAACCTGAGTCACGTCAAGGAATACATCAAAGGAGACGGCGGTGAAATTGTTATGAATAATGGACAACACTTGAACCTCTCCCGTAGGAGAAAGCAGCAATTCTTGAGTCGTTTTCTAGGTAAATAATCAGGTAAGTCGCTATCGAAAGGCGGTATTCACGCTTTCTTCCTTTTTCTTCTTCTTTCTATTTAGTGGAAACACAATACTAGCCCCGAGCATGCCGCCCAGGCTGGTATACATGAAATCTTTAGCGCTAGCACTTCCACCCAAAATTTCCGGATCAACAGCCTCCTTGATACCTCCGGCCAATAAGGAAGCACCCACTCCAATAGCCCAGGCTTTCCATTTATTATTAGTCTTCTGATAGATCAGGTAAGAGGTTGCTCCGCCAAATAAGGCGCCAGCAATGAAGTGTTCAGGATGTCCGTACTCTGTGATGCTTTGGCTTTTTCCAGGTAGGTAAGTCAGAAAACAAATCGTAAGGATGGTCAATAAACGCAGTGTAGCTTTCTTGTTCATAGTTATGAAAATCTTCTTCTTTCTACACTTGTACGCAAAAACCAATCCAACGGATGAAATGAAATCAAAAAAATACCTCACTTCTGAAAAATCTATCCATGCACGAATAGGAAATATCGAAAACCTGGGGCTGCCCGCAGGCTTCCGATACTATTTCAGGTTCTTTCCCAAATGCGTTTAACTATTTGTCAACTTGAAACTTGAATGTTGACAACAAAACAGAATTTATTGACCAAGGCGCTCCAAGGCTTCTTTTGCCTCTTTGTCGGCTGGCCATTGATTCAGTAGCTCTTCTAGGGTTTTACGTGCCTCCCTCTTTCTACCTTGCTGTTCATAGGCCTTGGCCAACAGCTTACTGGTGGCAGGTAGCCATGGGTTGTCGGCTATACTGGCTTCAAACCAAGTGATGGCTTCCGGGTATTTCCCTAATTCCATGAATTCCTTTCCCACGGCATTGAAGGTCTCAGGAAGGAGATCCAGATAGAAATAGCTGATCTTTGACTGCTTCACTGATTGCCAGTGCCTCAAGGCTTCGTCGATCCCCTTCGCATTGATAATCGGCCACAGCACATCTCCAATGGGAATTAGCGGATCATTTAAGTGTGGTGAGTCGGTCAACACTTTATTCAGGTAATGGGTACTAATCCCATAAAGAGCGTGTTCTCCATTTTTGGGATGGAAGCTAGTGCCCGCCAGGATACCGACCACTCTCCCTTGGCTATCGACCAAGGGGGAGCCGCTCGCCCCTCCTATGAAGCCAGAAACCTCTTTCGTGAATACAATCCGATTGCCCTCCGTACTTAGGACTTCAGCCTCCCCCAATATGCAGTCTTTGCTTTGGTATGGACAGGCTGGATAGTACAGTTTTTCGCCCACCGCTAGAGGCGTGTAGCGCGCTTTCAATGCAGGTAAATCCCCCATCATCTCCTTAATGGAAAAGACTAACCAATCCCGCTGACCGATCGTCCCGCTAGGTCCTCCCAGCATCTCCGTCTCATCTTCATTGAGTAATTGATCTAGGTAAACACCAATCGTTGTATCCCCCTTTGGATGCAACCACCATTTTTCGATCTGACCATTGATGGCAACCGATTCCAATTGTTTGGGTTGCGCAATCCATAGGATGTGCTTAGCAGTAATGGCAAGTGTGTCTTTACCCGTATCCAATAGGAAGCCGGTCCCAGCGTACTCAAAAGAGGAATGTACATAGCGAGAGCCATCTTTGTACCATACCTCATTAATCATGGCGATCTTTTGCCAATTAGATAAGGCATCGGGTAGATCTGTGGATTGGGATTTTACAGTAAAAGATAATAACAGAAAGAATAATGTTAGTCGGGTGAATTTCATCATATATACTATGGCTTTGCAGTGCAAGCCAGGAGTAAAACCCCCGGTTGCACCATGGTAAGATCTCGAAAAGCGGCAGCATTGCTCAGGCCATTGGAAACTAACTCCCACTGCCCTTGCGTGGTGAATTTCCTGTATAGTTTCCTTTCTTGGGTGACATAAATGACCTCTTCATCTCCGTGCAAAATGGTGGTACTTAAACCAGCCGTAGGGAAGAATCCGGTAGCATCGTTCCAGATATCCTTTGCAGGATCATACCGCCAGATTTTACGATGCATGGAACAGGCGTATAGCTGCATGTTCCACCGGTATAACTGCTTGACGGCACCTTCTTCCAAAACAGTTTCCCAATGCTGGCCTTGATCGATTGAGCGCTGCATACCTTGGTGTGTTGCGACAAACAATCGATTCCCTTGTTGGGAAAAGTCATTGACCTGAACCCCTTCCAGTTGTTGGTCCCAGGCCTTGTCCGTAGCATTCCATAAATAAACGCCATCATTCGTGCCCACCCAGATATTCTCTTCATGGCTGTGAAAGGCTCTAATGGTCAAATCTCGTAATCCCTTAATACAAGGGACCCAACTATTACCCTGATCAGCTGAAACCAGAACGCCATCTCTGTAGGTGCCGAGCCACAGCAAGTCATTATAAGCATGTATAACGTCGCCTTTCGCCGGAAGGAACATAGAAAACCCTGGTTTTGACCAAGATTTCCCCTGGTTAGAGGAGACATAAAGGCCTTGACCTTCTGTCAATATGAAGTATTGTTTTTTGAAGGACATGATCTGGTCCACACGTACTGCTTCATTAAGTCCCTGGTCCGAAGTATGCCAGCTTTTCCCATTATCCGTCGAACGATACAAAGGACTTCCCCCTTGGGCTAAAGCCGAGTGTCCGATTAGGGTAGCGAAAACTAGACAACTACTTATTATTATGGTTTTCATGGTCATTCAATTAATGCAAGTTGTGATTCATACTGTGGAGCACAAATGCGTCAGATATTTGCGGCAAGACCAAGCCCTCAGCTGTGTGTTGCCACAAAACCCTACTTTTGTGCGCTCATTCATCGCAACTTGGGTTAATTAGGAAGCTTATTGCTTTTTGCTAGGAGGAACAAGCTTTTGCTGGTCGGCCTTGGGCTTAGGATAATCCATCCGGAAAATCTCTACCCCGCCCATGCAATCAATCACGTAACGGGGGCTGCCATCCCTGTACCAACCAAACTGACGTCCTTCTCGCCTTCCTTTTTCATAGTAGTCTTCATAATACTTCTGGCCATTGCCAAAAAAACTGGTGATCTTTCCATGGAGCAATCCATTCTGATAGTTGAAATCCCTCACGAGTTGACCAGCGTAGGAATAGGCCGTATGCTGCTGGATTTTCCCTGCTTCAACCTCATAGTAATACACCTTCTTACCCTGCTCAAAAGAGTCGACAGTTGTTCCTGTATACAGTTTCCCTGCTAGATGATAGGTTGGAATAGCCTGATCATCCAGGATCTTATCCAACGAGTCGAAGGAAACTTCATCTTGTCCACTGAGCACTAAAGTGAATATCAGGAACAGATAGCTTAGCAAAATAGATCTCCACATTGGATTCTAGATTAAGAAGTTAATAAGAGCCAGCTGCTTCGTACAAAAGAGAGGTACCTACCTGTAGAGGTTGGTGCCAGCTGGAACAGATTAGTCAATTAGCAGTATTGTCCTACCTAAGACGAAGAATACATTTGCCGTTGAAAAGAAGAAACTAGGAAGGTGATTCTGTACTAATTATCGGTCAAGTTTAGCGTAAAGCCTTGGGAATCTTTGGCTGCTCCTAAAGATGGCTGCTCCGCAATTTCCATCCGATAACCGACTCCATGTACACTTGCGATTTTAATGTTATCGGCAGCTTTGAGTTTTTTCCGTAATCGCGAAACGAAGACATCGATGCTCCGGCCAACCATCACTCCTTCATCCCCCCAAACAAATTCCAATATGCTCTCTCTAGGCAACAGTTGGTTTTTGTTTTGACAAAAAAGATCTAAGAGCTTGGACTCCCTAAACGTTAAGCGTTGTGGTTCCCCTTCTCCGATTAGTGTCTGGTTTTCAGGTTCAAATTGTAAGGGTCCCAATTGGTAGACGGTTTTCTCTGGCTCGGCTGCGGCTTGACTTTGCCCCAGTATAGGTTTGGTAGGCTGAGTTTGCTTCCACCACCAGAAGCCGCCTAGTAACAGAACGACTATGGGGACGATGGCAGCTACAAGCAAAAAGGTATCTTCCTTTTCTGTTTGAGCGGGGAAATTGATGGCCAGGTGGTAGCAGTCCGACAATTCATTTCTGCCGACACAAGTCAGATCACTGGGAACAATGGGCTCGCTGATGTCTTGGGTGCTATAGCCCAACATGAGATCATCACTTTCACAATCAAAAAGTGCTAGTGTATAAACAGAGGGGAGTCCTTTATTGTAAAAGGTTTCTTCCACCAATTTATGTAGGTACGCATAATCTAAAGGGCCACCAAACTTCAGATAGAAGCCACGATCTTTTTCAAAAACCACAGGAGGGATAGCTGTAGTAGAATCACCCTGTTGTAAAAGCAGTCGATGGCCAATCTCTCGCAAGGCCAAATTGACCTCTAGTTCAAAACTCGGTGTATTGGCTAATCCAGGCAATGCCAGAAAGCTGAAAATAATCGCAAGTCCTTGTAGTCGAAGTTTCCCTGTCATCATACCCCAAAATTAACATCTTTTCTGGGAGGATTCCAGGCATTTACATTTCGTTTACAAAGTTTTACCGCTTGTTTTAAGGACTCTGGCAGGTCTTCGCAAAGACGAATCTATCACATAGATCCAACTAACTGATATCAGGAAATCGAGGAGGATGGCAAATACTTATTTGAGGGATAAGGGTCGGTATATCTCCCCTTCCACCCCGGCTATCACTTCTGGGAAAACAGCACGAGCTTCTTCAGCAAAGCTATTGATGTCTTCATAGCGAGAAGAAAAGTGTCCTAGAATTAGTCGACCTACTTTAGCACGTTTGGCAATTTCTGCAGCTTGGCGAGCTGTTGAATGTCCAGTTGGGATCGTCTTTTCGATCAAATTCTCCTGAAAGGTAGATTCATGATAAAGGATATCCGATCCGGTAATGATAGGAATGATATCCTCCTTAAAGCGAGTGTCTGAACAGTAGGCATAGCTGCGGGGAGGGGTTGGATCTTCGGTCAACAGCGCATTAGCAATCCGCTGACCATCGGGAGTTACATAATCTTCGCCTTTTTTGATGGCCGGGATGGCACGATAAGGAATGTTGTATTCCTCAATGGTAGAACCAATCATCTTGCGTTCTCCTTCCTTTTCTCGAAACAAGAATCCGCTGGTTGGCACCCGATGATCTAGAGGGATAGAGTGTACCGTGATTTGGTTGTTTTCAAAAATCAGTTGATGCTTTTCCGTATCTATTACATGAAAGCGGATAGTGAAAGGAGGATCGCCTCCAGCGTATTTGGTCTGAATGCGAATGATTTCCTCTAATCCGTGAGGAGCAAAAATATCGAGGGGCTTCTTTCGGCCTATTAGCCCTAGAGTCGTCAACAGGCCAATCAGGCCATAGAAATGATCTCCATGCAGGTGGCTAATGAATATCTGATTCATGCGGCCCGGCTTAATCCCAAATTTCTGAAAACGCATTTGGGTACCTTCGCCGCAATCGATCAGATACTTATATTTTTGAATGGAAAGAATTTGGGAGGTAGGATGTCTCCCAAATGCAGGCAGAGCGGAATTAGTTCCTAGCAGTTGAACCTCAAACGGGCTCATTACCTTCTTCCTCCTTATTCAGTTCTCGCTCAATCTCATCCATAAATACATAATCAATGGATTCCTGTACAGTCGTGATAATAGTAAGTACTGTATCAAGGCGAGAAATCTCTATTAATTTTTGAACACTAGGATGTACAATACCTGTCAAAATGAAAGAACCACCGTTCTTCCAGATGCGGTTAGCTGTCAAAATGGCACTTAGACCTGACGAATCTACAAACTTGACATGAGTCAAGTCTAAGATTAGATTCTTAACACCTTCTTGTGATAAAATGACAAATTCTGACTTAACTTTTGGGGCTACCAAGGAGTTTAAGTTATCTTCCATTAAGGTAAAGACAGTATATTTCTCCTGTTTGTCAACGGAATACTTCATTTTTTAGCTTCTCTTTGTTCATTTTTGCGCTTGACGCAAAAGTATCAATTAAAAACCACTAAACATAATCCGGATTTACAAAGTTTTATGCTTGAATCGGACCGGAAAAATTTCTGGCACATTTTTAGCTAAATAGCTAATCGGGTGCCAAAATTACATTTTTATCAAGGGATTGATCACCCAACCCAACCAACGCACTTACTGAACCTAATATTGGATTATTTTGTTATTCATTCATAACTAAAAATTTCCTGCTTTATTGCCTCCCTGAAATCGACAAGGTAGAAGTCAATAAGTCAAGAAAAGATATTAGATACTCACTAGCCCTTTATTGGCAGGAAAAAGGAAAATAGCTGAAACGCAAACCACTTTATTTTACCTACAACAAACGGGAATTTTTCTCAGAACCAAGTAGCAAAATGAATCGCTTCCTGTAAAGGACGAACTGCTTCAAAATCAGCACAGAAAAGGTTTTTCTGAATTATGCTGTCAAAATTGAAACTTAGTAGAAAGGTGATTTGTAAACTTAAATAATTAACACTAATATTGTTGTATTACGAGCAAATGATGAAAGCCGAATTTATGAGTCATAATAATAAAAGATTTTCGCCAAAAGTAAAGCAAGTTCTAGCTAAGAGCCGGGAGGAAGCCCAGCGCCTAGGACATGACTTTATCGGCACCGAGCATCTTCTGCTGGGC
>ENA-UENX01000143-UENX01000143.1-marine-metagenome-genome-assembly--contig:-NODE-143-length-37819-cov-3.296565_pt1 | contig 37819 bp, 31 predicted proteins | sample MGYA00237875_ERZ529327 | MGnify/ENA primary metagenome ERZ529327 (study PRJEB26372, sample SAMN05368347) | marine metagenome | biome: cultured habitat; feature: ocean water; material: water; isolation... | reverse complement strand
GATATATGAAGTTGTCCCTCAACAAGGAATCGAAAAAAGTGGATTTAATCGACGGAAAACTTATCCCGGTAATTGCCGACCGCATCCCACCTGCCCCGCGAATCAAGTCACTAATTGACGCCTCTAGAGCCAATAACCCACAACTCACCGAAGTCATTGGCATCAACTACAAAACTGGCTTCCGCAAGTACAATGCTGAGTCAAATCTGGGCAACTTTATGGCCGACGCGATTAAAGAAGGAGCTAAGTCGGACATTGGTATGATCAATCCTGGTAGCATACGCGCAGATCTCGATGTTGGCGAGATCACGGTAGAAGAAATCGTAAATATTTATCCATTCATTGATAAGACCGTAACGGTTGAAATTGATGGTAAGGCTTTATTGGAGCTCATAGAATATTCAGCCAGTCTGACTTATGGTCTCGTACAATTCTCAGGCCTGGAAATCGAATATGATTTCCGGAAACCGGTAGGTCAGCGACTGATTGACGCCACAGTCAATGGCAAGGCTATTGTGGAAATGAATAAGTACTCTGTTTCTTGTAGCTCCTTCGTGGCTGGCGGCGGAGATGGTTTTAGTATGTTGAAAAAAGGGAAGGTCCTAGCACGAAGTGAGAAAAAGCAAATTGACTATTTATTGGACTACATTAGAGCGAGAAAAGATATTTACCTACCAGATATTGGTCGGCAAACTATTCATAAATAGAAACCATTTCATCCGATATCAATCATCGTTTAAATCCTACACTGTGTCACAAACAAGCTATCTATTTCTGTTTATCCTATTGCTGAGCCTTCCTATCCTAGGAGCAGCCCAAGATACCTATCAGCTCAAGACAGACATTCCGTACTACAGCAAGAGCGCTCAAGAAGCGGATGCTTATATCAAAGAAAGGTGCAAACTAGATATTTACCATCCTTCCTCTAGCGGCTTCCCGACTCTTGTCTGGTTTCACGGCGGAGGGCTTAAACAAGGAAACAAGCATATTCCTGCTGGGCTCAAGGAGCAAGGCATCGCAGTGGTCACGGTAAACTATCGCTTTTACCCTAAAGCCAAATCTCCAGCTTACATTGAAGATGCGGCAGCTGCCATTGCCTGGACCTTCAAGAATATAGCCACCTATGGAGGAGATCCCAATCAAATTTTCATCAGCGGCCACTCTGCCGGAGGGTATCTCGCTAGTATGGTAGGTTTGGATAGGCGATGGTTAGCAAAGCATGATATTGATGCCAATCAAATCGCAGGACTACTGCCTTTAAGTGGACATACTATTACTCACTTCACTGTACGAGAAGAAATGGGTATCGATGGGAAACAGCCCATTATTGACGAACTAGCTCCGCTCTACCACGTTCGGGCAGATGCGCCCCCTCTCCTACTAATTACCGGAGACCGAGAGCTAGAGCTATTAGGGAGATATGAGGAAAATGCTTACATGATGAGGATGATGAAGGTTGCAGGTCATCAAGAAACCCGAATCTTGGAGTTAGATGGCTACGGCCATAACATGGTTGCCCCAGCCATACCTTTAGTCGTCAAAGAAATCAAAGCCTTAATTAAGGAAAAGAATTAACGGTCAAAGCGGGCAGCTTCCCGTTCAAGTACTCTTTTGTATTTTGGAGGGATCGGAATGCTCAAGCTTAAGGGTTGGCGGGTAATGGGATGATCCAGCTGCAAAGAACAAGCTGCCAGGAACAGGCCTTTGCCTAGAATCGTTTTTTGGTCTTCGGCATACATCTTATCTCCCACGATCAAATGACCAATTTCCTTGAGGTGAATACGGAGCTGATGAGTTCTACCCGTAATGGGTCGAAGCTTAACTAATGAAACAGCTTCGAAAATACGGGATGGAGCTTCATCAACTTTTTGGTAATGAGTCAGAGCTGACTTGCGATTTACAGGCAAATCAATGGTTCCCTCTGCAGAAATGGCTCCATGAACCACCGCTACATATTCTTTCTGCACCTTTCCTTCCTGGAAAGCCTTACTCAGCTGAATCAATGCTCGTTTTGTCTTAGCCAGGATAACCAGCCCTGAAGTTGGCACATCTATCCGGTGTACGGCAATGGGCCGAGGCAAGGCATCCTCAAGCTTATTAGCTTGATTTACCTGTACTAAAGCATTTTCGACCGTCTTATTGCGGTTGCCATTCACGGCGATACCGCTTGGTTTATTTACCACAATCATATGATCATCCTCATGAACAATCTCTAAGTCTATAGATAGCTTTTTCACTTGTCGAACTCCAGCCCCAGACAGTTGAAGAAAAGCCCCATTCTTAACTCGATCTCCATATTTCGCAGGCTGTCCATTCAGGAATAAACGGCCACTCTCGATGGCTTTTTTAACTGCTGTCTTGCTGCCTAAAATCGGAAAGGCCTTTGCTGCGTATGACAGCAAATCCATCTGCCCCTGTAAGGAGTCCACTTTATGAGTCCATTTCTTCTTTTGTTTCTTGGAAGCCATTTCTACCCAATTTATTGCTTGGACTAGTGAGAAGTCAGATCGCTACAAGGTCAGCAATCAGATTTTACATCTCTGTGATCTTATATCTTATATCTGTCAACTGTCCCACTCCACATTTATTTCCGGTTCCACCATCCATTTCGTTTTCTAATATAGACTACTTGCCCAGCATGATAGGCATTATGTGAAGCAATTGCCGACATATTGGAAGCCCATTCAGACAACTGTTCTTCGTTTGCGTTTTCCGTAAGTTGTTTTAATTCCATTTGTATGCTGTCCAGCTTAAGCACAATGTTGTTCCAGCCCTCTTGGGTGTACGTCACAAAAGTTGTGTCATTGTCTATCTTAAAATCCGAAAAATCTTCTCCTTTGAAAGCCCTTAGTTGGATTTCATTCCAAAAAGCTAAGTGAGAAATTAGCTCAGCAATTGAATGATTGTCTGTGCTGTCTTTCCAGTTGGCTTGTTCTGAAGTTAGCCCATTGACGGCTACTTGCGTGGGGACGAACCAATTCTCATCGGTATGAGAAAATTTCAACTGCTCACTAAGTAATGGTCCTAATTGAGCGGTATTTTCTTTTTCTGTACAGCTCAAGCAAAGGACCAAGATTCCGAATAGGATAAAGTTTTGCTTCATTCTTTAGCGGTTGTCGAGATGATTTAGGTATTCTTTTGGAGGCCAGACGGCCTTGTCTTCAGGAATCAGAATATCTGGCCTCTAACAGCGGTACTTTCCAGTCTATTTCACTAATATATTACGTAGGGCCTCCCTCATCACTTTATACCCTTCTGCATTAGGATGCAGTCCATCAGAAAAGTAATCTTCTATAATTTTTTCCTCTTTTTGCAAAAAGACATGTCCAATATCATTGTAGGAAATACCTTGGTGTCCAGCTAATTGAGCAATCCGAAGATTAAGATTGGCAATGCGTTCCTCTTTGTCTCGGCGAGGTAGAATTCCCATCAATAGTATCTCAGCTTTGGGCTGTCGGTACTTGATCACTTCCACCAATTGATCTAATCCTACCAAGATCTCTTCGTCAGTGTTTAAATGAAGATTGTTCGTGCCGATCATGATCACAATCTTTTCTGCCTCAAACCCATCGATTTCGCCATGATAGACCCGCCATAGGACATTCTCAATTCTGTCCCATCCATAAGCCTGATTCCGCACGCCGGCAGGCGTGAAGTATTTGTCCCAGCTTTCTGCTTCTCGAACCAACTTGGTCTTAGGCAATCCGCCCCAAAAGTGTATAATAGAATTGGCAAAAATAACCGTCTTGGGCGGGGTCTTAGCATTCATCTCTAGGATGCTCCGATGTCTTTTCTCCCAATCATAATTATCTGGTTCCCGATATTGTGTAACGGCACGAGTGGTACTAAGTTGACCTTTGGGTTCATGGAGAATCTTGCGGATCACTTTTTCATAAGCATCAGCATAATGTTGCATGCCCAGGTCATTTGGATGTGTCCCATCTACCATATCATCCAACTGAAGATTAAATTCTTCCTTGGTAATATAATGCAGTCCAGTATACCCTTGGGTAAGCAGAGACTGATAGGCTGATTGTTGAATTTCATTGACGCGTTCATAGGCGGTTAAACGCTTTGGCACCATCGAGCCATCGGTAAAGCCCGCATGATCTGATAGGAGAATTGGGATGGTCGGATGAGCGGCTTTCAGCTTTCGAACCGTGCTAAAGATTCTACGTTTTAGTTCGTCCTCCGGGTACCGTTCCGAATTATCGAGATTGGGTAGACAGTCTAATATATACAGTTTTGGAGTTTTCTCGACTAGGAGATCACTGATAGCCTCTTCCAAGCGGCCATTCCCAGAAAACGCCAGATTGATCAATGGACGATCCAATTTTCTGCCGAGAATGCTGGTCCAGGCCATTCCAGGGCGTGAGGCACAGGCTCCTTGGGCTATTGATGTTCCATACACTACAATTGGCTTTTCCTTCCGGCTTGGTAAGAACTCAAATTCATTGGAACCCGGAACTCCGATTTCTAGCCAAGTAACCTGATTATATAACGGCAGGTACAATCTATATTCTCTACCGTGTTCATGATACTTATCATTGGGCTTCAAATTAGCATATTGGAAGGTGATCGTATCCGCAAAATTCCATCGCCCTCTTACCCAATGCCAATCACCGTCACTGTCTATTGCATAGAGATCTAAGCCACTTACCCCCGTAGCCGGCATGTGCGGCATCGCATGCGCCCCACTGACCTGATAACGCACCTTAATTTCAGTAGCGTTCGAGCGAAATCTCAGCAATACCCCAGCAGCATGCTGACCCAAGTTCCAGACCGGCTCTCGAACGGCCTCCTTGGCACGTAGCGGCAGCCGATCAAATGGCGATTCCGTTTCACTGCCCCATCCTTGCCCTTCGATTATGTCAAAATTCTGATCTACCGGATTCCTCCAGCTTAATTCACCGGGTACCTGAGCTAATAGCCAGCCATTCCCACTAAGCAATAGGAAAACCAGGAGGCAAATGGGTTTGATATATCTAAGCATATAGTTTCGGATCATTTATGTGGCTTCAATTCTCCGCTGGCTAAGCGGCTTTGGTAGGACTTCAATTCACGTTTAATGATCGGAGCCAAAATATACAAGCCCAGAATGTTTGGCAAAGCTACTATAAACACCATCGCATCCGAAAAGTCCAACACCGCCTTCAATTGTATCGTGCAACCTAAAGCTACAAATGCACAGAATATCACTTTAAAAACTAGTTCCATGAGCCTTGACTCCCCAAACAAATAAGTCCAGCCCTTCAGGCCATAGTAGGACCAAGAGATCATAGTAGAAAAGGCAAAAAGAATAGCAATAAAAGCTAAGGGTGCGGTGGACCAGGATAGCGAACTACCAAAGGCGGCGGATGTCAGTTGGATACCTACCATTCCATCCTGGCCTAAATCCGGTGTATATACAGTCGTGAGAATCACTAAAGAGGTCATCGTGCAAATGACCACGGTATCGATGAAGGGTTCTAGTAGCCCTACAAATCCTTCTGTCACGGGCTCTTCGGTACGAACCGCAGAGTGAGCAATCGCTGCTGAGCCGATACCCGCTTCATTAGAAAACACTGCCCTTCTCACCCCTAATACCATTACCCCCAACATCCCCCCGGCAATACCCTGCGGATTAAAGGCCTCGGAAACAATAGCTCCTACCGCCCATGGAATCTTACCTGCATTCAATATCAATACTGTAACAGCTAGGATCACATAAGCCACTGCCATAAAGGGCACCAATCGACCGGTAACCTTTGCAATGCTTCTAATGCCACCGATAATCACTGCTCCCACTAGCAAAGCAATGACCAGACCAAACAACCAACCTTTGCCAACAAAAATGGATGTTTCACCACCAGTTGCCACGACGAACTGTTCAAAAGCCTGATTAGATTGGAACATATTTCCAATTCCCAGACAACCAATAACCATGGCCACCCCATAGAAAATACCTAGTGGCTTCCCTATGGCGCCCCAACCACGCTCTTTCAATCCTCGTTCTAAGTAGTACATGGGGCCACCTGAAATACTTCCATCAGGATTAATCTTCCGGTATTTGACGCCTACTACACATTCGGCAAACTTAGTTGCCATACCAAATAGTCCTGCCATTACAAGCCAAAAAACAGCCCCAGGTCCGCCGACCGAAATCACAACCGCCATACCTCCAATATTTCCAATTCCCACGGTACCGGAAAGTGCCGTAGCCAAAGCTTGAAAATGACTTAGTTCTCCATCCGCTTTAGGCCCGTCATAATCTCCTCGGATTAGTCGGATAGCATGGCCGAAACCTCGAACATTTAAGAAATTGAGGTATACCGTAAAGAAGATCGCGGCCCCAATGAGCCAGATGACGATGAGCGGCACATCTGCTCCCGCTATGGAAACCTCAAAAAAGATAAATTTGCTAAATGCATCAGCTATAGGCCGTATGGCCTGATCTATAGTTTCGTCAATCATATTGCTTGCTTACTCAAGAGTGGTAAAAGAGGAAAGGTGCAGCGCCCTTTACTTTCCTTTCAAATAATCATCAGTACCATCGATCCAATCTCTTCGAGGCGGCGAGAAGGTGTCGGTGGCTACTACTTCCCCAATAATTAAGGCCTTATGTGGTACATTTCCTGGGATTACTAAGGACTCTCCAGCCTGTACATCGATGTGCTCCTCTTCATTGTTATTAAACCAGAATCTGATCGTTCCGCTAATGACCTCTGACAACTGCTCATTTTCATGACTGTGCCAAGGTACAATGAACCCATCCTTGAATGTCATTTTAGCAATCATCACTTTGTCTCCAAAGATCATTTTTCGCGTCATATCCGGTGTTACCTGTTCTGCAGGCAGTTTATCCCAATTTATTTTCTTTACCATTTTACTTGTTTCTTGCTTTTACCCAAATATGGCTAAAAAAAGAGAACTTTCCTCCTTTCCAGCATGATGTTCTTCTTTTTTAGTGAACATGACATCTTGAATTTTCTGGATTGCATCTGAAGTTTAAAATGCCCGCAAATTAGGTTGCAGGACAATGCAGGTTGCAAAATCCAATAGCGACAATTACCTTAATTGATCAGTTTCAACTTGATGGTAACAACAGACAAACCTATGCAGATTCGGAATCTTCTTTTACTGAGCTATATCTCATTTCTCTGTGTGAGTTGTGGTGGAGAAGCCCCCTTGTTCCTTGAGAAAACTGCTGCGGAGACAGGAATCACCTTTGCCAATAACATCACTACCACCGATAGTTTTAATGCTCTTTTTTTTGAATATATATACAATGGCGGTGGTGTAGCAGCGGCGGATTTCAATAATGACGGTTTATGCGATCTCTTCTTTACAGGTAACCAAGTCAGCAATGAACTATACCTAAATACGGGTGATCTACAATTTGAGGCAGTAACCGAAGCAGCCGGGCTACAAAGCTCGAAATGGTGTACCGGAGTAGCAGTGGTAGATATCAATGAAGATGGTAAAAAGGACATTTATGTCGCCGTAGCAGGCTTTGAAACCTCAGTAGAAGAGATGGAAAACCTACTCTTCATCAATCAGGGTTGGGACGCTGAAGGAGTGCCAACATTTAAAGAGGAGGCGGCAAATTACGGGCTGAACGATAGTGGATATAGCACCCAAGCGGCATTCTTGGACTATGATCGAGACGGGGACTTAGATCTTTACCTGCTCACTAATGCCATGGAGAGTTTCAATCGGAATAACATCCGCCCGAGACGTGTCAACGGGGAAGCTGCAAGTACCGATCGTCTATATCGTAATAATGGGGATCAGACCTTTACGGACATATCCAGGGAAGCAGGTATCCTGATAGAGGGATATGGACTCGGCGTAAAAGTAGCCGACATCAATCTCGACGGGTGGCCAGACATCTATGCTGCCAATGATTTTCAATCCAATGACCTGCTTTGGATCAATCAGCAGGACGGCACTTTCAAAAATGAAGCCTCTATCTATCTAAAACATCAAACGCATAACGGCATGGGAGTAGACATTGCCGATTTCAATAATGATGGATTACCTGATATCACTGTTTTAGATATGCTCCCAGAAGATAATTACCGCCAGAAGATGATGATCCCTCATGTCAGCCAGGAAAAATTCTTGTTGAAACAGCAAGAAGGCTACGAAGATCAATACATGCGGAATACGGTGCAATTGCATCAGGGGTTTGACGCAGCTGGGCTTCCCCGCTTTAGTGAGATAGGATTCCTCACCGGAATGGCCAATACAGACTGGAGCTGGTCGATTCTCTATGCGGACTTAGATAATGATGGATGGAAGGACGCTTTCATTACCAATGGGTATAGGAAAGATGTAACCAATTTAGATTACATTAACTATAGTGGTCTGAATCAGATTTTTGGGACGGTGGAGGCCCGACGGCAAAAGGCGGTTGAGGATCTCGCGAATGCCCCGGATGTTGAAGTCACCAACTATCTATTTAGAAACCGAGGATCTCTACAGTTTGAGCAGGTTAACGAGAGCTGGGGTATTGATCAACCTTCTTTTTCCAACGGATCTGTGTATGTGGACCTTGATAATGACGGAGACCTTGAATTAGTAGTTAACAATATCGATAGCCCGGCAAGCTTATATGAAAACACGGCCAGTACAAGAGCAACTCCCGGCCACTATCTGCAAGTTCGTCTACGCGAATCTTCCCCAGACTTGACAACTTTACAAACTAAAATTAAACTACACACTTCAGCCGGCATCCAATACCAAGAATTTTCTCCACAAGCTGGCTATAAATCCAACCTAGCTGACCTTGTACATTTTGGTCTAGGAGAGCAAGAGCAAATTGATAGTCTAGTAGTCATTTGGCCGGATGGCAATCACCAAATGATTGCCCAACCTGCAGCGGATCAGTTGTTGATTATTGATTATGAAAAGTCCTCGGGGGTAGCTCAAGTTCAGCGCGGGAATCCAACTCAACCCTTATTTCAGGAAGCCGCCAAAGAACTGGGGCTAGTATTTCAACATCAAGATAATCATGAATCCCACCTGCGGACGCAGCGAACGAAGATTCACGATCACGCCAAATTGGGTCCCGCCATTGCTATCGGCGACTTAAACGGAGATGGACACAGTGATGTATTCTTGGGCGGAAACGTTGGTCAGGCCGCGCAGCTATTTTTCCAAACTTCAACCTCTTCGTTCATCTCTCAGTCTTTTCCCCTGGACAGCTACTACCAGGATATTTCAGCAAGCTTGTTTGACCTGGAAGGAGATGGTGACCTGGATCTTTATGTCAGCAGTGGGCATGCCGATATGCAGCATCAGCAAGTATCCATAGGGGACCGACTGTATTTAAATGATGGACAAGGAAATTTTGTCCGCTCCCCTACGTCCCTGCCTAAGATGACTGGTTGGCACAACTGTGTACGAGCAGCCGACTACGATCAAGATGGCGATATAGATCTCTTTGTTGGAGGTCGACTAGAACCGGGGACTTACCCCAAAACCCCAAGGAGTTATCTACTGGAGAACCGAGATGGAAAATTGGTGGACAATACGCCAAGCAGTCTCCAGCAAATCGGCATGGTGACTGATGCACAATGGCTACAATCTTCGGATTCCTTTCCTCCTGATTTAGTGGTCGTTGGTGAGTGGATGAGCCCTACAATCATCAAAAACAAGCAAGGGCAACTAAACAAGGCAGAGTCTCTTTCAACAGCAGCTCCGGGATGGTGGACCCATCTCAATATCCTGGATTTAGATCAAGATGGAGACCAGGATTTTCTGTTGGGCAATTGGGGTTGGAATCACAAGCTTAAAGCCTCTCCCAAAGAACCAGTACGACTGTATGCCGCAGATTTTGACGAGAATGGTACAATGGATCCTCTACTATCCTGTTTCATACAAGGGCAGGACTATATCATGCATGAACGGGATCTGCTCATTGCACAGATTCCGGGTATGAAAAGACGATTTCCACAATATGACAAATATGCCCAGGCTGGTTTAGCCCAAACCTTATCAAAAAAAGACCTAGGGCGAGCAAGCATTCTTGAAAGTCAGACGATGTCTTCTGCCCTGCTGATGAACCAATCCGACGCCAAATTTGAGTTAAAAGAGTTGTCTGAAGAATTCCAGCTATCTCCGATCATGGGAAGCGTCAGTCTAGATATAAATGCAGACGGTCTGACAGACCTCATTACTGCTGGGAATTTCCACGCCACCGAAACCACCCAAATTGGCTGTTATGACGCTTCCTACGGGCAGATTGCTTTACAAACGGAAAATGGAGAATGGCAATCGAGCACGGCATTGCAATTTGGAATGAATCTGGACGGAGATGTCAGAGGCCTGGCGTCTCTGCAATTAGCAAATGGACAAATCATCATACTAGCCCCTCGCTACAATGGTGCATTGGCCGTGTATCGGTATTCCCCAGGACCTCCTGTCCAGCCGCTTTAGAACACTATGAAATAGTTACCTTTGACGATTTTTTTTAGGCTTGGTCCAAGCCCTGCGCATGCGATAGGGCAATTGCCAAACCTGTCCATCTGCATCTGCGAAGTATAAGCGAGAACGGGAAAAATCATCCGGGTTGCCATCTGCCCAGAAATATAGGAAGTCAGATTGACCTCCATGTACCTTTCTGATATAGTTGTGATTCAGTTTGCTTTTTGTCGTAACTCGGCTGGACAGCGCCCATGTCACTCCTGCATCTTCACTTACGAATTTCATCACCTCACCCCCTCCTCCAAATACTTGTGGTCCAGCTTCTGTTGGTGCCACCACTGTCCACCTAGTTCCTTCCAACCAAAGACTTCCCATATCGTAATTGTGGTCAGAAGTGGTAACTTTCTGGGTATGCCATTGACCATTTCGCCAATAACAGACCTTCCATTCCCTTGGTGAATTCATAGGACCAGGTTCATGACCGCCACTGCTTATGTAAAGACATACCGGGTTCCCTTGGGCATCAAATTGCATATCTTTCAGGTACACATTTTTGTTCAAGGAAGCATATTCCTTGACTAAGGCAGGAGACATTACCTCTTTCACAGGGGTTCCAATTGCTTTTCCATCAACCGTTCTCCAGTTACGCCCCATATCTGGTGACTCGAGGTAGTACAAGTTGGTTCGTTTGTCAACATTTCCGTTCGGATGTCGACTAAAGAAGGTAGCAACCTTGTCCTTATAGTGATAGCTTACCTGATAGTGTCCGCCTTTTTCTTCTGCTGGCCCTTTTATTCCGGCCAATTTCTGATCTTCTGTCCAAGTCAATCCATCCCTACTGGTTTCGAAGTATAATTCCCGAACGCCAGTATATTTCGTAAAGAAGTGAAAAAAGCCTTTTTCTTCTACCCACCAGATCTGTGGATAGGTCATCTCCTCCTCCGACACTAGAATAAATTGGTCAATGTTATGCGGCTTCTTACTACGAAATTTAAAACCTGGCCTTTTCTTGCCTCTCCCACTAACAAACACCCAAATATAGCCCGCTCCATCCATGGCGATGCTAGGGTTGTCATGAGGGTCATCGACTCCCAATTTGTCGTAGACGATCTTAGGTTTCGAACATTTTCCCGTGGCATGATCATAACTACCAATCATGCAGAGGAGATACTTAGCTTGAGGAGCAGTTGTCCCCCCGTAAACAAAAAAGGTCTGGTCAGCTACCGAATCGTAAATAGCTAAGGGTCGGTGCTTCGCTGTATACGTCCCCAGTCCTCCGGAGTACTTGTCGCCGTACTCAGACATCTGCCCCAGTGTAAACCAAATGCCTCGATAACCATTAACGTACGATGTCCCTTCTTCTAATTCTTGAGCGGACAGACAGGCTTCTACACTGAGGATTAGTAGCAGCGGCAGTAAAAAGCGAGAGCAGGTCATCTAGTTGGAATTGAAGTAAGTGAAACCTAAAGATTTATTGGACAGTCTACTTGCAGGATTAATTACCCCGTTCTGTAGTGCTCCCAAAACCTAATCCGCCGACCCAGAACTTGCCATTCCCTCCCCAAAGGCCAAACGATGCCCACTGGGCAACTCCAAGACGAACTCTAGCATTCCGTAATCGGTAAGATTCAAAGACTCCCTAAAAGGTACGTCTTTGTCTCGAAATTCTTCAAATAGATCTCGTATACCCTCACAGAAAATGTAAGCGATATTATTGGATGGGACTTCTAGTGCTTTATCCACCAAACTGAGATTTATCGTAATTCCATCTCTTTTAACAACTGCGTAATCGACTGGATTTTGCGTCTGGAAGTAGATGGTAAAGCCCAAGCTTTCTACAAAAAAATTTAAGCTTGGAATAAGCTCCAGTAAAGGAAGGATAACCGCAACATGCGACAGATTTGACATGAAATAGCTTGGTTTTATGCCCCCTTCAGTAACTAATCAGGGGCTACTCTAATATCCAGGTTTTAGAGTAGCCCCTAGCCAAAAAAACTGCTAAGTAGAATAGGTATTATCTAAGATTTTAGAATTGTCTCTACGTCCTTGCCTTGTTTTTGGAGTTGCCGCGTATTTCGCTTTAGGAGCTTTAGTGCTGCCTTATTGATCTTTGCCTTCTCGATTTTATGCCATAGCTCCAGGTTTTCTTCAAAATCTTTCCTAAACAGCTGTTGAGATAAATCCCTAATCAGGCAATAATTCGCAAATTGATGCGGGTTTTTACTCGCCTGGTTACTCTGATGGATGAAAAAAGAAATAAGGCCAAAGAGGCTTTCATCTGCCAAACTCAACTCCGTCAATTTTGCTCGATATTCCAAATCGTAACTTTTAAGTACTGGGAAGTGTCGATAATCGTCCAGGTGTCTTCCTTCATGGGCCAAGTAGCTGATCTGAAAATTCTCGCTATCCAGATCATAGGCTTGACGAACGCAGAAAAGCGTGTCTTTAGTAGCCCACCCGCCAGGATAATGCCTTCCTAAGGTGGCGTACTGTATCCAACCTAGGGAAATGAAATCTTTCATCATGGCTACCGGCACCCTCATCTGATCTTTGTGTAGCTCAAAGGTATAGATCGTATCTAGCTGAGTTTGCCAAATCGGGAGGTCCACTAGCCTGCCAGTTTTACCCACCTTTTTGGTGGTAAAAAAGCCTTGGCTATGAACATAGTCACTGAGATAATAGCCAATACTGTCGCGTTGAATGTCGATGTCTTTGACGGGCGGGTGGTTCTTCTTAAGAAAAGGTCCAACTTGACTGGCTAGATACCCATCGAAGTTTTGAGAAGTATCCAGCATTGACTTTCGCCAATAAGATTGGAAAATGCTCAATAACTCTTGAATCTGCTCGTGCTGGATTTGCTCATCAGATTCTGGCGATTCCCCTTCTACAAAACGAGCCAAAAATCGCTCTTTGAAAGATTGGTCCTTTGCGGAAAGCTTGTCACTGCTTTGCTGTAACAAATCTAGTGCAGGAGTAATGTTGGCGTCTACGCCATAAGCATAAATTTGATCATAGTTGAGGTCCGAAGAAGGGTGCTCGATCTGATGCTGGGCAGTTGAAGAAATGGCACACAAGAGAAGTGCTGTAAGCAGCACCTGCTGAATAACAGTTTTACACATAAAGTCGGGTTTTTTCCCAAAACTAGGTCAAACCACAAATGAAAAATTGTACGAGATTAACCTTTAATGCGCAAGCGAAATTGATGAGGCGAGATACCGTAATGCCGTTTAAAAGCACGAATCAAATGGGCATCATCATAAAATCCATATTGGAAGGAGATATCACTTAATTTCAATTGTGTATCTAGTAATTGTCGTACCACCTGGGCCAACTTTACACGCATTTGGTGTTGGCTGATGGTCAAGCCCATGTGTTTCTTGAATGCTCGCGCTAGGTAAGCCGGATGAACATAAACACGCCCACTTAATTGACCCAGCGAATGGAACACCTCTAATTCCGAGGAAAGAATCTCGCAGACCTCCTGTACTACCCGAAGAGATTTCCGCGAAGGCAAATCCATCGGATTGGAATGGTGCAACCAATGGTATAAAATTTCTAACACAGCGTCTGCATCGCCCTCCTGATTGTGTGCCCAAAGAATTTGAAATATTCCAGGATGCTTGACCGAGGTGTATTTAATGAAGTGGGTAGGAAAATTGAAATCATTCAAAATTTCTTCTCCCCATCCCTCCTTAAACTCTATATTAAAACAGGTAGAAGCTCGGTCCTGGAATAAATTCTGATGAACGTAATGACTGGGGCGAAAAACGATATCACCGGCTTGAATCAGCCGGCTGTCAGAGCCGTTGTCTTCGACATAGCTTCCTTGCGTGAGGATACTGAGGTAATGATTACTATGGCAATGGGCTTCAATACTTTCTCCACCTTCATAGCGCGTCAAGCTGAGCTTAAACCTAGGCCGGTCCGTAGACTGTATGGCTTTCCCAAAGTATTGTCCCTCCCCCAAATTAATCATGCCTCCAAGTTATGATCCAATTAAATACCAATCAAGGCCCATTCTCCAACAATTTCTTGTAACTAACACCAAGACACGAAATAATGAGAGAATCGAACCCGCTAAACGGGCTTGATTTGAACCGCAGCACCTCCTCCGCTTTTCAAAGTCAACGCTAAACGATCCGTTCTTGTCAATATGCGGTCGGTTACTCGGTAATCTTCAGCATGCCGGTTGGCATTAATGCCGTCGGCGAAAATTCTGGCCTGGTAGTTTTTATCTTCTAGAAAAGATAGATCTACCTCTACTTCCCGTTCCGTCCAGTCCGTCAAAGCACCAATGTACCAGTCCTTCCCTTTCTGCCTTGCCACGACCACATATTCTCCGATTTTTCCATCCAGAACCACTGTTTCATCCCAAGTAACTGGCACTTCTGTCAGGAAGGACAAGATATCTGGATAAGGCAAGTAAGCTGTAGGGGCGTCACAAAGCATCTGCATAGGGCTGTAATAAACGACGTACATCCCCAATTGATGGCAACGAGTGCCATGACTCATTGGATTACTAAAATCAGTAAAGAACTTACCTTTTACGGAATTACGCATGGAGCCTGGGGTATAATCCATAGGCCCAGCAATCATCCGGGTATACACGAGATCGACGCTGTGACCTGGATTTTCATCTTTATCAAACTTATTGTATTCATTGCCCCGCACTCCCTCGTAATTGATCACATTCGGATAGGTCCGATGTAATCCAGTAGGTTTGCTACAGCCATGAATATTGAGTAATAGCTCTCTCTTGGCCGTTTCTCGGGCTAGGGTTTCGTAAAAATCTATTGCTATTTGATCATCCCGATCGATGAAGTCCACTTTGACTCCCTTGACCCCCCATTCCTTGAATTGATCCAAAGCGGCTTGCATTTGACGATCTAAGGTGTGCCACACGCACCAAAGCACGATTCCTACCTCTTTTTCTTTAGCATATTGTACCAGATGTGGGACATCTACAGTTGGTTTCTGTAGTAAGAGATCGAAAACATCAGACCATCCCTCATCCATAATCACGTATTCCAGCCCATGCTCCGCCGCAAAATCAATGTAGTATTCGTAGGTACGATTGTTTACACCCGTTTCGAAATCTACACCCGTTAGATTCCAATCATTAAACCAATCCCAGGCTACCTTACCCGGTTTTATCCAATCCGTTTCGATCATGGAAGGGCGAGACAATTTATACACCATATCACTATCAGCTAGCTCTTGATCCGATCCTGCCACTACCACGACTCGCCAAGGGAAGTCTCGCATCCCTTGGGTTTCCGCCATATAATTAGCTCTTTCTGTGACTCTGAGGTTAAATTGACAAAGACCTCCTGGCTCCCATGCGGTGGGATAGGTGGGAAAGAGACCATCCAAGAAATAGCGATTATTATTGCCTAATTTCCGGATATACATCCCCGGGTAGTCATACAGATCGGCTTCAGTGATCGCTAAATGGCAAGTGGGCGTGCTGACGACCAGCGGTAAGCTGATGAATTCTTCTTCAACAACCTCACTAATCTTGTACTTGGTATAGAGCTTTTCATAAGAAGTCTGAAAGTCACCGACGACATGAGCTACTAAGGAATGATCCTGCAGAAAACGGAAGCCGACTTCTTCAGAAGTTACTCTGATCGTTTTGTCAAAATGAGTGCTAAAACGATAGGCTACGCCGTCATCATAGGCCCGAAATACCAGACTGTATCCGCCTTCCATCTCTAAGGTTAACTGATGATAAGCATTGGGAACTTCAGAGCGAATTCCCCAAACTGTGGGAATGATTTCGTCCACTGCTTTAGTCTTAGACTGGATTACCTTAGGATGGGAACCTAAGATTTGGCCATCATCTAGTGAGAGGCTTATGGGAGAGTACCACATCACATTCTCACCTTTAAAGTCTATGGCATAGTAGATCTTATCTGTGAATTTTATTCGAAGACAGATGTTTTTACTTGGAGATTCTAACTGCATCACTTAAATCTGCTCTCAAGTTTCTTGAGAAGGTTTTCATTTTTGTGCTCCGCAAGTTAAAAACTAGCTGGTAATTCCAGCTGCTTGGATCTCCTTTTTCGTCAGTAAATAATCAGAGGTGTCACTGTTTCTCGGGGCTCGACTAATACCCCTTTGTCTCTGCGTGAACTGTCCCATCTCCGGCCTGTCCTCCGAATCTTTCCGCAGCTGCATCGAGAATCTTGGCCGTGGCAGTAGCCCCAATCCGCGTCACTCCCAAAGCCCGAACTTTCAATAGATCATCCAGGGTCCGAACGCCACCTGCTGCCTTGACCTGTACGGAGTCAGCGCTATGGGCACGCATCAGGCTGAGATCGTGCTCCGTAGCTCCTTGATAACCATATTTCCCATCTGGGCCTTTTACCATGCCATAACCCGTGGAGGTCTTCACAAACTCCGCCTTTAACTCGCTGCAGATTTCGCAAAGCTTAATTTTGTATTTATCCTCTGGTAAAAAGTCATTCTCAAATATCACTTTCAAGGCCGCTCCATATTGATGCGTTTTTTCAGCTACAGCTCTAATCTCTTCCTGAACATAATCCCAGTCCTCGCCCAATACTTTCCCAATATTTACTACCATGTCAATCTCTACTGCACCGTCCTTGCAGGCTTGCTCTGTTTCTGCTACCTTAATCGCTATGGCACTGTTACCTTGCGGAAAACCGATCACCGTACCGACCATCACATCCGTTCCTGACAACCACTGGACCGCCTCTTTCACCGCATAGGGCTTAATACAAACCGAGGCCACGTCATAGGCTTTCGCCAAATCACAACCTACTTTTAGATCCTGCTCCGTCATGGTAGGATGCAATAAAGAATGATCAATCATCTTTGCTAAGTCCTTAACACTAACTTCCATTTGTCAATTTTTAGCTCTCTGGAGATGAGATAAGAGAGACGTTTATCAAGTAATTCTTTCTAATTTAGTTCTAATCCAGCTAAAGCGTAACCCAGCGCTCTTCCTGATGACTTAATAGGATAGCATCACACAATCGAACCTCCTGATGTCCATCGCTGAAGGTAGGATACAGCGCCTCTTGGCTAGATTTTCCGGCGGCAATCGCATCATAGAAGGAGCGAAAACACTGCTTGAAAGTATCAGGGAATCCCTCGTTGTGGCCGCCAGGATAATTGGCATAAGGTCGTATTTCAGACTTCAGTAATCCCGGGTCTTTTAAGAGACTATGGTTTGCCTCATTACGCTGTCCAAGCCACAGTTGATTTGGCTGTTCACTGTTCCAGGCTAGTGCGTGCTTTGAGCCTGAGATTTCATACCGCAGGCAATTTTTCCGCCCAGCAGTAACTTGAGAAACCCAGAGTTGTCCTTTCCCTCCCCCTTTGAATCGAAAGAGGATACTACCACAATCATCCGTCGTGATATCGATCTCTTCCAATTGTTCCGGCGGTAGTGCCTCATCACTGAAAGTAGCCACCTCACCCTTAGGTCTTTTGCGTAAAGGATGCACCGTTGAAAGATCAGCAAATACAGCTTCTACTTCCAGGTCTGTGATGGAATGAATCAAGTCCATCCAATGCGTACCGATATCAGATACGGCCCGCAGGGCACCTCCCTGATCGGCCAAGACTCGCCAATTGTAATCCGTATCATATAGCAACCAATCCTGAACATAGCTACCGACCACTGAAAACACTCTACCAAGCTCTCCTTTTCTCACCCGTGCCCGTGCTTCCAAATTCAGGGGATAGTACCGAATATTATAACAAACGCCTGCAGCCAAGCCTGTGGAGTCGGCTAAAGCAACTAGCTCAGCGGTTTCTTCAGCATTCATGGCCAAAGGCTTTTCGCACATCACATGTTTTCCCGCTTGCAGAGCCTTCTTCGACATTTCGAAGTGCAAAACATTAGGAACGGCAAGATGCACAGCATCTACATCCGAATCCGCCAACAGCTCCTCGAAGGAAGCATAGGCTACTTCCAATCCATGTTTATCTCGCACTTTGGCCCCTTTGGACGCAGAGCTCCCTAGCACGCCTTTCACTTTCACTCCTAATCGTTGTAAAGCTTCAATGTGAACGGGTCCAATGAAGCCAGTGCCTGCTACAGCCGCTGTAAATTGACTATACATGTACATTAAATTTTAGTTCTACCTGATGAAGCTACCCAGTCTGTCTGGAATGAATAGCACGAATGGAAGATACGAATTCAAATCCCTCAAAGACCTTAACAACAAAGAACTATCACAGATCAAGCAGAACATATCAACCTCAATTCAAGCATTACTTCAAATCCTTATAGCTAATCAATTCAATATTATTACTTTGCAAGTATTCAGCTACCCTTTCACTTGTAAACACCTTAGTTACACCTGCACGATCAGCAGCGACATTTTCATATCCCTTGTGTCCCACTGTCTGTAATTCCAGGACATCATATCCGGGATGCTCCACTACTAGCCAGTCTCCTTGTTCAAGACTTTGTAACATCTGTAGAAAGCGTTCTTCCTTCTCTTCTCCACTATATTGGTTTCCAGACCACGAAGGCGCCCATTTCACTCCCGCTTGCTCTAAGTGGATGTCCAATTCATACTCTTCTGCCAGTTTAAACATTAACTCCCTAGCTTCTGGGCTAATATTTTGACACCCCATATGTCCTGACAAATGACTTAACTGTGGAATTTTCTTTTTGGCTAGTTCAATCTGGGCTCGCCATTCAGCCTCTACTTCACTTAGATTCCAATCAACCGATTTTAGATAGCCCAATTCTGGAAAGTTTCTGTTCCTCCAGATCATCGGGAAGAAATAACCATCTTCATCCACCAAGCTGCTAGCTTGAGTAAGGGGACGCCATTTCAAGTTGCTCCATTCGCTAGTCAGAGTCAAATGAACCCCAGCGTCTAGTCCAGGGTGGTCTCTGAGCATTTGCGCCGCTTCCTCAAACCAAGGTCCGGTAACTAATACTTCAACTGATCTGGCAATACCCTTAGTATAGGTTTCCAGGCAGGCTAGATTAACGGCATGTGAAAAACCCATGTCATCTATACGAATCAAAAGGCGGGTTTTTGAGCCTTGTGCCGTGCAGCTAAAGGCGGTGAGGCTGCTACACAATAGCCAGACACCTATTAGGTTTAGGAGGGTGTAACTCGCTTTTTTGTTGTACATCTAATACTATTCTTCTTGCTTCCTATTAAAGAATCTATTTGGATGTAGGTGTCTCCGGCTTGATATAAGCTAGCACCTGACCATCAGCTTCCAATCGTTCACGTACTTGCTTATAGGGAACCTCCTGCACCGATAGCTCTTCATCAATTGCTTGAACGGCTACTGTTGCTGCACTTTGACCTAAGATCATAAAGACAGGCTCCATACGGATCGAACCAAAAGCAATATGTGAACTGGAAACACAAATCGGAACGGTCAAATTGGTGCATTCCTCCGCCTTGGGCAAGAGGGCACCCAGGTGGATTTGATAAGGTTGCGCAGGCTTAACTCCAAGATCTCCTTCGTTTTGCACAAAGCCATCCGGTTTAATGTACCGTTGGACATTGTGAGAGTCCATCGTATAGGAGCCCATCCCTACGGATTCGAGCACCTCCCGATCTCCCATTACCTCATGCTCTGTCATTACGTACTTGCCGATCATCCTTCTAGCTTCACGGATATACAATTGATGCGGCCAATTACCATTGTCCGTAAATTCGTCTTTGGCTAAGCCCCATTCATTTAATTTGTCTTGATATTCTTTCGGTATACGTGGATCAGTGGATAGAAAATATAGCAAACCCTTCTGATACAATTCGTGTTCAGCTATAATCTCACGCCGTTTTTCATAGCTCGCTTCTGGATAATCATAGTTCATACCAATATTATCGGTACTGAAAGGACCATGATTGTTGGTATCTGTTTTACGATTGGGAATCGGGTCAAACTTTCTAAATAGCTCGTCCCAACCTTCCTGAAATACTCGAACCAACAACTCGTATTGAGCTGGATCATAGCCGGTTGGCTTTGAAAAAGGCACCCTATTATCGGGGTGATTACTTAGGCACATTCGGAAACAATAGGCCTGAATTCGCTTATCCCCCTGTCCGTAGTCTCCCGGAGGCTCGGTTGATATCCTAGGCAAAACACCACTATCAGGATTCCCTTTCTCTAGATATGGGTCAACTGGTTTTTTGAAGAAATGATCGTGATGTAATACGCCGGTCTGAATACCATTCCACTTCTCTCCATAAACACTATTAGCTTCTCGTCCAACATGATAGGCTACACCAGCTGATGCCATGAGGTCCCCTTCATAGGTGGCATCTATAAACTGCTTGCCCTTATATTGTTGCCCACTCAAGGTGGTTATTGTACTGATATTTTTTCCATCCATCACGACTCCCTCCGCCCGGTCTAACCATTCCTCCCGATAAATCTCGATATCATATTCTTTCACGAATTCCTCAAAAGCAGCCTCAGCGGTACTCGGTTCAAAGATCCACATCGTCCGTTCGGCTCCATCTATGGCAGGAGTACCTTGTCCACGGTTGCCATATTCAGAACGGGATTGCCACTTCCAAGCCGTACTGTCTTGATAGTGTTGGAAAATCTTATGATAGAACTGTCGGGCTATTCCGCCAATAACCGCCTTATTACCCGTATCAGTCCAACCTAATCCACCAGAAGAAAGTCCTCCCAGGTGCGTATCTGGGGAGACGACTACCACTGACTTCCCCATCCGCTTCACTTGTACAGCCGCCACCACTGCCGCGGCAGTTCCTCCATACACCACCACATCGGCTTCGATAGGATCGGATCCGCCGTCTTCCATCTTAGGAGTACATGCATACCAAGACCCGGTGAGGAGCAAAGCAAAGAATAACAACCTACAGTTCTTCATATGGATACCTATTGAATTGATTTTTAGTTGACTACAATATCTTCACCCAGCTCTTGCAAAGCCCATTCCAAAGCCCAGCTGGTAAATGCAGCATAGTTGAAATCCTTATATTTCCGTTTGGCGCCCGGCTCACCTAAGTTCTTTTCTAGCACCTTGTATAATTTAGGAATTAAAGGGCGAGCGGCAGCTCCTACTAACTGGATGCTTCGAGCGGCTTGCAAAGCCAGCCAAGGACGCTCGTCTTCGACCCATTTCCCTAACACCTCAATCGACTGTTGATGTGGAGTTTTCATGCATAGCGTTTCCGCAGCCATGATCTGAACACTAGGAGACTCATCTGTTAAGAGTGGCTGCAATCTTATCATCAATTCCGAATCAAGAGCTGGCAAGTTCCGCACCGCCATCACTCCCCAATAGCGAACTCCAGCATCCTCGTGTTGTAAAGCTGTCTTAATGGCATTTTTGTCATTAGACCCTACCAATTCTGCCGCGGCATGAATCGCCTTGATCTTATAATCAGGAGATCGCGCGTAGTCATAAGGTGAGTTATTTTCCGATCTGATCATGTATTCCGCCTCCGGTAGAAACCCCAGATCCTTAGTCTCTTGCATCCACGCTTCCAATTCAGCACGAAGCTCTGCTCGGGTTTCTTGCAGGTCTTCGTGGCCGACAATATTATTCAGCTCTTTTGGGTCTGCCTTTAAATCGTATAGTTCTTCCCTCGGTTTAGGTAGCCAAAGTTTATCCTGCTCGTCGTTATTCAATCCACCTAATTTCGCCTCTCGTAAGGCTTTAAATGCAGGCTTGTGATTCCCATATATAAAGCCAGATTGGATGGGTGGTAAATGAGGCATATAGTGTCGAATGTAGATGTAATCTTGTCCAACTACTGCTCTAGACATTTCGTACATATCATCCGCTCTATCCCTGGCCGCGAATACAAATCTTCTCTCAGGTGAAAGCTCGTTTCCTAGAAAGGGCCTGCCTTCCATCTCAGGTACCGGAGTTAGACCAGCCAAAGTCATAACTGTAGGTGCAAAATCAACAAAACTCACTAATCGATCGGTCTGGCTACCGACTTCAGCAAAATTTAGATGTTGATAGGCTGGCGGCACCTGGACTAACAATGGAACTCGCAGTCCTGTCTGATACAACCAACGCTTATATCGAGGCATCCCAAAGCCATGGTCTCCAAAGAAAAAGATGATGGTATTTTCCAACAGTCCATCTTGATTCAATGAGTCCATCACCTGTCCCACATTGGCATCTAAGGCTCGTAGCACATTATAGTAATGCGCCCAAACCTTCCTCGACGCCTCAGTATCTGGGTAATAGGGTGGTACGGTGACTTTATCCGGGTCGGTTAAAGATGCATCCTTACTTGATAAGTTCGCTTCTATTTCCTTGTATCGACTTACATTGTTGACACTCCCTTCGTGGGACGGGCCAATATTGATGAAACTAAAAAAAGGCTGACCGGGCTTCCGTTCCCTCCAAGGAGCTAAGCTACCGGACCAATGTTCCCAGCGCCCATTGGGGTCGAAGTTGTAATCCGTCTTATTTCGATTAGAGGTAAAATAACCGGCTTTGGCCAAGTGTTCAGGTAAGGTCCGCAAAGAATTGGAAAAAGGAATTTCAGAGCGCAGATGTTGGGTCCCCATAGAGGTGGCATACAGTCCTGTCACCAAGCAAGAACGAGCCGGAGCGCAAATTGGAGCTGTAGCATAAGCTTTTTGAAACAGCACTCCATTTCTAGCAATCTCATCGATATTGGGCGTGATGGCCAAAGGATCCCCATAGCAACCTAAAGCTGGGCTTATATCCTCAGCCACTAGCCAGACGATATTCGGAGGAGGTAAATCGGAACTTTCTGAGGGAGATTGACAAGACCAGCATAAACCTATGTAAAATAGGAAAATCCATGTGGTAGTCCGCATGTAATGGTGTTGGTTTTTCTTTCCTCCAAAGTACAAATTCTTGCTGACTTTTTCTGTCCTGCGGTATCCTGCGAGGAATCGTTTAACTTCACTATCACTTTTCTCAGACTCCTCTGCTTATGAATAATTATTTGTTCACAACTCTAGCGACACTTTGGTTTGATATGCTAGCAAGCGCTTTACGCTTTATGGTACTATCTGCCTGTTTCCTTCTGCTACTTTCCAGCTGTGAAACAAAGACATCGGATGCCTTCCTCGAGCATCCCAATTTATTGTTAATCCTGGTCGATGATATGGGCTACGGAGACTTATCTTCTGCTGGTAACCTTCACGTAAAAACTCCACATCTAGACTCCCTAGCTGCTAGAAGCGTCAGTTTCGAACATTTTTATGTTTCACCAGTTTGCGCACCGACTAGAGCTAGTTTATTGACGGGCAGATATCCGCAAAGATCTGGAGTATATAGTGTCACTAATGGTTTTGAAAGCATGGCTCCAGAGGCTATCACTTTGGGGGAATTTCTTCAGCCCTTAGGGTATAGAACGGGGCTTTTCGGAAAATGGCACCTCGGAGAATATTACCCAATGACTCCGGAAGCTCAAGGGTTTGATGAATTCGTAGGCTTTAGGACCGGACATCATGCAGATTATTTTGACCCAGTCCTAGAACACAATGGCAAGGATCAAGCCTACCAGGGATTCATCACAGATGTATTGACGGAGGAGGCTTTCTCCTTCATGAAGAACTCAGCGTCTCCATTCTTCTGCTATCTGTCACTCAATGCCCCACATACTCCCCTCCAAATCGATAGCATCCATTACACTCACTTCTTGGAACAAGGACTAAACGAGAGAACTGCCAGGATTTATGGAATGATTGAAAATATTGACGATAATGTCGGAAAACTGTTGAATCAGCTGGACCAAATCGATAAACTAAGGGAAACCATAGTCATTTTTATGAGTGACAACGGTCCAATCAGCGGATGGCGTGTTCCGCAGGAAAAAATGAGGTACAATGCTGGACTTAGAGATCAAAAATTCACTATTTACGAAGGCGGCATCCGTACACAATGTTTTTGGTATTGGCAGGAGCAATGGGAACCGAAAGTAGCAAAGCAACAACTCGCGGCGCATATTGATCTTGTGCCTACTTTTCTTGAAATCTTGTCAAAACATGATAGCCGGGTTGAACAGCCAAAACTTGATGGCTTGAGCTTACTTCCTGTACTGCTCAATAAAGAGACGCCCGCTGCGCTCCACCATCGAATACTTTTTCAAAACTATCATCTTTCTACCTTAGAAGAGCCAGCTCCATTTCCCGGAGGGATAGCCCTGCAATGGCCTTTCAAAATGGCGGAGGACAGCCTGCTTTTCCAGCTTTTGGAGGATCCATCCGAAGCTAAGAATGTGGTCAGTGAACATCCCAACAAGCTTCAGGCTCTTCGGGAAGCCTACCTAGATTGGTGGCAAACACTCCCACAGTCCCGCGCTGAATTTGCCTTGGCTATTCCGATTGGTTATGAAGCGGAAAATCCAGTCCTTCTCCAACCTCACCATGGTAAATCCACTGGAAAAGTGAAGTTTCTTGGACAAAGGGGGTTGCTTGGTGAGCGTATAGGTTCTCATCCATCAGGCGTAGATGGAGACTGGTTAGGAGAATGGGGAGAAACTGAAGATGGTGCCCGCTGGTTAATCGATGTGCATCAAGCAGGCTCATATGAAGTTGCGGCGGTCGTCCGTGGCGATATAGGTGTAAAAGAGGCTGAGTTCACACTTGAAATAGCTGAAGACAAGCGATCTGTCATTTTGCCTCGATCTGAGTCAGGAGAAGACTGGAAAAGAATCCCTCTCTACGATTTAGCACTACAATCGGGTAAAGCAACTGTCTCTGTTCGATTACAAGCCCCGCTACCTCCAGACAATAGGCTGGAGGTTCGAGGATTATCGTTTAGGAAAAAACCTTGAACTACGTTGGAGTATGCGGCAACCGCTAGGCTGTAAAGAAAGCACCTTGCCAATTTTGCAGGTCTTAATTCTCCCGAACGTAGGGCTGTGCACGATTTCCATTTATTAGCAGTTGGCCATCCTTGATATTCATAACAGCGCTTAGTCGAGTCTTAATGTTCCAGTAGACGAATTTACCCTCCCCTATTGGTTGCATAAAAACTTCAAGCTTCGATGGAAATTCAAACGGCTGCAGATGAAATTTTCCCTGATGGTTTCGAAAAGCACGTACGTAGAAGACTCCGTTCTCAAATTCCAGTTTCACTAAGTATTCTAGCTCAAAGTTCCCTTCATATTCTCCCGGCATCATGTGTAAGATCTTAGCCTCTGTAAAATTACCATACCCGGCCTTTAAGCGTTGCCAAGTCTGCTGATACCGTTGCTTTACCGAGTTGAAGGAAGCTCCATACAATAAATGATCCCGTAAGGAATTGATCTCACCAGCATTCATGCGGTCAAGAATGAATTCCAATTGCACATCCCCATACATCGAGTCCTCAGATCTTACAGGAAGCAATAGCTGCTGGATGACTTGCTTATCAGCAGTCCGGAGTCTGATTTGGTTTTCTTGCCTACCAAGGTCAAGTTGTACCTTACCTCCATCGCTACGATAAGTACCTACAACAGAGGCTGGAATGAACTCCTGTTCCATTAAACAATAGCTCGGAGGGAACTGTACCTCACCTCCAAAAAGCAAGCTCTGAATCGCAGACAATAGCTGTTCTTTCTGCAGCCACTTCCCCATATGGGTATTTCCTAAGTAGATAACGACTAGGTCTTCTTCCACAAAGTAGTAGAAACCGGTTACAACTCCTACCCAGCTATCATACCCTCCATGTTCCACGATTCTGCGACCGCCTTTCCCTTGATAAACTTCCCACCCATAGGCGTAGTTTCCCAAGTCGACTTGTAACAATTTAGCCTTAGACTTCTCATCTAACAATTTATCAGAATGAAACAGTACTTGGTACCACTTGTACAGGTCTTCAGTAGTGGAGAGCAAACCTCCTGACCCTTCAGGTTGTAGGTAAATAGGGCGATCTAAGGGATTAGCCAGATAGGCTTCTGCACCTTCGGTAGTCCAGTCGTCATAACGGGCTACTCGAACAGCCTCCCAATCTACTGAATGGAATCCGGTAAATTCCAATCCAAAAGGCTTCCACACTTCCCTGGAAAGAAAAGCTTCATAAGCTTCTCCAGTAATGCTTTCTATAGTTTTACAGAGTAAATGGTATCCAATATTGGCATAGCTGAATGTTGATCCAGGCGTAGATTTCAGCGGGCGATCCAACATCATGGTAAGATAGGCCTGCTCACTTAATTTGGAATGCTGATCCCAATAGTCATCTTGCAAACCCGAGGTATGGGTTAAAAGCTGATGAATGGTAATCTGGGCCTTGTCTTTTGGAATCCAATCTAAGTGGTTCGAAATAGGATCGATCGTGTTTAGTTTGCCCTGCTGCTCCAGGACTAAAATGGCTGCGGCAGTAAATTGCTTGCTTAGAGACCCGATTAGGTATGCAGATGTTTCCTCCTTAGCAGGCGATGCATGCCCATAGGTACCCTGAAAGAAGATTTCCTGACTGGAACCAATCAACAAACTCCCGGAAAGTCCGAAGTCCTCCAAACCTTTACAATAGCTATCAATAGCTCGGAATCGTTCCGCTGGATATTGGGCCAGGCCTGATGACAGGACTCCAAGTAACATAAAAAAAAGTAGCAGCTTTCTTTTGAACAAGGGTTCATTCATTAGATTTTGGGCATAGCCCTGCCAGGGCATTCTGCGGAATGCCGATTTCATCATGTTCATCATTATAGATTTATTTTTCTGATAAGATCTGCCTTACCCATCCTTTGGCGGAGGGAAAATTGGGCTTGATTTCCAAAGCCTTGCGAAAAGCTTGAAGCGCTTCTTCTTTTCTCCCCGCACGATAGAAGGCCTCACCTAAACTATCCCAGGTATTAGGCTTCCCAGGAAACAAATCACAATTCAGGGAGAATATTTCAATGGCTTCTGTAAGTCGATCTTCATGTAAGAAGTAATAACCCGTCATATTCAAGAGTCTATCTCTCGAACGCTTAGGTTTAAAACCTGCTGACAATTGATCAAAGTTAGCCTGGAGGAAAGGGATTCCCTTCGACAGGTATATGCGGTAAAGATTTCTTGCTAGAGTTTGGGTGAGCGGGTGTTTAGCCCTGTCCCTTTCCACCAAGACTTCACGACTCAGTTCTATGGCTTTGCCGTTCCCATCTAGATTCCATCCCAATTCAATCTCGAACCGTCCTTCTGCCGGGACATTGACTTGGATAGTCGTAGCTTTATCCGTACCCCTAATGAACATTTCAACATTGAATTCTCGAATCAAATTCTTCTTTAGATCCACCACGTAAGTATAATCAATCCCCGCCCGTTCAGCCATTGCGGAGATACTGGCTAAGGTTTTCGTGGAACTAGATTCATTAATTTGGAATGTAACTGGCGTCAGTATGGGTACTTTGGTAGTAACTTCAGCAGCTAATGGTCTGGCATAGCGCGCAGGAGATATTGGAGATAGATCTGAGCCGTTTGACAAAGGCTGCGGTACGAGAAAGGGGGTGAATGCTTGAGTTACTCCTGAGGTTCTTGTTTGTTCCTCCACAGGCTCGTTCTCAATACTCTTTACGGGTTTCTCTGCCTTGATTACGCTTAGTCGGGTAGTAGCCTGGGGAAATTCAATCACCGTCAGTTGGTCTCTAATTTGAGCAACATCAGTTTCTATTGACAACCGCTGGAAAGCATCTTTTTCTTCGAATGGTACATCTGGCCTGGCAGTAAGCCAAATGAAGGTTCCGACGCTAACTATTCCAACTGCTACAAATATACTTTTCAATGAAGTCAAAAAGCTATCCCAACCCTGTATACTAACAGTAGTTTTTAGAAGATTAGCAGAAGCCTCCTCAAAGGTCATCTCCGTCGTATCCCGCCGTGCTTTCTGAAACAGTCCATCCAAATATTGATCTGAATCCATCATGTTACTTCATTTTTTCGTTAGGAGATACTGGAGTGCTGGTTAAAAGCTCCGCCAAACGCTTCCGCCCTCGTTGAAGCCTCTTCTTTACAGCCTCGATAGTAACTCCATGTAATTGCGCAATCTCCTTTATGGAAAATCCTGAAATCTCATACAATATGATGCTCTCCTTTTGCGCTACAGGAAGTTTAGCTATGGCTTGGTAGAGTATATGCACTTCGGCAAGCTGTTCGGAGCGAGCTGGACTGTAAAGCTCCTGCTGCGTAATCTCAGAGATGGGCTCGAAACGTCTTTGCCTGCGTCGATGGTTAGCGAGGATGCGGATACTGATTCCAATGAGAAAGGACAAGAAGGCTTTTTCTGATTGCAAACCCTCAAACTTTTGAAAAGCCACCAGCAAAGTCTCATTCACTAGGTCTCGAAAATCCATCGCACCATTAGCTCGAACCCGACAAAATCGCTCAAAGCGTTCGTGAATGGGTTTGTAGAGACTCAAAAAATGCTTTTGCCTTTTTTCATTTTTTGCCAACATCATCTTGCGTTGTTACTTACAAGGTAAGTGTCTTCCAAAGTATTTTGGGGACAGCAATCCGCAAATTATTCTTGATGTTGTAGGAAATACGAGGAATTTCGCCTTGGTAATATGGGGCGATACGGATGGTCTTGAAGCCAAGGCAGCACTTAATCGAAGTTCTTTAGGAAGCCTTATTGCAAGCCCCTTTCTTGTCTAGGAAGGGTCTCGTGGCATTTGATCCAACTCTTTCAAATACTTCACTATCTCGTCAAATTGGGCGCGCTCCAGATAAGTAATGGCTGGCATTTTACTGTTGTATCGGAAAGATTTGGGGTCATTGAGAAAGGCCCACATATTATCTGCTTCCCAATAAGAGAGGATATTTCGAGGATAGTTGAATTCGGGGCCCATCACACCACCGACTTTATTCAAAGAATGACATTTTAAGCAATGCGTTTCGTATAACTTGAATCCCTCTAGGTTTTCTTTGGGCATGATGGTAGCATAGGCAGCCTCATAAGGAGTTAATGTTAAGTTCGAGAGGCCATAGGGCCAAAGCAAGGAGTGGTCATCGTAAGGCACTTCCTCCCAAACCAGGTAAAAAGGCGGCATCTTACTAGCCATTCGCCCCGTCCAAGCTTCCGACTCGCTGGTTAGATCCGTAAAGGCGATGTAACTCTCTTGAGAAAGTGCTTTGTCCAGGGTTGTGGAAGCATTATAGCCATCTACACATTTATAGGTAATTAGGATTTTGCTAGGATCTGAGGATGTAATCCAATCGTAGTCTCCTGAAGCTAACAAATAGTCAAATACCTTACTGAACGGGTAGGCGAGATAATTTTGTTCATGCTTCAGGGTGTGATCATATTTTACCAAGACCTCTTCAGCTTCCAGTCCGTGCTCTCCTCCCAAGAGGAACTCAAGATCAAATTGAGCGATTTGCTGCTCTGCCAGCGTCTGTTTAGCTACTTGCTTAAGTTGCTCGCCCATCTTGGCTTCCTGTTGTGTACAGGCTCCCAAGACCAAGGCCAGAAAAAGCAGGAAATACAATAAATAGCAGAGTGGGAAACAGTTAAATATCCGTAATACATATAATCGCCGAAACACTTCCAATCGCATGGCTAAATCCTAATTTTAGCTCGAATGTAAATAATAAAACAAGGATATCCTACCTCCCCCTGGAATTTAACGGCAAGATCTTCTCCTCTTCTATTTTCCGGCTTTTTGCTGCTTCAATAAGGTATGTAATCCTCCCGGAAGATGATACAACATTTGTACCTCGTCCTTTGACAAAGAGCGCTTGAACAAAGCCACTTCGTCCATCAAGCCGATGAAATTCAAGCCCAGAAAAACCTTGGCCTTCTCTAGATCCCAGGTAAAGGGTTCTGAGATTTTCCTCTCGCCTTGAAACTTGCCATTGATGTAAAATTTCGCCAGACCTTCTTTTGAATTTAAGCCCTCATAGGTAACCACCACATGCGTCCAAATGCCCTTTCCAAAGGGTAGATCAGAAGCAGGCAGTAGGCGCTCGTTGAAGGCGGGATTCTTATCCGGTGAGATATTTTTAGGATTCCACACTGCCAGATCACCGTATACCCCCATCCGAAATGATCTTGGATTCTTATCAGAAAAGTCCACCCATAGCGCGGCATCATTGTATCCTACATCAGTAATTTGTATCGGGTCGGTGTAACCAGGGGCCAGTTCCTTATCCGGGTCCAGGCTTAGCCAAAGGGAAATGGTACCGCTCCAATTTTCTTTCTGGTAATCTACGTTTTGAGCAGCTTGATAAAAGGCCACTGGCTTGGCTTTGGTTGGGAAGGCCAATGCATCACCATATACCCCCGTTCCTTCACTAATCTCAGCTGCTGAATAATGCAACCCTTCCTGCTGGGTCTCCAACTCATCATAAGCAGCAGCTGTGAAGAGTTTAGTATCCCCGAATCCATAATCAGCCTGGACACCATCATCAAAGGTTGCGGCCAAAGTTAGGTCTTGACTCAATGTACGTTGTAGCGAGGCTCTCTGCTCTTCTACATACTTTGCAATTTCTCCGACAGGAGCTAACCAAATCCCATATTGAGGATCTTTCGCATAGGCAATTAATTGTCTCAACATTTCTATTCTCGTAGTTTGGAAGCCCTCCTCTCCTATTTCATGCCCTGCTAAAACCACCCAGTCCTCATTGTTGGCTGCGCGTTTCAAGAGGGGCTTGATATCCTCTTTGAAGTTTTTGCCATCCATCGAAATGGCTTGCAGTTGGGCTAAATCTGCATAAACAGGACTATTTGAGGCTTCATTTAGCCAATCTCTTCCCGTTACAAACAGGTCCGCAATCAGCGGAACGTAACTCTTCGTCTGTGATCCTCGCCCTACAAAAGTCTGGCCGCAAGGATAAGCAAATGAAGTAGGTTTCACCCCCGCCATTTCCTCGATCTGGCTACTCGCTTCAAGCAACTCAGCTCGCATCGCGGTCAAATTGTAATTCTCTAAGGCCTTGTCTCTAGCCCAGGGAAAGTTCCCCGAACAAGGATGTACCAAGGTATGATTGCCCAGCTCATGGCCCGCAGCAACAATGGCCTTCCATTCCTTCTCATACTTCCGCATGGCATTGGGTACGACGTAGAAGGTCACCTGGGCATCCAACTCTTCAAACAAAGGCAGACCAACGGTGGGATGAGACTCTCTTGCATCATCAAAGGAGAGACTTAAAGCCATCATTTTGCCTTCCGGCCATCGAATTTGTTGGGTCTTCCCTTCTTGGATACTGATAATAGTAAGGAAGAAAATTAGTGTGAATTGGCGTAAAATGACTTGCTGGTTTTTCATGTCTTGTTTATGTATCTTGTTACTTCGGAAGATAGCAAGAATTCGCTTTTAATTGCCAACTGCTTAAAACTAATTGTGCTCCAGACACGTCCTTAAAATTGACCCATGGAAATTACAGAGATCTATTACCCAAAGGTTCGGACAGACTGGCGAGCCTGGCTTGAGGAAAACCACACCCAAAAGAGGGAGATATGGCTACGCCGTTTTAAAAAAGCCACGGGTAAACCATGTATTACCTATGATGAGCTGGTAGAAGAATGCCTCTGCTTCGGATGGATTGATGGTGTAGTGAAAAAGCTGGACGAAGAGAGTAATGTTCAACGCATTACACCTAGGCGAAAGAAGAAAACCTTTTTGTCAGAGCTGAACCGTCAACGTGTATGGAAGTTGCAAGCCTTAGGCTTAATGACTGAAGCTGGAGTGATTCCGATCCAGGACCAGATCGGCTCCCCAGAGGAAGCCTTTGAGGTTCCCAATTGGATCGTTCAACAATTGGCGGAAGCTGAGCTTTTGGAGAGATTCCAGGCTTATCCACTCATGTATCAGAGGCTTAAAGTAGGTTGGATTTCGGAAGCTAGTAAATATAGGCCTGAAGAGTCTCAAAGAAGACTCAATTACTTGATTAAGATGACTGGCAAAGACAAGATGTATGGAACTATTCCGGAGATTCCAGGGTATTATTAGTGTCGTCTATCATATGAACATAGATAAAATCCAGGCTTTTATCGAAAAAACTCACCTTTAGTGTATCGTTTTGGGCCATTTATGCATTAATAATTATAGATACATATTTCATTGATAGTCTTTTCAGAACGAATAAAAGACAAACTGTATTTCCTGAAGCAATGAGCCCATTTATAAAACAATAAAAACCAAGAGGATGCCCATACAGCACGCTTGCGAGGAACTCGCAACTATTAGGCCAGCGTGGGGCAATCTTTGTTAAAAAGAGCGCTCCAAATTTTGATTCTGGCCGTCCAAAGAAACGTAAGACAATTTCCCTAAATCACCAGAATCATGTTAACTTCTATCATTCCTAGACGCAAAGGACAATTCACCATTAAGGGTCGGAGAGAGGATCTTGCCAATCACCTACGTAAGGCGGGAACTGCTATCGGAAAGCTGGAGATTGATGTCTACAGTTTCCGTATGGCTCGTGTTATTGGATATTTTGAAGCCTACCTGGTGACTGGCACTATCCAAAACCTCGAGGATGGCTATAAGGTAGAATACCACATTAGGCCGCACTACCTGACACAGTGGCTGTGGTGGATTGCCATACCTGGCAATTTTCTGCTTCTGCTATACTCTGATCTAGAGATTGCGAGATTAGTGGAATTAACGAACGCCCCAGCTTGGCTTCGATATATGGGCTATTTGCTATTCATTCTGTCTGCCTTGGTCGCTTTCAGTTGGCTGGTTCTCTCGGATATGGCCATCACTGAAAAGCATTTGAAGGATATCCCTTTGCCTTCACCTAAGGAGCAAATGGCCACGGAGGACAGTAGCGACCCTCTCGGCTAAACCTGATCAAGGGATATGCTGATTCAGTGGATAAGGATATCAGCATGTCCCTTCCCCTACTCTTCGATTTAATTAATACAAGTTGCGGCTCATTCTATCTTCCTTTTTTGCGCTCGTTCATCGAAACTTGGATCAATTAGATACTGGTCTAACGACCACTTCCTCTCCATCCCTTACTGACCGCAAAATATCGAGATCCACCTCCAGCAATTTGCCAAAAACATTGACTGGGCTGGCAGCCCTTGCTTCTTGCCCATGACTGATCGGCGTTGGACCAAAAAATACACAAAAAGCCGGCATGGTAGGCCAATAGGCTAAAGCTCCAATGTCCACCACCGCCCCAGCATCAGGCTCCAATGCTGCTTGAGCAGGAATACCAAAATAAAACTCATCTCCCCAGGTCATGACTTGGGCCTTCACTGGCAAAGCCTCCCAAATACTCCGGCCTGTCGGCGTATCAAATAGCTGTGCTTTGAGAATAAACAGTTCAAATTCTAATTCAATTTCCATATAGCTAGATTAACGGAAGAATATGACAAAGGCTCCTAAAGCTGTCAGTATAAGAATTAGTTGGCGATAATGCCTTTCCTGAATCTGCCTCACCACCCATAAGCCGGTTACAAAGCCCACGAGCAAGACCGGTATTAATCGAAGATTAATCGCAAAAGTATCCATGGAAATAGTATCCCAAACCCAGATGTGAAAAGGGGCTTTGATCAGATTGACGATAAAGAATAACCAAGCAGCTGTTCCGATGAATTCCGTCTTTGGCAGTCGCATAGCCAAGAAGAATACATTGGAAAATGCCCCGGCTAGATTACCAATCATGGTGGTAAAGCCGGCTGCTAAACCCATAATACCAGCAAACCACCATTGAGTAGGAACCTTCGCGGACTTCTGGCGATCCCATGCGTACATCATCACTACGCTGATGAAGATGATAACGGCCATTCCCCTTTTAAATATAGTCTCCGGCAAATCCTTCCCTACAAAAACGCCTAGCAAGACCCCAATGATCATCCAAGGTAATAGCTTGAGGAGCAATAGCCATTGTGCATCTCGCTTGTAATAAATGACTGCACAGATATCTGCAGTAATCAGGAGCGGGAGCATGATTCCAGTGGAAGCCTTTCCACCAAACACGATGGCTAATATGGTGACGTTGACTACTGCAATTCCCTTTAGTCCAGCCTTGGAAAGTCCAATCAAGAAGGCGGCTAGCATCGCAAACAGCCAGCTAGTCGTGGAAAGCTGGAACTCGGGCGGAAGTTCAAACATGAGGCAGTTTAAGTTGGCAAGCGGCAAAGGTAAGTTGCAAACTTCAATCCCTAGTCATTATTCTGCATTCCTTTCAAAATAAAGTCTGACATTTGTTTTTCCAATTCGATCGGATTGACAGAGCCACCTTTTTCGATATACCAGCTGAACAACCAACGGATGGAGGAAAGAAAGGAATAGGTAGCTACCTCAAGATCCATAGATCTTAATTCTTGCAACTCCATACCTTGCGCTATGATATTACGAACCATTTGTTCATAGCTCCCCCTGTTATCCAAGAATTCCTTTTGTCGATCTTCCTGGAGATGCTTCCACTCTCCTACCAACAAAGCTACACGATACGGATGGGCTGTTGTAAGCCGAACATTTAGATTCACGATCGCCTTCAACTTCTCTGAAGGCCTGTAAGAAGACTCGTAAATATCGCTAAGTCCATCGTGAAACTGATAGGCAATCTCAAATACCAGATCATCCAACAACTGCTGCTTGGAACGAATATAGTTGTAAAGTGTCGCGGCTTCAATCTCCAACGCCTTAGCAATATCCCGCATTGTAGTGGCTTTGAAACCTTTCTCATGAAAGAGTTCCAGTGCTGTTTCTATAAATCCTTCTCGCGTGATCTTCCTTTCCATGACTGAATATAGGTAATTGATGGATTATCAAAACAGAGTCAAAATCGGTCTTAAAATTAACTATTTCTTGCAGATAAAAACATTTAGTAGTAAATTTACTAACAATTGTTAGTACTAAAAAATTAACAGTATGCCTATTTATCATAAAATGGGGAAGGTTCCCGCTAAACGACATACTATTTTCGAAAAACCAGACGGTAGCTTACACTATGAGCAGCTGTTTGGAACGATCGGATTTGATGGCATGTCATCTCTTCTTTATCACCTCCATCGTCCCACAATGGTGAAGGAGGTAGGAAGGAGTATAGATATGAATCCGAAGGTGGCCATCGACCGAAATATGAAGTCGCTAAAATTCATTGGCTTTAATATCGAGGCTAAGGATGATTACTTGGAAAGCAGGATTCCCCTATTGGTTAATAAGGACATCCACATTGGGCTTGCAGCCCCTAGGCTGTCTTTGACTGACTACTTCTACAAAAATGCAGATGCAGATGAATTACTCTTCGTGCATAAGGGTTCAGGTACATTGCGGACGATGCTGGGTAATATATCCTTCGAATATGGAGACTACCTGGTCATACCACGCGGCATGATCTATCAAATCAGTTTTGACACAGCAGACAATCGACTCCTCTATGCGGAGTCCTTTCATCCGATTTATACCCCAAAGCGATATCGCAATTGGTTTGGACAATTGCTAGAGCATTCACCCTTTTGCGAGCGAGACTATAAACGTCCAGAGCAACTAGAGACACATGATCAACTAGGAGACTTTGTGATGAAGATCAAGAAGCAAGGTCATCTACATGAGTTGGTATATGCTTCTCATCCCTTTGATGTGGTGGGTTGGGATGGGTACAACTACCCTTATGGCTTTTCCATTCACAATTTTGAGCCGATTACGGGTAGAGTTCACCAACCACCACCGGTTCATCAGACGTTCGAAACCTCGGCCTTCGTGGTCTGTTCTTTCTGTCCTCGTCTCTATGACTATCACCCTAAAGCTATCCCCGCTCCGTACAACCATTCTAACATAGATTCAGACGAGATGCTTTACTATGTTGATGGCGATTTTATGAGCAGGAATGACATTGACCAAGGGTACATTACACTCCATCCAGGGGGAATACCTCATGGTCCACATCCTGGGGCGTATGAGCGTAGCATCGGCAAGAAATCTACGGAGGAATTAGCCGTAATGATCGACACCTTCAAACCCTTGATGGTTACTGAAGCTGCCTTGAAGATCGAGGACGGCAAATACTACCAATCCTGGCTTGAACACTAATCACATTATATCTAAAAGAACTCATTATACTATATGTCTGAATTAAATCCTTGGTTGAACATAGCAGCTGATTCCGATTTCAGCATACATAATTTACCCTTCGGTATTTTTTCTACCCCTAATCAAAGACCGAGAGTAGGCGTAGCCATAGGGGAATTCATCATTGATTTGCCGGTCGCGAGTCAAGCAGGAGTGTTTGCTGGTTTGAATATTCCGCCAATAGTCCTGGAACAACCGCAGCTTAATAATTTGATGCAGTTAGGAAAGGTCATCAGCCTACAAATCCGGCATCGTCTACAGCAGCAACTTTGCGACTCTGAGTCAGCACTTAAGGCGTCAAAGGGGGTGCTGGTCCCAATGATCGATGCTAAAATGCATATGCCTGTTCAGGTGGGAGATTATACAGATTTCTATTCTAGTATTGAGCATGCTACCAATGTCGGCAAAATGTTTCGCGATCCGGCAAATGCCCTCCTGCCCAACTGGAAGCATATCCCGGTCGGCTATCATGGCAGAGCTTCCTCCATCATTCCTACTGACGTACCTATACGACGCCCCAAAGGGCAAACCCTACCTAAAGGACAAGATACTCCTGTCTTCCGGTCCAGTAAGCGCCTAGATTTTGAATTGGAAATGGCCTTTATCATAGGTAAAGAATCCAAGCTTGGGGAACCGATCTCAACAGCTGAGGCAAATGATTACATCTATGGGATGGTCTTATTTAATGATTGGTCAGCCCGTGATATACAGAAGTGGGAATATGTTCCCCTAGGACCATTCTTGGGCAAAAACTTTGCTTCCTCCATTTCTCCATGGGTAGTATTGCTGGAGGCCCTGGAACCATTCAAAGTCGCTGGACCGATTCAAGACCCCCAGGTGCTTCCCTACCTGCAGTACGAAGGCAAGAACAACTATGACATTGAGCTAGAAGTAGGCATTGCTCCAGATGGGCAGGAAGAGACCATAGTTAGCCAGTCCAATTTCAAATACATGTACTGGAATATGCAGCAACAATTGGCGCATCATACCGTTAATGGATGTAATGTCAGAGTCGGTGATATATTGGCTTCTGGAACCATCAGCGGACCGTCGCCGGACTCTTATGGATCTATGCTGGAACTTTCCTGGTCTGGCAGCAAGCCACTCACGCTGTCAGATGGCAGTACGAGAACCTTTATCGAAGATGGAGATCAAGTTTGCATGCGAGGATTTTCCCAAAAAGGAGGAAAGAGAGTGGGATTCGGATCAGTCAACACCAAAGTCTTGGCCAGCCACGCTTAATCTCTCAGTTGCAAATCAGGAGACTGTTCTTATAAGGTTCTATTTTCTAACACTAGACGTTTTTTCTAGTTCTAAGCCTCCTGTAGTACCGAAAAGGGGCCACATTTTGCAAAAAAATGGGTCCATAGTAAATTCCAAAAGGCAAATTCGAACAGCTTCTTGGTGTAAATATTATTTTTGGCATTCTTCCTGGTTTCATGGAAATCAGATTGGAGGCTGAACTTCCAAAAACACAAAGCATACGCATATGAATAAAT
>ENA-UENX01000142-UENX01000142.1-marine-metagenome-genome-assembly--contig:-NODE-142-length-37950-cov-146.760635_pt1 | contig 37950 bp, 25 predicted proteins | sample MGYA00237875_ERZ529327 | MGnify/ENA primary metagenome ERZ529327 (study PRJEB26372, sample SAMN05368347) | marine metagenome | biome: cultured habitat; feature: ocean water; material: water; isolation... | reverse complement strand
AATTTTGCCGCAACCTACTTAGGATTGCTATAGTTCATATCAGACGAAATTTATAAGGCATAAAACCATGATGTTCAGCTTTTCAAATTACATAATTGCAAAAAAAAATAATTAACTGAACCATATTAAATTAATTAGGAAATTTCCATAATATCAATTTCCAAAATAATAGTATATTTAAATAGCACTTTAAATATTAATTAATCAATCCTAATTGCTATTTATTAAAACTAATTTTTTTTCAAAATTTAGTTATTAAATAATTCATATAACAGGAATATTTTTTCCTCTCTCGCACTAAGTTAATGTTAATTATTATTATATTTACTTCTCCTCGACTCCCATACTAATCCACCTTCTGGGTCAATAAAATGTAAAAATTTTTTTGAGAAATAGTAATACAAATGACTAATAACTTTTCTTGTGATAATTAATAGAGAACTAAGTTTGTTAATTATTTTTATGTTGTATAGACACAATTATGCAATATCCCTAACCCTCTTCCCCTACTCTCCTACTCGAAAGCCAGGGTAGAAAAGTTTTTGAGAAATGGTATAAAAATTGTCCCTTAATTTTTATGCTTTTGTCGTTCTAAAATGTTAAGGTGCTTGAACTTAGAAAAACCGAAAGTTAGCATTTTTTTTTGACTCCAAAATACTAAAGTCCCTAACCCCCTAACAGAGAATTTAGCATTTTTTTTTTGCTCCAAAATACTAAAGTCTCTAACCCCCTAACAGAGAATAAAGGAAAAATTAAATTAAGTAGGATCAATAATAAAAAGCTTTTTAATAACTAATTGAGTAAATATACTAGAAAAATTTTATTTTCAAATAGTACTTCTCAAATAATGTGAAGTAAACTTTTATCTTCCTTTTCTTTTTAATCAAAATTTATAAAAATTTGAGCTAGTCAAAACTTGGATATCTTCTTCATCTAAATCTACTGGTTTTCCACTGCGAATTAGTTCTGCAAAGTCTTCATTTGGCACCATAATACACAAGGCATAAAGACGAGTGGAACCAGTATTTTCTATAATATGATTACCCGTTGGTGGCATAAGAATACTATCACCAGCACAAATATTAATAGATTTTCCATCACAGCTTGCTTTTCCTTCTCCTTTGAGAATAAAAAACATTTCTACAGCGAAATGATGTTGATGTAAAGGTGTTTTTCCTCCTACATCAAAAACTTCTAAACATACAGTTAAAGAAGCATTGGCATTGGCTGGGCTGAAAATAATTGCTAGTCTATTATTATCATTAGGACTAATGCGATATGCTTGATAGTCTTGGGGAGACTTAACAACTGGAATCATGCAACGAGTAATCATTTTCTTATAAGTAATAGTGTTAATTTATTTAGATAATTATTGATTATTATAGCTACATTTTAAAGGTTTTGACTTTTAGCTTTAGGTAGCACAGTAAACTTTTTTTACTTATTACTTATTACCCTTTTAAATTAATGTAGCACTACTCATTTATAGCAGCGCGGACATTAGGAAATTATGAAGCTTGCTCAGGTTTGGGAGTAAACCTTGATAACTGTGAAATAGGCGATCGCCTATTTTAATTAAATTTTTGTTCATAGTCTATCAGGAAAATAGAATAGCACAGAGGGAAGGTTTGGCGTTGACGGAGCTGATGGGCAGCTATATCGCTCCTTAGAACTGGTATCAATTAATTCTTATCCCACACTTTGCACTCTCCACTACTAAAATCTTTTAGTGGGAAGCCTAGCAGTGTTTATAATTTATAAATGTTATCTCTTCTGGGGATATCTTTTGGATTATATTTGAGGAATAACCGATAACTATCCCATTCTCTGTTTTACCAATTTATCGCAAATATTTATTTGCCAACGACTTCAGTAAAATTATCACTTTTTCTATTTCCAGAATTGTCAATTATCAGAGCAAACCCATTTATAATTCTAGTTTGATTATGTCGATTTATAGTTTTTTATGCAACACTCATTTATCGAATCTTCTTGTCATTTAGCATACCTAATAAAATGATATATATTATAGTATGAAAAGACAATAATGTTTTCACTCATTTGAGCAATATTTTTCCTTTTTGTTTTTCTTAATGTTGCGGTGATGTACAAGATTAATCAAAGGGTAGGGCGTTTACTCAAGGCATTTGCTACTCTTATTAAGTTTTATTCAGATATCACACTAATTCTTAAAGGCAGAGATACTATTTTTTCTTCTAAAAATTTTATTGCTAAAACCGGTAAAGTCGCACTTAATGATACAAAGATGGAAATAATAAAATCTAGAATTATTTGTTTTGGTCAAAATCTTTCTTTTAGGTAACTTATCAGTATAGCGGTTACTTAGTAGGATGCTTTCACACCACAAACTACTCTTATGTTCTAATTTGACCAAAATTTGTAGAGCTTGATAATTATAGCTATATCATCACCATAAACTTGTATCAGCAATTCAGTAATAGTTAAATAATCTCCCCATTCATTTTTTTTTACTACCTACCAAGCTACTAAAAAATTTATATTTATCCTAGCATATTTCTTAAAAAAAACAACTAAAAAGTTGCCCCTTTATGCAAGGCAAGCTCATATAAAATTTTCTTGACAAATCAATGTTTTTATTATCTGCTTGCAATACAAGCTTTTCAAGGAATTATAAATATTACATAATTTTCATATTATCGGTTTTCACGGCTTAACAATTAGAATGTATTTTCCTTACTAAATTAATCTCAAAATCTTTTAGGGCAATAGGATTAGAAAATATACTATTTGTCAATAATTGTTAAGATGAGCTGACCCTGTCCCTTTATGGGCAAAGCAATAGAGACCAGATTTTTTGGTAATTTAGGTTTTCTTCCTTTCAGAGTATTGAAGTTCCTATTATAATAATTGTACTGGCCTAAGGAGAAAGTAATATCTATTTCTATTAGAACAGCTTAAATTTTAATTTAAAGGTAAAACATGACTACTTTTTTTGTCATTAATACCAATTAACAATCAAGATTAACCTAATTTTAGAGGAAGACTATGCAATTAACAACTACTCAGTTAGATAACTCAAATATAGACACCCCAAAACATGGTTTACCAGTGACAATAATTACAGGTTTTCTGGGGAGTGGGAAGACTACTTTACTTAACCATATATTGCAAAACCAAGAGGGTGTTAAAACTGCTGTTTTGGTAAATGAATTTGGAGAAATTGGGATTGATAATGAGTTAATTGTTTCTACCAATGCAGATGACACAATGGTAGAACTTAGTAATGGTTGTGTTTGTTGCACTATTAATGAGGACTTGGTTAATGCAGTTTATAAGATTTTAGGAAAATCAGAAAAATTTGATTATATGGTAGTAGAAACTACTGGTTTAGCTGACCCATTGCCAGTAGCTTTAACCTTTTTAGGCACTGAGTTAAGAGATATGACTCGCTTAGATTCAATTATTACTTTGGTAGATGCTGCTAACTATAGTGTTGATTTGTTTAAGAGTCAAGCAGCACATAGTCAAATTGTCTATAGTGATATTATTTTGTTGAATAAAACTGACTTGGCAGATGAAGCATATTTAGATTTATTGGAAGTGAAAATTAGAAATCTTAAAAAAGATGCTAGAATTATTAGAACTAAGAAATCACAAGTAGCTTTACCATTAGTTCTGAGTGTTGGTCTATTCGAGTCAGATAAGTATTTTGAGTTGGCAGAAGTTGATCAGCACCATAATCATGGCCATGACCATCATGATCATGATCATGAACACGAACATCATCACCATGACCATGAACACGAACATCATCACCATGACCATGGACATGAACATCATCACCATGACCATGGACATGAGCATCATCACCATGAACACGATCACTATCATTCTAACCATTTAGAAAATGATGGATTTACTTCTATTTCTTTTCAAAGTGATAAACCTCTTTCAATGAAGAAATTTCAACATTTTTTAGATAATAAATTACCAGCAAATGTTTTCCGAGCTAAGGGTATTTTATGGTTTCAAGAAAGCTCTTTACGACACATATTTCACTTAAGTGGTAAGCGGTTTAGTATTGAAGATGATCAGTGGAATGGTAATAATCATAAAAATCAGTTAGTTTTCATTGGTCAGAACTTAGACCATGAGAAGTTGCGATCGCAATTAAAAGATTGTGTTATCTCCTAAAAAGTAATAAATAATGGCAATGGTGAAAAACCAATTTGTTCAAGTAATAAGGGCAGTAAAAAAAACTTGATTATGGGTGTTTATCAGACAAATAGGATAAGTTATGAACTGAAAAATAGCAGAAAAAGTATTTTCATTTAACTTCTTATTTATAACTCCTAAAAAAAACTCTAGTTGTTTGTAGCCAAAATTTATCACCTAAGGAATAAGGTAATAAATATAGGATTCAGCACTTAGTAATCACTACATATTTGAAAGCTGAGTGCTGAACCCTGAAGATTATCAAGAGCGGGCAGTTAAATTTAAAAATATATTCCTTGATTAAGTATAGCAATCAAATAAAAGCTCAGGAAGCTGAACTATTCTGGGTTTGCTCATATAACCAAGGTTAATGTCTTAACCTATGCTTTAATTTGCTTATAAAAAATTCCTATAAATCAAAATAAATAATGATTTTTGACTTTTGACTTAAATAAATTATGCGAGTTGTTATCCAAAGAGTTAATTTTTCTCAGGTAAAAGTAAATGAAGAAATTGTTGGTAAAATTGGCAAAGGATTAAATTTGCTTGTCGCTATTTCCACAACTGATACAGAAGCAGAAATAGATTGGATAGTACGTAAATGTCTAGATCTGCGTTTATTTCCTGACCCAGATAGTAATAATAACTTTTGGGAAAAATCTGTCAAAGATATAGATGGTGAATTGTTAATAGTTAGTCAGTTTACTCTATATGGAGATTGCCGTAAAGGTCGTCGCCCATCTTTCGATAACTCTGCATCTCCTGAAGTTGCTAAACAACTTTATCAACTATTTGTAGAAAAATTAAAATTGAGTGGTTTAAAAGTAGCAACTGGTATTTTTGGAGCAATGATGCAAGTTGAAATTGATAATGATGGTCCCGTAACTTTCTTGTTAGAAAAAGAAGCTAATAATAAATAATTATTATCAGTTAATAATATGGTAAAGGAAAATATAAATATTAAAATAGTAATTAATTTGTGAGAATAATCTAGTCATAAATTATCTAATAAAAAATGTAGTTATTATTTATAAAGCATTGATTCATGCTAATAATAGTATACTAAATAAATTTGAATAATGGCAGTGAAAAAAATTGGAATATTGAGATTTTCTACCTACTTATAGAAACCAAATATAATATCAATATTCTAGATATTTATTAAATATAAATGGATTAAAGTAGAGACAATTAACCACTATAAAAGCTGATTTTAATGAGTCAAAAAAGTGCTTAATAAAAAACGGAATGGAATATGTAATTAATTTGGCTTCTGTACTTATCAAATATCATTAATTAGCTATAATCAAAAATGCTTTTCTTACATCAATTGCTATCTTTTTCCAATTCCTAATTTCCGATTACCTGATTTTTTTCCACAGTGGGTATTCAAAGAGACATGATATTAGCAGTCAACTAACAGCAAATTAATGAATAATTCTTTCTAAAGCTAAAGTACGCTACTTTAGTAGTAACTTTTAATTCTCTGTGAATTTCTAAATTGCTGTAGTTGCTCCCAAATTAATAGCTAATAGGAGATGACTGAATGTTGATACTACTATAAATAGAATTTATGGTTTTACGAACTCAGATATAGGTATTTCCACACCATACTATTCTGGTTCAATATCTAGGGAAAATTAATGTTATACTTAATAATAAGTAACAATACTAAACTGTTTAGTTTTTGCCTCAAATTGATGTCATAATCGTCAAATGTGGTATTGGCTTCCAGTCTGTAACCCAAGTTTATAGCCTGCCGGTCAAAATTTAGTTGATATAATTTTTATTTTAGAAAAGGAAAGTTATGGGTTTTTTTGATTCAGAAGTAGTGCAAAAAGAAGCCAAGCAACTATTTGAGGATTATCAATCCTTAATTATGCTAGGAAGTAATTATGGCAAATTTGACCGAGAAGGTAAGAAAATGTACATTGAGCAAATGGAAGCTATGATGGATAGGTATAAGATTTTTATGAAACGATTTGAACTGTCGGAAGATTTCATGGCTAAAATGACTATGGAACAACTTAAAACTCAGTTAAATCAATTCGGAATTACTCCTCAACAAATGTTTCATCAAATGAATGTAACTCTAGAAAGAATGAAATCAGAATTGAATCATCAGTCCTAATTTAATTAAGATAAATAACCGCTTATTAATTGCAATTTCAGGTAGTACTCCATAAGTAACTATAAATATAAATTAGTAAAAGTCACTGCGGATATTATCCATTTTTGTCTACCTGTCCAAAGTTTACGTCTTTAAAAAACCTTCAAAAATGGTTATGTCCACAACAGTAAACAGATATTTTTGTGCTACTAATGTGGACAACAATTTTTTGGGAAACTCTTCCCAAAAACTGATTGACTAAGCTACTTACCTGCTGGTTCACTGACTGTTAAGATAAAAATTTAACTTGCTGTAATCTCTCGTTATGGAGAAGGCAAAAGCCATTGATAAATTGAGAAAGAATTAAGATTTACTTCAAAGCTCAGGCTCCTTTAAGCACAAGAAGTATTCATTTAAATCTCGTCTCGCCTTTAAAGCAGGAAGTATGATTGCTGAAGCCTTGAGGTCTGAGAGCCGAATACTTACTCTTTTGTGAAACTGACATAATGGGACTTGAGAAAAAAATAGGTTAAAAATAAGCTAACAACTTTATACAGCAATTTTTTTACCCTCAAATCGTATTTTTTTATAGATCTATATTTCTAATTATTCTTAGCTTTTTAGCGGTATTTATGGATTTAACTGGACTTGGTTTGAGGTTATTTTTGATGTATTTAATTTAAATCTTAAAGTACCGATAACATATCTCTACTGAACTAATTCAATACAAAAACACTAGGGCCTATCAAACTTATATGCCGGAGGAAAATATTCTTTGCGCATACCACTCATGGCTTGATTCATAAAATCACGCCAGATAGGTGCAACAGTAGTACCACCAGTAGCTCCATAGTTGAGTGGTCGGTAATCATCGTTACCTACCCAAACGGCAGTTGACAACTGAGGAGTATAGCCAACAAACCAAACATCCCTTTCTGAAGAAGTCGTACCAGTTTTTCCAGCAGCTTGACGACTTATTCTCGCCCTAGTAGCCGTACCTTGTTCAATTACTCCCACCAATATACTATTAAGTGATGCTACAGCCCACTGATTGAGAACCAATTTAGGTTTAGGAGTATTGTCCAATAAGACATTTCCACTAGTATCTGTCACCTGGACAATAAACGTCGTATCAGAATGCCAGCCATTATTAGCAAAAGTGGCATAGGCACCCGCCATTTCTAGAGGTGTCAAGTCAACAGAACCCAATGGTAAAGAAATCACGGGTTCCATGGGACTTTTAATTCCCAAGATTCGACAAACCTCAATCACCTTATTAAGCCCTACAACCTGACCAATTTTAACAGCAGGTATGTTCAGAGAAGATTGTAAAGCCTTACGAATACTTACTGCTCCAGAATATCCGCCACCATAATTTCGAGGAGAATAATAACCGGTACCATCTCGATAATTAACAGGAGCATCTATAACCACTGAAGATGGGGTAAATCTACCCGAAGCAAAAGCAGTATAGTAAACAAAAGGTTTAAACGAAGAACCAGGTTGCCTGAAAGCTTGAACAGCGCGATTATATTGACTTGTTTTAAAATCTGCCCCACCAACCATCGCTTTGACAAAATGAGTGCGTGGGTCAACTGCTACTAATGCTAATTGACCTTTGTCCCAACTCCGATAAAGCCCACGATAATATAAGATTTTATGCCATTCACTTACAGTTTTCTCTGCCATCTTTTGGAAGTTCATATCAATAGTAGTTTGTATGCGCATTCCTCCCTTCAGAACAGCATCTTTACCGAACCTCTCAGTTAATTCCTGAATAACTGCACTGGTAATATAAGGAAGTTTACTCTTACCAAAAGAAGTAACTTTACCTACATACAATGGTTGTTTGAGAGCTTCTGCTTCCTCTTGAGCGGTAATCCAATTTAGTTCTCGCATCCTGGCTAGAACTGTTGCCTGACGCTGTTTAGACTTTTTGTAGTTAATAAAAGGGCTATATTCCTCTGGCGCAGGAATCATACCTGCCATCAAGGCCGCTTCCGCCAAGGTTAAATCTTCGGAAGACTTATTAAAATAGCTTCGAGCTGCAGTTTCAACTCCATATAAATTATGGCCCCAGTAAATTTGGTTGAGGTATAATTCTAAAATTTCATCTTTGGCCATAATTTGTTCCATTCTAATTGCCAAAACTGCTTCAGCTACTTTCCTACTAAGTTTGGCTGTTGGGGAGAGAAACAAATTTTTTACCAATTGCATGGTCACAGTAGAACCACCTTCAACGGTTTTACCCCGCTCTAAGTTAGCTACAAGAGCACGCATAATTCCAATGGGATAAATCCCTAGGTGATTGTAGAAATTACTATCTTCGATTGCCAAAACTGCTCGTTTGAGGTCTGGAGAAATTTGCTTTAGAGGCATGACTTCTCGGTTGGCCTCATCATGGAGACTTGCCAGGGGCCTACCTTTGATATCATATATACGAGTTGTTTCTGAAGGTGTATAATTTTTGAGCAGCCTTACATCTGGCAGATTACGAAAGCTAATGGCTAAACCTACTAATCCACCAGCAACTAATGAGCTAGTCAGCATAGTAATGCCTAATACTGTACCTGTTGTAACTTTACCGACAGACTGAACAAACTCGAAGACTGGTGCAGATTTAGATAATGGTTTTTTAGTTTGCTTGTTTGGGAGAGTGTTGGTGGACACTTTGATTTCACTTCCTTGGATAGACTTCATATTTTTGATCAGTATAATTAGACTTCTCAGAGAAGACTAATAACTGAAATGACCCTCAGAGTTAAGCTGTATATATTCATTAAGACTAGATGATGACTGATAAATTTACATGGCTGCATCGTGGTATTAGCGAAATATTCCCAGATCAACCATATTCTCAAGACCCTAATGAAAACTTAATCCTGAAATTAACCACATTAGACCGTCCTTTGCGGGTTAAGTTAGGAATTGACCCGACAGGAGTTGATGTCCATTTAGGCCATAGTATTCCGGTGAGAAAACTCCGGGCATTTCAAGATGCTGGACATACAGCAGTATTAATAATAGGAGATTTTACCGCAAGAGTTGGTGATCCGACTGGAAAATCTGAAGCCCGACGCCAGTTGACTCCAGAGCAGGTACAGGAAAATGCCAAAACTTACTTAGATCAAGTCCGACCAATATTGGATTTTGATACCCCAGGACGGCTAGAAATTCGCTACAACTCAGAATGGCTATCTAAACTAGATTTGGCAGATATTCTTGAGCTTCTGGCGACTATGACTGTGGGGCAGATGTTGGCGAAGGAAGGTTTTGCCCTTCGTTATCAACAGGAAAATCCTATATATATCCATGAGTTTCTTTATCCTCTGATGCAAGGTTATGATTCTGTAGCTGTGGATGCTGATGTGGAATTGGGTGGTACTGACCAAAAGTTTAATATTGCGGTGGGGCGAGATTTACAACGTCATTTTGGTAAGAGGACTCAGTTTGGTTTGTTAATGCCAATTTTGTTGGGGACTGATGGAGTCCAGAAAATGTCTAAGTCTCTGGGAAATTATGTGGGTTTGTCGGAGGACCCTTTGAGTATGTATTCTAAGTTGGAGAAAATTCCTGATGACCAGGTAGAAAACTATTTTGAATTATTGACAAATTTAAATATTAATGATATAGATAAAAATCCTCGTGAAAGACAAAAATTGTTGGCTTTGGATATCGTGTCTCAGTATCACAGTCAGGAAGCTGCTTTGGAAGCTCAACAAACTGCAGTGAAAATGGTAATTAAGGGGGATATGAGTCAAACTGAGGCAGTACCAGAATTTTCTTTGGCTTCTGTGGAGTTTCCAGCGAAGTTGTTTTATGTTGTTAGCGCTAGTGGTTTGTGTAAGAGTAGCTCTGAAGCTAGGAAAAAAATTGCTGGGGGTGCTGTACGTTTGGATGATGAGCGTATTTCAGATCAGAATTTTACTTTAGATTCCCCAGCAGACCTTGATGGTAAGGTTTTACGGGTTGGTAAAAAGAATTTTGTTCGCCTGGTAAAAAATTAACTAATACTTTTGCTTAAGCTCAAACTCAAAGAAAAACTTCTTAGTTTTATAGCTTGACTGCTCAGAAATAGAAATGTGAGAATTTTTCAGACTTTGGTCTAGACTTTATAGCACTTTCCTTTAACAGAATTTTCACAATTTACTTTGTACCTAATATTCCCGAAATATGCTGTAAGTTACAAAAAATTCAAGGAGGGAAAATTTCGGAGGAGAAGGGAAGTAAAAGTACCTAAAATTTCTCACTCTTTGGGAAAGTCTTGAGACGGAAATTATTCAAAAGTACAACGTCTTAGTTTTATAGTTTGACTGCTCAAAAATAGAAATGTGAGAATTTTTCAGGCTTCAGTCTAGACTTTAAGTCAACAAAATTCAAGAAGGGAAATATTCTGATTGAATTTCTCTGGTCTAAAACTATAGATAGATATTTGGGAAAATTTTGGTAAATAAAATACCTACTTAGATTGATAAGACTTACGCAGTCAAACTATATATAATATATTTTTGGTAATTGTTTCAAATGTTTATACTACGATTAGTACCTTTGCATAATTGCTGATTAAGTTTGAAAGTCTTTGGTCTCTACAGCAGTTTTTGTCGGAGGCTCAGATTAAGCTAGAAATTTTATGGTCTCCTATATCGTTTCCTGAAATTGATGAATATTGATAATATTATAGTCCCTTTGGATGTTCCGAATGAGGCAGCAGCGATCGCTCTGATAGAAGAACTACCTGAAATAATCTGGTGGAAGGTTGGTCTAGAATTGTTTGTTAGTTGTGGCCCTCAGATTTTCTCAATTCTTAAACAACGCCAGAAAAGGATTTTTCTAGATTTAAAGTTCCATGATATCCCTAATACTGTTGCTGGAGTTTGTCGATCTGCTGCTAGTTATGGGGTTGATTTGTTGACTATTCATGCTACTGCTGGTAGAGTAGCTCTGAGTAGGGCACAGCAAGCTGTTCTGGAAGGGGCAAAAATTATAGGGCAAAAGCCACCAAGGTTAATAGCTATTACTATTTTGACAAGTTTGACTTCTCGTGATTTAGCTTTTGACCTCAAAATTCCTTTGGAGTTACCAGAATATGTTTTACAGATGGCATTGTTGGCTCAGGAATCTGGTTTAAGTGGGGCAGTTTGTTCTCCCCAAGAGGTAGAACAGTTGAGGCGGGTTTGTGGAGATGATTTTTTGTTAGTTTGTCCAGGAGTGAGGCCAAGTTGGGCTGAAGTAGGAGACCAGAAGCGATCGCTAACTCCTGCTCAGGCCATTAAGGCTGGTGCTAATTATCTGGTTATAGGCCGACCTATTACTGCTACTGCTGACCCAAGAGAAGCTTTGAGGCGCATTTGTCAGGAAATTTCAGGTGATCAGAAAGAGGGGAGTTAGAAGTTTAGTCCTCAGTTATTAGTGCCTTTGGCTAAAGTATTGGGATTGAAATTAGTATTACATTCAATAAAGATAGATTATCTCACCTGGTAAAAAAACCTTGTAATGACATTCCATGAATTTTTTCTACTGTGGTATACCCATCAAAAAAAATCACTGTATATTAACAGTTGAAAAGTTTTCTTTGTGAATTCTTTGGAGTAATTTTTTTTAAATATGATATTAGTAGAAAATGGAAAATACTGGGAATAACTATTGCAAGCTAAGGCTTTTAGCTATATCAAGGTTATAAAATTTATATTCTCAACTAGTCAGATAAGCTAATGCTTTTGTATAAAAACTTTGATGAGCTGCAATGATATTATAATTACGTTTTTATTTTTTTCTAAAATGTTTTGATTTTTTGGGAAGAGGGGTTTAGAAATAATAGGCAATTAGCAAGATTTTCAAAGTTAGTTTATATGTTTTTAAATTTGATAACTATTTCATAAGAATTTGAGAACTAATTAGGTGATTTATTAAGTACATTAGCATTAGCTTTTTTTATATTTTTTGAAGTATTAAATTAAGTTTTATTCTCTTTATTTTTCAATCTACTATAATTGCTTGAGCAAACTTTTATGGAATAGACTATATAATTTTGAAAGACTGTTCAAAATAAAAATAATAGAACCGAATGTTATTTTATTTAAAAATATTTATTTTCTTAGTCACAATTAGTAGTACAGTTAGTTTAGATTTATTTTCACCTAACTCTATATTGGTTACTATCAACAATAAAATAATTGTAAGAAGTAGAAAACCTAGACGACCTAGAAGAAAAATAAGAGAACAAATACAACCTGCTGAAATGGAAAAAAAAAATCTGTTTGCCCTGAAAATTCTGATAATTTAGAAATTTTAGTAGCAGCTTTAATTTTAGATTTACCTAGTTATGTTAATCGAGAAATTCAACGCGATCGCCAACCAAATCAGAATTATATAAAAAGGAATATAGTTATTGCAGGTCGTCCTGAGTTTGAGAATTTACCCAGATCTTATACGCCTTCTATACAGGAAGATATTAAGCAAATATTTTTAACAACTCTAGAAAGACAATATCAAGGTACTCAGGTAGTTGAATTACAAAGATTTCATTGGTTATTTATGAAGCAAAATGAGACACAATGGAAACTAATTAATATGTTTTCTATAGAAGAAAGTTTATCAGAAAATATTCTACTCCAACCAGAAGATACAAGTGATGGAGTATTTGCTAAAGGTATTAGAGCTTGGTTAACAAAATGTTATTTTTAGGAATAAAATAAGAGTTAGCATATAGATAGGGTGGCTTAATTCATAAACTCAAATATACACCGTAAGTTTTAAGGTTTTACTTCAGGAACTCAACTTTGATGCAAAGTAGTAATTTTTCTAAGATATCTCTTGGTTTTTCAAACTCACTAATACAAGTTTTTATTCCTATTTATAATCATGGTAGACTAACCACAGGTTCTTGGTTAGTTTTGTTTTATTTATTTATTTATTTATTTATTGTTGTTGACTTTTAGTATTAAAATATTTGATTATTATGCTTTGGTATATAAACCATCGGAGCGAATATTATATAAACAAGACATTAATTATAAAACTCTTGTATTGCGTTTATTTAGCTCCCTAAATTTATACATCTTCAGCAGAGTGTAATTCGACCTGTATAAAAATTTAAAGTGAACTTTTTTTTACTTATAAATATTATAACTGATAATCAGTAAATTTTCAATATTTGTTGAGATAGATCTAATTTTGTCTAATTATTTGACTTCTTATTTTACTTCTGTAATTAGCTCTATTACTTACTTCCTAAATGACTGAATTTTTGTATATTGCCTCCCACTTTATTTATCTGATCAATCATTTGATATAGTCTGCCTATGTCCTTGTGGTTAAAATGCATAACTAAACGTGGTAAGTGAAAGGTTTTATCTGCGGACTCTTCTGGTAATACTTGACTTTTCTCTATATTTCCTACAGTTAAAATATCCCTAAATTCTTGATTCAAAAAGTCTACATCTTTGTCTGAAATTTCTGATTTAAGACGAATTACAAACTTTTCTCCTACATAACGACTAGAATGATAAACTCTATAAAAATTGGCGATCGCTTCATAAGCTGATTCTAAGTTATCTGTAATAGTGTAAAAATTATAATCATTTGGACTTATCAAACCTCGTAGGAGTAATTGTTTATTTATAAAATCATTCCAGTCATACCAATAGTTTCCACCAGGATAATCTATTAATATTACAGGAGCGGGGCCAAATTTACCTGTTTGTACTAGTGTTAAAGTTTCAAATGCCTCATCTAGGGTACCAAAACCACCTGGAAATAAAGCTATAGCATCAGTTTCTTTCAGGAAAAATAATTTACGAGTAAAAAAGTATTTAAAGTTAATTAATTTATTGTTACCTCTTATAAATGGATTAGACTCTTGCTCAAAAGGTAACTGAATATTGAGACCGAAAGATTTGTTGCTTCCTGCTCCCTCATTACCAGCTTGCATTATCCCAGGACCTGCACCGGTCATTACCATAAAACCTTGTTTAGTCATATGATGAGCAAATTCTACTGCCATTTTATACTCTGGGGTATCTGAGGATACTCGTGCAGAACCAAATATAGTAATTTTAGGTATATGGCGATAGGGATAAAATGTTTTAAATCCATTTTCCATGTCTTGTAAGGAGGCCGCTAATATCTTCCAGTCCAGGTACTCAAGTTCTTCTCCTGCGATATTAACTATAGTGGAAAGCGATCGCCTTATCCATTTTTGCTGTTTCAAGTTGGGCAAATTTTTGAGTAATTTGCTTACTTCTTGCTCAATGAACTCAATTGTAGATTTGTCAAGATTTGAGGCCATAGATTGTTTCTATATCCTAGACAACTTTATTTATTTATACCAGAACAAAGAGAGCACAAAAAAGAAAATTAATTATTAATATCCTGTTGCAACTCTTGTACATAAATAATTTGTTGAAAAAACTGTAGGGTCAATTAATGACAAATAGAGAGCGATATCTCTGTTGAGTTATCAATTCTCAGCTCAAGTCAAAACTATTAGTTATAAATGATTTCAATTTTATTAATGTCTTAATACCTTTTTCTAGTATTATATATATAATCAAAAAAAATATATATAAGTTCGTGTATTGGCTGATAACTTTTCTGACACAATTCTTTTTACTCCGAAGGCTCTTTTAATTTATTTTATCTCTTTTTTATAAACTATAAAATAATCTAGTTCAAGCTCGAATATTCATTGTTTTTCTTTTCTGAAAAGATGTTATTATTAATATTGTAACTATTACAATTTATTTATAAATATTATATTATATATTTATCTTAAGGATTGTAATTTTCAACAGTATATTAGGTTATATTTATTTCCACTAATTTACTATACTAAATTTATGAAAAATTGATGAAATTAATTCAATGTATTCTGGGTTAAAATATATTAAAAAGAAATATGGAGATAATATTTATTGTTCCAAAATATTTATTTTAATAAAACTTTATAGCTAAATATTAATATGTAAATTTCTGATTTTTTTCAATAAAATCTCAATTATTTAATAATAACATTTTATATTTTATTTAGTTGAAAAACTAGTAAAAAAAAAAGAGGGTTTTTTAGTGGCATTCACATTATAATAAACATATTTTTACTTGAGAAAAGCTACAGGATTAAATGTTTTTATTGATTCGAGGCTAAAGTAATCAAATATCATCCATAATCACTCTGTTATCATAATTATTTAAACTCTTTTTTTCTATTGTCACTGAGCTCGAAATACTACTCCCTCATCCCTAAATTAAACAAATTTTTGACCTCACTCTTGATAAGATAATAACTAGATTTAATCTTAGACAAATTTTAAAGCTTTCCTATTGCTAGAGAACCTCTTTAATTAGAGGAAATTTTAGAAATGTTTAAATTAGATAGTTATTTTGATGAAGCTCCGAAATACTACTCCCTCATCCCTAAATTTTATCGGGAATTTTGTCGGGAATTTCTATTTCAACTTCATTCTTAACAGGATTATAAATTGAGATATTAGTTTCTAGAGCTTCAAAACTCACAACAAGAGAATATGGAACATCAGCATGTGGATCGTTATTCCATCCTTCATGTCCGACTACTGCAATACAAAAAGCTTCTCTAAGGTTATATGAATTAACAGTTGCCCAATCTTTTTGAAGAGTTCCTGCAGTTCTAGAAACACCCTTAACTTGACCATAATTTCCCTGTTTACCGAGAGTCCATTTAAATGGATCTTCTCCCTTGTCTGAATCTTCTGGAGCATTATCATCCTTTAAAATTCTTGCTAAAAATCTATCAGGATCTTCTCCTTTTTTGCTACACTCCCAATCAAGCCATGTTGAAAGATATCTTCTTCTATTTCGTCTAGTGCGACGGGGTTGAGCTTTGTAGGAAAGTGTAATTTCTACTAGAATTTCTAACTCTTCCCCCTGAGAAAGTAATTTTTCTGGTAATTTCACTTGATAAACATGAGCTTGTTTAGCTTTAATTCTTTGTTCTCCTCTTGTAATTAAAGTGATACGGTTGGCAGAATTTCCTAAAGCACGGTCAATATTAGGAATTCCATAACCAATTTGACGTATAATATTTAACTTGTCGATATTTTCATCTCTTGTCCATTCAGGCCATCTAGCTGACTGCACAATTAAAGCACGATATAAAAGACAATTCTCATTGGGTAATTCAGCAGCTAGACAAGCTGCAATATGGCTAACTTTTGGTGCCGCAAAAGAGGTTCCTACTTGGTTAGAAGATATAGCAGGGCCACCGCTCGGGGTTGAACGTACCAACTCAGGACAAATTACAGATTCAAAATAAGTAATCTTTGGGGGTGTACTTTCATCCTTGACTAGATCGCCACCATACTCAACTACTTCTGGTTTAATTGTCTGCCAAATTCCCCATCCTGAACAGGAAAAAGCTGAGGGCATATCTGTTTTTGATATTGAACTATAAGGTGGAGAGTTGTAGTAAATGGAAGCAACTGAACCAACAGTTAGCGCTTGGAAGCTTTGAGCAGGGTTAGCAATTCTGCAAGAGTCTTCTAAAAGATAATCAGGATAGGGGCGGTTTGCTTTGAAGTGATCTGTAACTGACAATCTTGTAATACCTATCTTGCTATCTGAAGGTTTATCTAAAGGTAAATTACCAGCAGAAACAATAAATAGAATATCATTAAGCCAAGTAAGTTGGTCGATAGCAGCTGCCCAAGCACTCATGTAGACTTGGCGACTAGGAACTGCTCCAGTAATTGAATGATTAAATATTCGTGTTTCTGTTTTCTTGTATAACTCAACTATTTCACTCAGTAAACTAGGTGGAAATAACTTTTCTGGAAGCTTACAATATTGATTTAAAACTCTAGCATTTTGAATCCAGCAAATAGCTTTTTGAGTACCATTCCGAGGTATATTTCTGGGATAGAGAATAGCACCCGCTACTCTTGTTCCATGTCCGCCATTTTTAACGTAGTCAGAAGTTTGATCAGTTTCCCCAGGAACCCAGCCAGAGGAGTTTTGTTGATCAATAGCTGATTTTAACAAAGGATGTCTTTCTTCAATACCACTGTCTATTACGCAGACTTTTGGCGCATTTAATTCAGGTGCTTCTAAAACAAAAGAAGGCTTATCCGTTTCAGATGAGCCTGAGTTTTGAATTAATTCACTAAATTCATCAGGTTCACTAACATCAAATATATAAGGAAAGTTCAAAACTAGATCCTTTAAACCTTTACCTGAAATCTTCATTCGACATGAAAAGCTATCTGGTAACGATGCTCCTGCTACAATTTTCCCGTCTATGAAACTTTGAATGTCTGCGTTGTAAAAACTCACAAACTTTTCCAGTTCATCTTGACGTTTTAGTTGTAGTTCATCCCAAGATTCATAAGTCATATCACGCTTGTCCATCCAAGTCTTGACTCTTTTTTTATATTTATCTTTACTTTCATCATATTTTCGATTCGGATGCTTGGGCAACATTGATTTCGTTCCCAGACAAGCAATTCCTACATCAACTGTATAAATTTGGTCGCCCTTTACTCTATCCCAGTGAGAACAAAGTTCAGGAGAAAGAATCAACTCTGGTTTCTTAGTACCATCAATTATTTCCCATATTCCAGCAACTGCACCACTTTTATTTTCTTCTGCAATAAATTTCTCTATTTTTGTCTGTAATTCACTAAGCTCTAAATCTACTGAAGCACCAATGATATATCCTTCTTCTAATTCGGCAATTAACTCTATTCCATAACCCTATTGTCTTTCTACCATTTGAACTTTATTTGACCCTATTTTTAAACTTTAACTCCAATAAGCTTTTATTTCTGCAACAACTTCCTCCAAATGTTCGTGAATCACCAACTCTTCCCTTTCCAGGATAGCTCTTTTAGCTGCATTTTGACCTACTTTAACAGCTTGAGCAGCAGAAAAATTACTCATTTGTTTAACAATTAAATCCCATTTAATAGAACCAACTGCCACAACAGATAAAGTTTGTTTTAATATTCTCTGAAGCTCATTTTCCCCTGGTTTTGGAACTAAAATTAAATCGTCAAATCTTCTCCAAAGAGCAGTATCTAAAGACTTATTTAGATTTGTTGCTGCTACTACAAGACCAGAATTTGAGCTATACTCATCAAGAACTTGTAGAAATGTATTCACCACCCGCTTAATCTCTCCTACTTCCTGACTATCTTCCCGCGATCTAGCAATAGAGTCACATTCGTCTAAAAATAGCAAACACGGACTTTCATTCGCCATATCAAAAACCGATCTTAAATTGCTGGCCGTCTCACCTAAGTAAGACGAGATCATTGCATCAAAGCGAACTTTTACCAAAGGTAAACCTGTATTCCACGCTAAACGTTCAGCACCTAAAGTTTTACCACAACCTGGTGGCCCATACAACAGAATTTTTTGTCTATAGGGCAAACCATAATGGGCCAGTCTATCTCTGGCAACATACTCACGTTCAATTCGCCGGAAACGTTTTTCTACAGTTTCCGGTAAAATCATATAATGCTGCAACTTATCCCTAGATATATAAGAGACCAAGGGATTTTCAAACCTCTTACTTTTGGGAAGTTCACTTAGAGGTCGTAACTCATTCGAGTTCTGTGATAACGTAGTTCCTGGCTTGGAGGTACTAGACTTCTTTCTATTTTTAGTAATATTCTCTAACTGTTCAGCAATTCGGGTATGTCCTTTTTTGCGTTCCTCTTCTATTGCCAGAAACATCAATTTCTCAACCGCTTCGTTATCTGAACTAGCGATCGCTCTAAACAGTCTTTTGAGAAGCTCTGCTTTCATTTTGCCCCTCAATATTTAGTAATATTGCCTTCAATAAACATTATAACTTGATTATTTTATCAATAACAATAAGAATATTTTAAACCACATTCGGGACGTCAACTTGTAACATTAAAAGTAGTAGCTTGCTAAGTATTTATAATATATAAATCATCTTTTTTATGAAGTTAACAATTTGTTATCCATAACCTCGCACCTGTTGTTGTCATTAGGTTATTTTATATTAGAAAAAATTAAAATCAATTGCCTGATATTTCCTTCATTTTTAGTAAAAAGTTTAGCCAACCTTGGTGCATTAGCCAAAACATATAAAACCCTACTAAAAAATTACTAATAATAATCAGAGAAAAACTTCTAATTTGCCATGCTATAGCTATCAACACACCCAATAGCAAAGAAATTACAATTACAGTATACAGCTCCAGCATTATTTAAATTTTCCTTCATGAAATCTAAAAGGTTCCCTATTTCTAGAGAACCTTTTAATTATAATTGATAATTTGAGATAGCTAATAGGCAGATATAGCAAGCACTACAATTAAGGCATAAAACTTTACAGATAATAGCTTAAAAATTTAAACCCTAACTGATAGCCGATCGCTATAAACAACCCACCATCAAAATTAACCCAACAATGCCTTAGCCTTAGCTACAATGTTATCAACAGTAAATCCAAACTTTTCCAGTACCACACCGCCAGGAGCAGAAGCACCAAAAGTATCAACACTCAAAGTCGCACCTTCATCAGTCACATAACGATGCCAACCAAAACTAACACCTGCTTCCACTGCCAAACGCTTCTTCACAGACGCAGGGAACACAGACTCCTTATAAGCTGCATCCTGCTCTTCAAATAATTCCCAACATGGCATAGAAACTACCCGAACCTTCTTACCTTCAGCACGAAGTTTTTCACCAGCTTCCACACATTGGTAAGTTTCACCACCAGTACCAATAAGAATAATGTCAGGAGTACCCTCGCTGTCACTAAGCACATAAGCACCTTTAGCAACCGCATCAATAGAACTACCAGCTAAATTAGGTAAACCTTGACGAGATAATGCTAACAGAGTCGGTTGAGGATGACTTGCTTTAGCTTTTTCTACTGCAATCTTATAAGCCCCAGAAGTTTCATTACCATCTGCTGGACGAATAACTATCAGTTGTGGAATCAAACGTAAGGATGCAATATGTTCAACTGGTTGGTGAGTCGGTCCGTCTTCACCCAAAGCGATGGAGTCGTGAGTCATTACCCAAATAACACCAGCTTCAGCTAAAGCAGATAAACGGATAGAGTTCCGCATATAGTCAGTAAACACCAAGAAAGTTGCACCATAAGAAATTAACCCAGAACCGTGTAGAGCAATACCGTTACAAATTGCTCCCATTCCATGTTCCCGAACCCCAAAGCGCACATTTCGGTTTTGGTATTGACCTTTTTGAAAATCTCCTAAACCCTTGAGTAAAGTTTTGTTAGAAGGAGCCAAGTCAGCAGAACCACCAATTAATTCTGGTAAAACTCCAGCTATTGCGTTGAGTGTTGCACCAGACTGGTTACGAGTAGCATCTTTCTTACTTTCAGGAGTATATTTAGGTAGTGCATCCGCCCAACCTTCAGGTAGTTTACCACTTACCATCCGTTCTAAAGTAGCTGCATCTTCAGGATACTTAGACTTATACTCAGAGAATAATTGATTCCATTCTTCCTCATATTTAGCTCCTCGCTCAACTGCTTTGCGGAAGTGACTGAGAGCATCTGGTGGAACCTCAAACTCTGGATATTCCCAACCAAGATGTTTCCGAGTTGCTGCCACCTCATCAGGACCTAGTGCCGCACCATGTACATCGTGAGTATCAGCTTTATTAGGAGAACCGTAACCAATAATAGTAGTAACTTTAATTAGGGAAGGTTTGTCAGTAACTGCTTTTGCTTTTTCAATAGCTTCAGCGATCGCTTCTAAATTAGTATTACCATCGCTAACGTGCTGAACGTGCCAACCATAAGCTTCAAAACGTTTACCTACATCTTCAGTAAAAGAAATATCAGTGTGACCATCAATAGAGATATGGTTATCATCATAGAAAGCAATTAACTTACCTAAACCCCAGTGTCCGGCAAGGGAGCAAGCTTCACCAGAAATCCCCTCCATATTACAACCATCACCCACAATTACATAAGTATAATGGTCAATGAGATTACAATCTGGCTTATTAAATACAGCAGCTAAATGAGCTTCAGCTGCAGCTAATCCTACAGCATTAGCAATACCTTGTCCTAGTGGCCCAGTAGTAACTTCAATACCTTCAGTAATATGATTTTCTGGATGGCCAGGAGTTTTAGAATTCCACTGACGGAATTGTTTAATTTCCTCTATAGGTACACTGTCATAACCAGTCAAGTGCATCAAAGCATACTGTAACATACAGCCGTGGCCAGCAGAGAGAACAAAGCGATCGCGATTTAACCATTTAGGATTTTTGGGGTTAAACCGCATCAACTTATCCCAAAGGACAAAGGCCATTGGTGCCGCACCCATTGGTAGTCCTGGATGGCCAGAATTAGCTTTTTGGACTGCATCAATTGCTAAAAAGCGAATAGAGTTAATGCAAAGTTCTTCAAGTGATTGAGTTGCAACAGCCATAGTTATCGTTATCTATATAATTAATCAAGTGTGTAAATGCCAGAGCTGATCAACCAGATATTTTTCTACAGTGATATTTGTCTGGAATGTTTCTCAAGCCATATACATTACAGATCATCTCACCTGTGGGGAACTCTAGGCAAGAGAAGTTATCAAGTTAAAATTTTTCCGGCCATCTGCAGTTAAACTTATGATATTGACTATACTTATTATTGTTAAATGAAAAGTTAATTAACTGTTGCTTAAGTTACTTTGGAGAGTATTTGTCAAGCAAATATTAAGAAGGTTAGAAAACTTTCCTTGCAATACTTATGGAGTTTTTGGAGGTTTTTCCTACGACAATATTTTTTCGTATCTTTTACTGGTTGAGTGAAAAAAAGTTACATTTGGCTTTGATGTATCATAAAGCATCAGAATTAATACTTACATACCCAAACAATCAACTGGGTTTATTGTCCTAATTATTTTTGTTCTCTCTCCTCACCTTCTGCTGATAACCTGGTTTCTACATAATTCCTACCTAATGATCATATTGATTATCTAAAATTGTAGTGAAGTAAATTCTAATTAATACTGTCTATATCACCCTACTTTTGCAACTCTTATCAAATATTCAGTAAATATATATTTTGCTAGTTTGATAATATAAACTCATGTAGTAAATTTTATAAAATCTGATACTTCAATAACTATCCCATTAAACTAGAGTTTCTAAAATATACAAAAAACACAGGGGATGACTTTCTAAATTTAACGCTAAAATTAAATATGTTTGTGCCTATTTTAGACATAGTTTTTATATTAATTTAGTCATAAAATGTTAAATAATTTTGCTATAAATATCATATTTTCTGGTATAATAATCATCATATCTAAACCCCAATATCTTTTTGATAAAAGCTTTCATGGTTTATATCATTAATTTATATGGGAGAAAATTTGCGGAATCGAACTGAAGCTAAGTTTGATAAATATAGTATATAATTTATAGTTATAAACATATAATAAACCACAAAAATAAAACATAGATTTTGTAGATTGAAAGGTATAAATAAAGAGTTAAATGTTAAGAAATTAAATTATTTTAACTTCAGTTCATTCCATGATAGAGATATTAATGAAACTATTAACATTTTGAATATAGCTTCACCCAAAATCTAGGTTGAAATAATCAAGAAAATAAGATAAAAAAAAACCAGTTCAACTATTACTTTTTGTTTGTCTAATAGAACAGAGTTCTATGTTCTATCCAGTCGCAGAGGGACAAACCGAGATAATTAAATAGAAAAGGAGGAAACGTCAGACTGCCTCTAAGTCAACAGATTTTAATAAGTCGTCAACTGACCCTGACTTTAGCCAACTTTAGTTATTTTGATGAATAGGACCCTCTGTTGTCTCCTAGAATAACCGAGGGAGAATATAAATCTAAATGCTACTCCCCGATCCAATTGTCGTTATTCCCAGTATTCCTAATTGCAGCATTAAAGTTATTAGGCCATTCATACTTTATAGTCAGTGGACTTATCAAAATTATGGAATTCTTGACAGAATACATCTGAGATTTTTTATCGAAAAATTGGGTTTAAAGCTTCCTCCATAAGCAGGGGATTTTTAGTTGTTTTTTTTGAATGTATATATTAAAGTTTTGCTAATTAATCTTGTGCCTATATTCTAGTATGGGGTTTTGTGGTTAATGAAAAACAATCCTTTTTCATTGCTTCTCAAATCTCTGAAGTCTAAGATAAAATTTCCCATTACTATTAGACTTATATAAGCTTTTAGTTTAGATTAAACCCAAAAATTGCTATCCTGCCTGAGGTATTATTATCTATTAGTAGTATGCTTTATTTGATTGTGAATACTGTGGCTTAATTTGTGAAGCGTGACTTAAATGCTACGTGACTTAAATGCTAATTGAAATCTAATTATGGAGTTCATTAACTAAAGGTTTGCCAGGGAAGTTTGATAATGCCGATGTAGCTAGGTTAAAGCAGGAAAAGAACTCATATCAGCAAGCATCTTCAGAGATTTATGTAAATAATTGTAAGTTTCTTAGAACAGTAGTAGTTATGCATAAAATGGGCATGGAGTCAAGTATAAGGCTAGGATCAAGTTTCCTCTCATCGGAATGAAAAGTATTAACTTTTTACACATCAAGGGACTGAAGACTTTCTACTGTCAAGAACCCCTCCGGGTCTAACAGCTAGGGAGTATCAAAAAATTGTATAGCAGATATATTTTTGTCTGATTTGAAACCTATTGTTCCATAACACTTATACCCCATGTCAAAATTTAGTATTTCGTATGAACCATTCTTTGCTTTGTCTGAAGATAACTATGAAAATTATAGGTTAAAATATTTATGACATTTTAATAATAATAATTTTTGTTATTATTAATAATAGAAGCGGTAATAATTTTTTTTCTAACAACTGATACGCAGCAACCTAACTTAATCCTTAACAACCTATACTATTACTTTTAGTGCTAAACATACCTTGAAAATTCACCGTATAAATTTATCTACTGAGAGGTTATCTTAGAGAAAACCTATCTAAATTTGCTTGTAAGTACTATAATTTTAAGTAAAGTATATTGTTAAAAAGCAAGGGTATACCAAGTTTATTGAGATTACCCCAGGTTTATTAACAATATGCATTGGCCCTGGGGAGTATATCCGAATTTTGACAAGCTATTCTTGTAAGCCTTTGACTACATATGTCCTTAAAGTGATCGGCACTAAGAGAAGCTCATTAGCAAAACTCAGGCACGGAAAATACTTAAAATACTTATCAGGGATTAGGCCACAAGATGATTTGATCGTCAGCATCCCTAATCACGAGCTAAATGTTATATTCAGGTATGATTATTAGCTTTAGATTCCAAACTATAAACCTTCTTTTAGTATTTATCGATATTTTTTAAATGCCAGAGTCACATTATGGCCTCCAAATCCAAATGAATTAGATAAAGCTACTTCTATTATTTGAGAGCGACTTTTTTTGGGGACATAATCTAGGTCACACTCTGGATCAGGATTATCCAAATTAATAGTTGGTGGGATTTTATCATTGGCGATCGCCATTACTGTAGCGATCGCTTCAATACCTCCAGAGCCACCCAATAAATGGCCAGTCATTGACTTAGTTGAACTAATTGCTACCTGAGAGGCACTTTCTCCTAGTACCTTTTTGATGGCTTTTGTTTCTGTTGTATCGTTTGCTCGTGTACTGGTACCATGAGCATTTATATAACTAATTTGTGCAGGAGTTAAGCCAGCGTCTTTCATTGCTAATTGGATAGCTCTAGTTGCCCCCTCTCCATCAGGTACTGGGGAAGTCATGTGATAGGCATCACAGGTCATACCATAACCGACCATCTCTGCATATATTCTTGCTCCCCTACTAAGAGCACATTCTAATTCTTCTAAGATTAGAATACCTGCACCTTCACCCATGACAAAGCCATCGCGATCGCGGTCAAAAGGACGACTGGCAGAAGTGGGGTCATCATTACGAGTAGACAAAGCCTTAACAGAAGAAAATCCTGCTAATCCCAAAGGTGTTACTGGAGATTCAGTTCCACCACAAATCATTGCTTGAGCATATCCTCTTTGGATCAAACGGAAAGCATCTCCTATAGCATTTGACCCAGAAGCACAAGCAGTCATAGTACAAGAATTTGGTCCTTTAGCCCCAGTATGAATTGCTGTTAGACCTGCGGCCATATTAGCAATCATCATCGGAATCATAAAAGGACTACACTTATTAGGGCCACGATTTAAATATATTTCTTGCTGGTCTTCTAAGACTTTAATGCCACCCACCCCAGTACCAATAATTACTCCCACCTGTTCTGCGTTTAGATCGTTGATTTCAAATTTTGCATCAGCAATTGTCTGTTTGCTGGCTGCAACTGCAAACTGAGTAAAGCGGTCCATGTGTTTTGCCTGTTTGCGATCCATATGTTCAAGAGGGTCAAAGCCTTTGACCTCTGCCGCAATACAACATTTGTGTTTAGAACTATCAAATAGGGTTATTTTGTCTACACCACTTTTACCGTTTAATAAACCATCCCAATATTCAGACAGAGTGTTGCCAATTGGTGTTATTGCACCCATTCCTGTGACAACTACCCGTTTAAGCTCTTTGTTTGTCATATTTTTTTTATTTTTAGTTTTCAGAAATTCCACACGTAGAACCCAGAACCCAGAAACTTTGGGCTTAGACGTTTTATAGCGTTATACTTCTTGAACTGGACTTACACATTACTGCTATATATAGTGTATTTTTTGTAATTATTTCAGATATTTCTACTATGATTAGTGTCTTTGCACAACTACTGTTGAGGTATAACCCTAGTTATCTCAACCTTATAGCTCTCTGCTTCAAAAGTTGAAAAAAGCTATGGTCTCCACAGATAGAAAGAATTAAATCTACCACCTTCTTGTATCAGAAATTCTTTGACTCACCTAACACCAATAGAGAGTTTTAGATATTCATGCCTTAAGGCATGAATATCGGAATTTAAGGCTATACTCTATCTTAATTATTAATATTTTGTGAGAGAGTTTCATAGTTACTACTACTGAGTAAGTTTAATATCATAGCATTAATCGTCAATAGAAAAGGACTTACCTATCCAAATAATGAACAGTATTTATTGACCTAATTATTATTTTTTTTGCTCTGGCGGATATTTTGTGGATCAACTAGGTTTCTGGGTAAGTCCTATCTAAAAAAACACTCAAATCTTGGCTACCCTTTAATTTTCTGAGTCCCCAGAAACTAATAGCCCGTTAAGCTAAAGCTATAACGGGATACTATTTTCCAACACATTTAAAGTAGTAAATAATTATTTTTCCAGTTTTATTTTTCCATCATCCATCTTGTTTTGAATATAATCCACAGCAGCTTGGACAGTAGTAATTTTTTCTGCTTCTTCATCTGGAATCTCTGTACCAAATTCTTCTTCCAATGCCATGACTAATTCTACAGTATCTAAAGAATCAGCTCCTAGATCGTTAGCAAAACTCGATTCTGGCGTGACTTCTTTTTGGTCTTTTTCCAGTTGTTTAGCCACAATTTCCATGACTTTCGCCGGAACACTATCGTTGGTCATAAAATTTTCTCCTTACTTGAAATTATTTAAATGTTGCGTTTCCAATTTTATCTGAAACTAGGTTAAAACTAACAATTAATTATGGCAATTGAGTATCTTTGACATCGTTTCCAGCTTAAAGCTAAGGAGATTACTATCGCTCCTTAACTATTGGGTAGGCTAACGCTTTAGGCGATACTGCTAATTGGCATTAGTCTTTCCTTTTCCTGTAGGTCTATTTTTTTATTCTCAATGCTTTCGAGAGACTCAACAAAATCTGTTGCAGCATTTTGGTGTTTATCATGTTTGCTGCCATATTTCAAACATTTCAACTAAAGTTTCTCTACAACAGAGAAGCTGAAAACCTATTTTTCAGTTAATTTCTTTAATTTTTTACTATTATCACAAGCTTATTACTTTTGTCAAAGTATTTTCTTGGTTTTGGCGCAAATTATTTATGATAATCATAAACCTATATTATAAATCAATATAGAATAGATTAATATCATTAAAATCATCACATATATTTTAACAGCTAATTTTTTAGTTAATGTAATGTCTGCTCAAATACTCAAATATGCTTACTTTCCTGGTTGTGTAGCTCAAGGTGCTTGCCGAGAGCTTTATCAGTCTACCCAAGTTCTTACCCAAGTCCTGGGAATAGAGCTAGTAGAACTCAAAAAGGCTGCTTGTTGTGGGTCTGGTACTTTTAAAGAAGACTCTCAACTATTAGAAGATACTGTTAACGCTCGTAACATAGCTTTGGCTGAGGAACTAAATTTACCCTTATTAACCCATTGTAGCACTTGTCAAGGGGTTATTGGACATGTGGATGAGCGTCTTAAAGAATCCCAACAAACTGAACCAGCTTACTTAGAACAAATCAATGGCCTCTTACAAAAACAAAGTTGTTCTCCTTATCAAGGCAGTACAGAGGTTAAACATCTACTATGGGCATTAGTGGCAGATTATGGTCTTAAGGAAATCCAAAGTCGTGTCACTCGTAAGCTCTCCGGCCTCAAATGCGCTGCTTTCTATGGTTGCTATTTACTTAGAGGTCAAAGTAATTTACTTTATGATGACCCTTATCAACCAGAGTCTATGGAAAATGTGTTTCGGGCTATTGGAGCTACCCCAATTTATTATCGAGGACGGACTCAATGTTGTGGTTGGCCTCTTTCTAGTTATGCTACTAATCAGGCTTTCCAGATGGCCGGAAATCATATTAGTGAAGCTATTGACAAAGGTGCAGATTGTATGGTAACCCCTTGTCCTTTATGTCACTTAAATTTAGATTCCCGTCAACCAGAAGTAGAGAGAGTGATTGGCCATAAGTTAGGTTTACCAGTATTACACTTACCCCAATTAATAGCTTTAGCTTTAGGCATTTCTCCAAAGGAACTAGGATTAGATCGTCATATAGTTTCAACTCGTCCAGTATTAGAAAAGTTGGAACTTTAAATAATTCACTAGTTACTACTAGATAATTGAGATACTTTAAGTTTTTCAACAATGTTTATCAGTGATCAGAACCAGTAAGGTAAACTAAATCGAGGCATTAACATCTAAAAACTTGCTGTTATATCTGCCTTTGAGTAGATAAACCAGAAAAATTTTTTTGGGAGAACTTATTTCATGTCTCATTCAGTAAAAATTTACGACACTTGCATTGGTTGTACTCAGTGTGTCCGTGCTTGTCCATTAGACGTTCTAGAAATGGTACCTTGGGATGGTTGTAAAGCAGGTCAAATTGCTTCATCTCCTCGTACTGAAGATTGTATTGGTTGTAAGCGTTGTGAGACTGCTTGCCCTACTGACTTTTTGAGTGTCCGGGTTTATCTGGGTGCTGAAACTACTCGCAGTATGGGCCTAGCTTACTAATACTAACTTCCCTCTATTAATTTTTGGTTGGAAATTTAATAGGAGGGAGGGAAAACCTTATGTGACATACTCCCGCACTAAGCTGAGGCTATAGTGTGGGCTTTTTGTTTCCCAGTACTCCTCAATAGGTTAAATAAACTCCAAGATTTTTCAGGACTCAACGCCCTGTCGCTGTATTTTTTATATTTATTGCCACCTTTAGATCGTGGTCTATATACTATGGCACAAGGCCAAAATTAGTTTTGTGGGATACAGCATTTGGCCACAGTTAGAGCGGAGAATGCTTAACTATTTCTTTAAAAATAACAAAAAAAGTTTAGTTATTCAAAGTAAAATTTGCTTCGTTTGAATTGAAGGATATTTCAATTCACCAATGGGCATATATTTTTAGTTAATTTACTTAATAAAATTAAACCATGTTTTTTCTAATTTTTTTTCTGATTACCACTAGAAAATGACTGGTATTAAAAATTAGGTAAAAGTAAGACTAGGGTCAAGTCTGCCGATCGCTACTTAAGTTGCATAAACTCTGTGAAAAGTCAACTCCTATCACACCTTTGAGTGGCTATAACTCCTCACGGCTAATAGCTCGGGAGGATGTTAAATGAAACATAAATTCTGTGATTCTTAAATGGAGAATGGTTTGAGCTATTTGCATCTATTTTCCGGCCCTAAAATAATCAACTGGCAGATGGTGTTGTAGTTCACTCTCTAGTTAGGGATGCTGGAGCCCTTGCTCCTATAAGTGGCCTAATTTCTGATAAGTCAAAACCGATCTGGGTTTTGCCAATTAACTGTTTTGAGTGGTAAAAGCACTTACAAAAAGAGCTTGTCAACTTTGGGAGATACCCTATCAGTAGACAGCTTTCTACTGTGTATTGTTAAAAATTTAGAGGACACTAATACTATCGGGACTAATTTACCCCTATTTTTTGATTTTTTTGGCCATTGGTCATAATTCCATAAACATTTAACTTATCCTGTGGAATAAGTAAATTTGAGGGAATATATCTTAAATAGTGATTAAAAATTAATAGGAGTAAAAAATTAAATGTGTGGAATTGTTGGTTATGTTGGTACACAGTTAGCTACAGAAATTTTACTATCAGGATTAGAAAAACTAGAATATCGGGGTTATGATTCTGCTGGTGTGGCCACTATTTGTAATGGTCAAGTTAAATCTGTTCGTGCTAAAGGTAAGCTATACAACCTACGGGAAAAATTGGCAGGAGTGGAAATGTTAGCTAATGTTGGCATTGGTCATACTCGTTGGGCAACTCATGGTAAACCGGAAGAATATAATGCTCACCCCCATACGGATGATACGGAGCGAGTCGCAGTAGTAGAAAATGGAATTGTAGAAAATTATCGGGAGTTACGCAAAGAATTGGAAAGTCAGGGGCATAAGTTTGTTTCTGAGACGGATACGGAAGTTATTCCTCATTTAATTGCAGAATTTTTATCTAATTTTGCGGGAAACGAGAAAGGGAGAACGAAGAACAGGGAAAATTTTTTAGAGGCAGTGCGTCAGACTGTGAATAAGTTGGATGGGGCATTTGCGATCGCTGTTGTTTGTGCAGACTATCCGAATGAAATTATTGTTGCTAGACAGCAAGCACCTATATCTATCGGTTTAGGTCAAGGGGAGTTTTTTTGTGCTTCTGATACTCCTGCTCTTATATCTCATACTCAAGTTGTTGTCAGTTTGGACAATGGAGAAATGGCACGGTTAACTCCTCTGGGAGTCGAAGTTTATAATTTTGATGGCGATCGTATCAATAAACTACCTCGTATTCTTAATTGGAGTCCAAATTTAGTTGACAAAAACATTTTTAAGCATTTTATGCTTAAGGAAATACATGAGCAACCAAATGTTATTAGGAATTGTTTAGAAACTTATATTAATAGTGATTGGGATGTGAAAAATATTCAGATTTCTCCTACTAATTTAAACTTGTCGTCATCTTTATATAAAAATTTGGAACAGGTGGAAATTTTTGCCTGTGGTACTAGTTGGCATGCGAGTTTGATTGGTAAGTATTTATTAGAACAATTAGCAGGAATTTCGACTACGGTAAATTATGCTTCTGAAGCTCGTTATGCTCCTTCTCCTCTGAGAGCAAATACTCTAACAATTGGTGTTACTCAGTCTGGTGAGACGGCTGATACTTTGGCAGCTTTAGCAATAGAACAACAGCGTCGTTTAGATAAACCTGTTGAATTCACGTCAAGATTATTAGGAATTACTAACCGGGTAGAAAGTTCTATTGCTAGTTTAGTGCATCAAATTATTGATATTCGGGCAGGTGTTGAAATTGGGGTTGCTGCAACTAAAACATTTGTGGCACAGGTAATAGCTTTTTATTTTTTAGCTATAGATTTAGGATGGCAACGAAAATATTTATCTGGGGAAAAAATCGCAGAAATTATTAATGGTTTACAAAAAATTCCGGCACAGATGGAACAGATTTTAGATTCTCAAAATAGTCAAATTGAAGATTTTGCTCACCAGTTTAATAACACTCAAGATTTGATTTTTATAGGTAGGGGAATTAATTATCCAATTGCTTTAGAGGGTGCTTTGAAATTGAAGGAAATTAGTTATATTCATGCGGAGGGATATCCAGCGGGTGAGATGAAACATGGTCCGATCGCTTTGTTGGATGATCAAGTACCTGTGGTGGCGATCGCTATGCCTGGTTTGGTTTATGAAAAGGTGCTTTCTAATGCTCAGGAAGCTAAGGCGAGGGATGCGCAGTTAATTGGGGTGACTCCTGAAAGTACGGAGGTGGATATGTTTGATAATGTGTTGGCGGTGCCGGCAGTGGATGAGTTGTTGTCGCCGATGTTAACTGTTATTCCTTTGCAGTTGTTAGCTTATCATATTGCTGCTCATCGTGGTTTGGATGTGGATCAGCCACGGAATTTGGCGAAGTCGGTGACAGTGGAGTAATATTTTGTTAATTTGCGTTACTGATGTGGGAGGATAGACATATTCCCTAGTGTAAACGCGCGGGGAATATGTCAACAAAACTGGTGTTTTCTTTAAGTGATAAAGCATGAAATGGGAGTAAATGCAAGTAGCAATGGGGGGTTAAAGTTAGTTTTTTGCACTCTGTGGGAATTTGCTGAATAGTTTGATCAATATATAAAATTTTTCCCAGCAGATGGAGGCAAGTTATTAGGTGATGCTGCCAATAATTTTATTGTTATAGGCTTTCAGGTGGTTGCGTGTCCATTGCTCTATTTTGCTGATCAAATCATCTGATAAAATAGTAGGCTGGTTAGTTTGCTTAGTAATAATGAAAATAAGTAGCTTATCGGTTGTGATATAACACTGAATAATTGCTACACGATCGCTTAAATTTGAACTACATGGCTCAAATTGAAAACCTGAAATAATAGGCTGGTATTGGTTTTGCAGTTTGTTATGCTCTTGTCGAAGTTGTTGGAGATGTTGAGCTAAGTTTGTTGTGTTTCACTTTGTTCTACAAGGGCTGATATTTTTCTTGAGATACTCACTGCATTTTTCTTGACATACTCACTGCATTGGCTTTAATATTATAATGTGGGGTTATGAGCTCAGATAATCAGGACTTGAGTATAGTCGCAGGTAGTGCGTTATTTATGGGTTGGTGTAAGTTCTGACTATTAGACTTTGTTTGGTTTCACTTTTTCTGCCTAACCTACACATAAAATTACAGATAAGACTCTTGAAAATATGGTTCAAAATATTCAATAAGGGCTAATAGTAATTTGTTTATAGTTGATGATATTTGAGGGTGAACTTTTGCTCAGATATTATTTATAATTGTTATATATGATAGACTAGGATAAATGTAAATTTTTTTTATCAATATAAGTCTATTGAAAGTAAAATGACTAATTACACAAGCTTACACAGTGATAAAGAATGGTGGACTCAGCAATGGATAGATTTGTTAAATTCTTATCGGTATAAAAAACGATTAGAACGAGCTAGAAATTATGCTCGGCAAGGCAATGTTCTCAGCTTAGAATTTAAGGATCAAAAAATTATTGCTGAAGTTCAAGGTACAGCACCTGAACCCTACAAGTTATTTTTATGGTTAGATACTTTTACTGATGAAGACTGGAGTTATATTATTCAAACTATGTCAGAAAGAGCAATTTTTACTGCTAAATTATTGGCTGGAGAAATGCCTCAAGATATAGAAGAAGTTTTTGCTGCTAATGGTTTAAGATTATTTCCTTTTACATTAGATGAAATTCATTCTAAATGTAGCTGCCCAGACCCAGCTAAAGTTTGTAAACATATTGGAGCAGTTTATTATTTATTAGGCGATCGCTTCAGTGATGACCCATTTTTATTGTTTCAATTAAGGGGTCGTACTAAAGAAAGAATTTTAGAAGAATTACGTCAAAAACGTGGTCAAAGTGAAGATGAAAAAGTTCCAGAAGCGAAAAATTTTAAGTCTAAAAAAACCAAGGTTTCGGATTCCTTAACTGTGGCTTCAGCTACTCAAGAATCTCTAAGTTTTGAGAATTTTTGGCAATATAATCAACAGTTAGATCCTTCCTTAGTAGTGATTAGTCCATCCCCTAGTAATGAAATAGTTTTAGATGTTTTGGGGGATGTTCCTTTCGGTTCATCTGCTAATGTTGTTATGAATTATTTCCAGAAAATTTATCAGAATATTAGTCAACAGGCGGTAATGACAGCGTTAAACCAGGGAGAAGATAAAAAAAGAGGTTTTTAATAGGATAGCTAAAAAAAACTTAAAAAAAATAAAAGCGCTTTTTTTTATATCAATAAAAAAAGAACGCTTGCTTTATTTTATATTACCCAGATATTTGAATGTACTTATAGTACTGGAATATTTTAAAAAAGTCAAATCTTTTTCCCAAAAAATTAAGTAAAGTTATGTGAGGAAAAAAGTCCAAATCAATTATATTAAAATTCAGTAATATTAAGGACCAAAATAAAATTGCTTTACCCAAAATTAACTACTGGTTTTGGAGGGTTAAAAGCCTCTATCTCTAAGGTTATATTTGATTAATATTTTTGTTTTTTTGAACATAAAAATTGACAAAGGCAAGAAAATATGTTAGCTGCTATTAAACAAATATTTCAGAAGAGTAAATATATGGAAAAAAATGGTTTGAAATATATGTTTTCTCCCATACTATAATTTGACGCTTTCTTTACCGCCTACCCCCCCATTCCCTGGGCAGATAAGGGAAGTAGTGGGGATATTTTAAACCAACTACAAAAATGAACAAACTATTAATTTGTCACTTCCTCATCAACTCCCCTTAATACACCAAACCCTTCCCTATTTTTTTGATTAAGTTAATACTTTCATTTTCAATTTAACCAAGGGCGAGTAATTTGTTCTAATTGATTAAATTCTTCTTGAGTCATTTCCCAACCTATTGCTCCAATATTTTGTCGAACTTGCTCAGAATTTTTACAGCCAGCAATAGGAATTACACTATCTTGAAAAACTAACCAATTAAGTGCAACTTGTGCCGGAGTTTTGTTATATTTTTCCCCAATTTGGTTTAACAAAGACATAACGGGAGCAATTTTTTCTAAACCACTCTTTTGAAAACGAAAATCAAATTGGCGAGCCCCAGTAGGTGACTTTTCTAAAGTGTATTTTCCAGTTAATAACCCTTGAGCTAAAGGACTATAAGCTAAAATTGTAATTCCTAATTTTTTGGCTGTATTTAAAATTCCTTTAGTTTCTATTTTACGGGAAAGCAAAGAATATTTCACTTGATTTGTGGCTAATATTACCCCTCGTTTTTCCAAAATTTTATGAGCTTGACTCATCTCTTCCTCAGAATAATTACTAACACCAACCGCTTCAATTCTACCCTGCTTAACTTCATCTGCTAAAGCATTTAATAATGTTTCCTGACTCATCAAAAATGTAAAAGGCCAATGTACTTGATAAAGAGTAACTTTGGGAACTATTAATCGTTTTAGACTAGCAGTCACAGCATCAGCAACTGAGTCTGGAAAAAGTCGCCAAGGTAGAGGACCATATTTAGTAGCAATTTGCACAGGTCTTTCAGTTTCTTGCATAAATTTTCCCAGCAATTCTTCTGATAAACCATTGCCATAAACTTCGGCAGTATCAAAGAAATTTACCCCAGCTTCTAGGGAGGTTTTAAAAGCGGCTTCTACTTCATTTGCTCCATAATTACTGCCATAATTCCAAAAAAGTTTATCCCCCCAAGCCCAAGTGCCGATACAAATTGGGTTAACAGTTATTCCTGTTGTACCTAGAGTAGTTGTTGCCATGGTAAAAGTTTTCCTAATTACTGTATAATGTCTGGAAATTGACGATGAATTGTCGGTTATATTTCCATCTAAATAGATGTTAATTCAGTTCTCTTAATATGGCTATGGCTAAAAAGTAGGTTCTGAGGTTTTTCCTTTTACCTAAAGCAGTTGTTGCCATTGTAAAATTTTTATTAATTAATTTTCTCAATTACTGTATAATGTCTGGAAATTGACGATAAGTTGTCGGTTATGTTTCTATCTATAGATGTTAATTCAGTGCTCTTAATATAGCTATGACTAAAAGGTAGGCTCTGAGGTTTTCTCTTAGATAGGAGATAAAAAAAATAAGCTTCTATATTTTTAGCTGATGATTTTAGCTAGAAATGCTTATAAATAATGACTGATAACTGATAACTGATAACTAATAGCTGATAACTCATAAATGAAATGACAAGTAAAGATTTAAAAGGTACAAAAATCGATAATATTGATATGGAAAAAAATTTTCCTAAACTTAATTTATTCACTATGTTTAGATTGGGTTTCTATCAAATGGGATTAGGAACAATGTCAGTTTTAACTCTTGGAGTTTTAAACCGAGTTATGATTGCTGAATTAAAAATTCCTGCCACAATAGTAGCCATAACTTTATCGTTATATCAATTTATGGCTCCAGCAAGGGTTTGGTTTGGTCAAATGTCTGATACTAAGCCTTTGCTTGGTAAACATCGCACTGGTTATATGTGGATAGGAGCGGTTTTTTTTACGGTAACTGCTTTTTTTGCTGTGCAAGCTATGTGGCAGGTTGGTGATAGTTTAAGGGTTAATGGTTGGTCTAATTCTACTTATTTTTGGATTGGTATTTTAGGCTTAATGTTTATATTTTATGGTTTGGCTTTAAGTGCAAGTTCTACACCTTTTGCTGCTTTATTAGTAGATATTTCTGATGAAGATAATCGTTCTAAGGTTGTCGGTATAGTCTGGTCAATGTTGATGGTGGGAATTATTATTGGGGCTATTACTAGTAGTTTTTTATTGAAACAAGTTGGTGTGGATGCTCCGTTAGAAACTGTTCAAGTTTCTATTAATAATTTGTTTATTATAATACCGGCAATTGTTTTGGTTTTTGCTTTTATTGGTACTGTGGGAGTTGAGGAAAAATACTCTCGTTATGGCAGTCGTTCAACTATTGCTAACCGGGAGGATCAAGTTACTATGGGAACAACTTTAAAAATTTTAAAGGCTAATAGACAAACTGGTTTGTTTTTTACTTTTGTGTTTGTATTAATTATTAGTTTGTTTATGCAGGATGCTGTTTTGGAGCCTTATGCTGGGGAAATATTTCTGATGCCAATTTCTGAAAGTACTAGGTTGAATGCTGTTTCGGGAATAGGAACTTTAATTGGGTTAGGTACAACGGGTTTTTTAGTAGTACCAAGGTTGGGAAAGAAAAATTCTTTGAAGGTTGGATGTGTGGCAACAACAATTAGTTTTATTTTGATAGTTATGTCTGGGTTTACTGGTAAGCTTTCTTTGTTTTTAAGTGCTTTATTTTTGTATGGTTTGGCTGCAGGTTTAACTACTACTGCTGCTCTTAGTTTAATGTTAGATTTAACGGCGGCGGAAACGGCGGGAACTTTTATTGGGGCTTGGGGTTTAGCACAGGCAATGGCACGAGGTTTATCTACGGTTATTGGTGGTGTGACTTTGGATGTTGGTCGCCGTTTATTTAATGTTTCAATGTTGGCTTATGGGTTGGTTTTTCTATTAGCAGGAGTGGGAATGATACTTTCTATTTTCTTGCTCAATAGGGTTAATGTTAGAGAATTTCAAGATAATGCTAGTGTGGCGATCGCTACTATTTTAGAGGGAGAATTAGATTAGAAAGTTAGGGTTTTAATTTGCTGGGAGTTTTACTTTTCTCAGACTTATTTTGTTTGTTTATTTCTGACTCTGGATATGGCAAAGAATGGGTTGAAAATTGTTGAGGTTAAGTTTAAGTATGAAGGCTATAACTAGACTGTTTTTTTCTGATATTTTTTGTCTCTGAGGGTTTTTGGTCTGGTGATGATCTTGCTGACAATGTTCAGGGTCAACACCATGACTCTGCTTTTCCTGACTATACAAATGACTATGGTTTTGACTCTAATATTTCACTACCTAGCTATGTGGGTGATATTGACTGTCTTTTTTATTTCTTAAATTGAATTTAGAGGACGACGACTACAGGGCTGATGGTTTCAGCGACTATGGTTGGGTAAATAATGATTTTGACTCTGGTTCTTTTTCTGGTCATTTTTTGATATTACAAGGGCAAGTTATGAAACGGATGTCTATTTAGATATTGAGAATAATTGAGTTCAGGTTCGCGATAGTCCTGTTCTCTGCTTCAGGGAGGGGTTAGCTGCTGTTGTAGGTCGTTGCTATTACTATCCCCAGAAAATACTTTTAGATAATTCTTGGGAAAATGGTGGTGATGGTTACTGATCATAGTATCGCCTCTGCTTTGAATATTTCTTTTTGAGTAACTGCTGTTAAGTCTTCCGGAGTCGGTTGTAGAAAATCTCAAGTATTGGCAGAATTTTCTGAAAAAGCAGGGTCTAAAATGACTATTACCCTCTTGGTGGTCGGTCTTGTAGCAGCGATCGCCTGTTTATTTTGGGAGTTGTCGGCTTTTCTTGAGCCCTCCAGTTTTCTTCTAAAGTTTCAGTCAGACTTTGCCTAGGCATCACCATTCGTTTTTCTCACTCACTTTTCCCCATGTTCTTTTTGATCAAATATTCAGGCTTTAACTGCCATAGCTGTGAACCCCTCTTTCTATCTAGATGTTTTGTATAATTTGCTACATTGTCTCTGAGTCTAAAAAAATTTTTCCCGCAGAGCGGGAATGAACCACAAAGGGCAAGAGGGCAAAAGGGCAAAGGGCTATTCAAAAGTCCTGGGGGGGAAACTCACAAGACGAAAAC
>ENA-UENX01000141-UENX01000141.1-marine-metagenome-genome-assembly--contig:-NODE-141-length-38177-cov-3.412201_pt1 | contig 38177 bp, 29 predicted proteins | sample MGYA00237875_ERZ529327 | MGnify/ENA primary metagenome ERZ529327 (study PRJEB26372, sample SAMN05368347) | marine metagenome | biome: cultured habitat; feature: ocean water; material: water; isolation... | reverse complement strand
GCTTAGGCCACCCATTTGTTATACACTCAAATCAGTTCATGTTCTTAATCCTGCAAAAACGAAAACCTGACTGTCTGCAATGAAGCAACTCAAAATTAGTGTGGCTCAATTCGAACCACACGATGGCGATAAGACCTATAACTTATCGCGAATCGAAGCGCTTAGTGCACAAGCTCACGCGCAAGATGCAGAGGTGGTAAGTTTCCATGAGATGTCCATTACTGCCTACACTTTCTTTAAAGATCTTTCTTTAGAACAAGTCCGAGATTTAGCAGAACCAGTACCAGATGGACCGAGCGTGCAACGCTTGATTCAAATTGCCAAATCCTATGATATTCATCTATTAGCTGGATTGGTAGAAATTGATGATGACCAGATATATAATACCTATGTCTGTGTCAATGGGGAAGGATTAGTGGCTAAGTTTAGGAAACTTCATCCCTTTATTAGCCAATACATGAGCCCCGGGAATTCTTACGTGACCTTTGACATTAAGGGGTGGACTTGTGGGATACTGATCTGCTATGATAATAACGTGATTGAGAATGTGCGAGCCACTACTTTACTGGGAGCGGAGTTGATCTTTGCGCCGCATGTAACGGGCTGTACCCCTTCAGCTATGCCAGGTAGAGGGTATGTAGCACATGAGCTGTGGGAAAACCGCCAATCGGACCCCGTACCACTCAGGATGGAATTCAATGGACCCAAGGGACGAGAATGGCTGTTACGTTGGCTACCTGCTCGTGCTTATGACAATGGTGTGTATTATGCGTTTACTAATCCGATTGGTTACGATGGTGAGCATCTAAAGAATGGTAATGCGATGGTGATTGATCCCTATGGTAATGTGGTTACTGAGATTCAGTCTTTTGAGGATAGTATTCAGACCGTCTCAATTAGTGCTGATAAACTTGAATTAGCCGGAGGGTATCGGTATAGAAATGCCCGTCGCCCTGAATTGTATCGGGATATTCTTGGAGCTGATCATGATCCACGCCTGAAACCCGTCTGGATGAAAAAATAAATCTTTCTATGCCAAAGCATGTCTTGATTTTAGGTTGTGGCCGGAGTGGCACCTCTATCTTTGGAGAATTATTTGAGCAACTCTCTTGTTATGCTTACCATAGCGAACCCCCTTATGCCAGTCTGAAAGATTTTGATTACGGAAAAGCTACGGCGGTTAAAGTCCCTAAAGGGTCAAGTGGTTTTGAGCCAACTCCTGGTCTGTCCTTTCCACTAGAAGACCTATTGACAACCTTTACAGGTGAAATACAGCTGTACTGGCAAGTGCGCCATCCTCTGGATACGATTTGTTCGCTACGGGTTGGAATCTCTAGGAATTGGGGGCATCATCCTAGGCCTCACGATTGGGAGGAGTGGCTAAGCAGGCCTTTGTTGGAGCAATGTGCTCATCACTGGGATTACATCAATACAGTCGGTTTTCAAAAGGTCCAGCATTTAGTATCGCTTTCCCGATTTGAGGATATGATTGCTAATCCACTCGGTTTCGCTCTGCATATTGCCGAAGAGGCGGGAGTAGATATCCCGAAACATCAATCAGAATTGGAAGCATGGGCACGCCGCGTACAGAACACCAATAATGAAGATTTTGTGGAAGCAATGACTTCTAGACCCTATTCCACCAAGGATCACAAGGTGAGAGTGGGGCGCTGGCGGGAAAACCTGTCGGAAGAAGAGATGCTGGGGATCCTACCGCTGATCAATACCACTATGAAGAAGTTCGACTACGATATCAACTAGTGTGACTGAAAATACATTTCGTGACATCTGTCATCGCAAACTCAATTAATCAGGTAGCGAAAGTGTATCTTTATTACTGGAAAGGCTACATTTAGTAGTCTATTTTGCTCTCCTTGCCCAGTATTTGAGTACTTCAGCCCCTTTTAGCCCGGTATCTGCTTGGGTTGACAGTACAACTGCCTTACAAATATGAAGCTAAAAGTGACATACCGTAGTTACTTCACATCGTGTTACTACAGGAGTATCCTTGTGTTGGTAAGCCAAATCTTTTTGGCCGGATTCACTATAGGGCAAACAGCCTCTTCTTCTGCAGTTTCCAATCCAAAACTTCGTTTTCAAGTTGAAAGCATAGGGAAGCTAGCGGGTTTAAATTCCACCGACATACAAGCCCTGTACCAGGATCAGGATGGCTATATCTGGATTGGAACCAAGCCAGGTGTGAGTCAATTTGATGGTTATACCTTCCGCAATTATATCAAGGCTCAGGGTCAAGCTCTCGGGCCAATTCATAGTATTATTGAAGATCAATCTGGTACCGTGTGGATTGGTGGCCTTAATGGCCTCTTCTATCGACGGAACGGGCAGTTCTACCCCTGTCCAGTTCCCTTTAGCAACATCCGGGGACTAGGTTTGGGGCATGATGGTGAACTCTGGGTTGTAGGTTTGGGCTTTGTCCCTATTGCGCTGTCAGTCAAGGATCAACAGCAACTAAAATATGGGAAAGAGGTAGACATCGAACCTATTATGTCCCGCCCAGCTTGGGAGAAAGCTATCGGAAACTTCCGTACCTGGACTTTAGACATCGATACAAAGGGACATGTCTGGTTTGGACTCGATAACCGCCATGCCTCCTATGATGGGAAGGAGTTACACATTCATTGGAAAGATACTGCTGTAGTCCATCAGTATTCTGCCATTGCAGCCTTTGACCAGGACAGTGTGTATTGGGGGTCTGAAGAAACTACTGCCCTCTTTCAAAAAAATGGAACCCTTGAACAAGTTGCTGAGACAACTAACGCTGCGGTCACTTACATCATCAACAAAACAGATTCTGCTACCTATTTTTTGACCACCTTTCAACTATTGGAGCTTAAAGGAGGACAGTGGACCATTCTACATACTTTCGATGATTATGCCAGTCTTTACTTCAAGAACATGATCCTGGATCGTGAAGGGAATTTCTGGATAGGGGCGTTTGGAGACCTCCTAAAGCTTAGTCCCAGTGCATTTGAGGTGAAAACAGAGGAAGAAGCGCCTTTGCTTGGCAGTACGCATTGTATCGAACAACTAAGCTCTGGAGAAATTTATCTTGGAGGTAATCGGGGTAGAATTAGTCGATGTGACCCGGATTCGGTCATCCTCCTATATAAGCTTGAAGTGCCATCTAATTCCATTGTAGGGGATATTACAGAACACGAAAAAGGCCTATGGTTTGCGACAACCATGGGTGGATTAGTCCATAAAAAAGATGGGAAATCGGAGGTTTTTACCACAAGGGAAGGACTTAGCGATAATGGTCAACATTTTCTTTTCATAGATCAGAGCGGTAATCTATGGTCAGGAGGGGATGGTAGTATTAGCGAAGTACGCAGTAAGAACGATGGTACCATTTATTTCAACAACTTCATAGCTGCAAACCCAGGCATTGAAGCCGACTTTCCTGTATTTGTAGATATGTTTGAGGGGCCAGAGGAGGGTTTTTGGGCAATTAGCGATAAAGGCTTGTATAGGATTAAGGAAAATGGTTTGGTTCGTAGTCAGATCTCACTTGCTTCCAATCCAAGCCCAATTCTAACTGCAGCTCTAAGGTTTAACGGGCAGGTCTGGTTAAGCACTCAAGGAGAGGGCCTTTGGCAATGTCAGTTTGAATCTCCAGAAAAACTTGTGGTGATTCGTCAATGGAGTACGGAAGATGGTTTGTTGTCCGATGTACTATTCGATTTGCACATGGATAAGTTGGAACGGATGTGGGTGGTCAGTCAGGGGGGGATCTGTCGGATAGACTTGAGGAATAAATCAGGAGCAGTAGACTGTTTTGATAAGAGGGACGGTTGGATTAACGAGGCTAGTGCCAACTTTTCTTTATTGGAGAGTAGAGATAGCTTACTTTGGGCCATTAGTAAGACAAGCATTGTAAATTTTCCCCTGTATAACATATCTAAGAATCAGATCAAGCCACAGGCTTTCATTAATAAAGTAGCCCTACTAGATAAGGAGGATGATATCTATCGGTATTCAAGTCAGCCAGCAGATAAGCACCTGTTGCCTCAAAACTTGGTCTTGCCCTACAACAAAAACTTCCTGGAGTTTTATTTTTCAACCACTAGTCATACCCAGGTGGATAAGAACAAATTTAGGTACCAATTAGAAGGCTTAAATCAAGACTGGAGCACACCGGCAGAGGATCGTGATATTTTGTACTCTGATCTACGCCCCGGTTTCTACACCTTCCATTTGAGAGCGGCCAATAATGATGGTCTTTGGGGAGATGAGGTTAGTTTTTCCTTTAGGGTCCTTTCTCCTATATGGTTGAGATGGTGGGCCATCCTTGCTTATGCTGTCCTATTAAGCTGGGCTATTTATAAGTTATATCGTTTTCAATTGGCTAGGCAGCTTACTTTGGTGGAGAACAAACGACTACGCGAATTAGATCAGGTCAAGACAAACCTTTATACCAATATTACCCACGAATTCCGTACGCCACTGACGGTTATTTTGGGGATTACCCGGCAAATCCGGAAAGAGGTCAAAAAGACAACTCTACCCAAATTGCAGCTTATCCAACGGAATAGTCAACAATTATTCGAGCTGATCAATCAGATGCTGGATCTTTCAAAATTGGAATCTGGTTATATGCGTTTAAATCTGATTCAAGGAGATATAGTTGCCTACATAAACTACCTCGTGGGGTCATTTACTTCCTATGCAGAACAGCGAGAGATTGATCTTCTCTTCTCTTCGGATCTTAAGGGTTTGAGCATGGATTTTGATCCGAAGGTGATCCAACAAGTGTTGTCGAATTTGCTGAGTAATGCGTTGAAATTCACGCCAGCGGGAGGGGAAATAGCTGTAGAACTAAGTGTGAAAGATGATCACTTCCAACTACAGGTCCGTGATACAGGTGAGGGAATTGAGGAAGAGCAACTGATGCATATTTTTGATAGGTTTCACCAGGTCGACACCAGTACAACCAAAATCCATGAAGGCACCGGAATTGGCTTAGCGCTGGTGAAGGAATGGGTAGATCACATGAAGGGGCGCATCAGCGTGCAAAGTGAAAGCGGGTTAGGCAGTACCTTCCTCCTTGAATTACCGATCACGAACACGGCTGCCTTTACGAAAACACCAATTCAAGGGCCGGTAGAAATAGCTGAAGAGCAGACTCAAAAACCATCTTCCGATATCAATCCCTTAAACCTTCCCTTGGTTTTATTGATTGAGGACAATGCTGATGTAGCCCAATATCTTCGCTTGGCCTTAGAGCATCGCTATCAATGTATACATGCGATGGATGGCCAGGAGGGGGTCGATATGGCCTGGGCACAAATTCCTGATCTAATTATCAGTGATGTTATGATGCCTAAGATGGACGGATATGAGGTATGTCGCTTACTTAAGAATGATGAACGTACTAATCATATTCCGATTATTCTCCTGACTGCCAAGGTTGACTTTGAAGATAGAATAGAAGGGCTGACGCAAGGCGCAGATGCCTATCTTGCCAAACCTTTTGCCGAGGAGGAGTTGCTGATTCGAATGGACAACTTGCTCGACTTACGCAAGCAACTGCAAAACAAGTACAGCCAGACTTTATTGTCGGATGCTTCCTCCGTAGCCAAGCAAGAGCAAATCCAGGACCCTTTCCTAGCGAAGCTTGAAGAGACCATTCTAGTTCACTTAGAAAAAGAAAATTTTGGCTCCGAAGAACTAGCAAAGTCCCTGTTCCTGAGTCGATCCCAACTCCACCGCAAGATCAAAGCCTTAACCGGAAAATCAACTTCCATTTACCTCCGTATGATCCGACTTCGCGAAGCACAGAAGCTGCTCTCCAACACCAGTCTAAGCATCTCCGAAATTTCCTATAAAGTTGGGTTCAAATCACCGGTATATTTCACACAGATTTACAAAGAAACCTTTGGCGTACCACCAAGTGAGCGGCGTTTATAGCCCATTTGCAACAATATAGAAAGGGGACGCAACAATATATTAACCAGGAGGGCAGCCATTCGCATACTTTTACAATGTGTTGATTTACAGACACATGAATTTCCACAAATAACCAATTTAATTATGAGAAGTATTTATTTAGTACTGCTTTGCAGCTGTCTAGGCTATGTCCTAGTGGGACAATCCAAAGAAGAAATGGCTATCCGTAAGGTGATCGATGCAGAAACCCATGCGGTGTTTTCTGAAGACTTCGAGGCTTGGGCTAGCCATTGGTATAAAGACCAGGTGCATTTCTTGTATACAGATAAAGAAGCTGTGTTTCAATTTGAGGATTGGAACACTTTGGCTGAGACGATGAAAGAAAACCTGGGAGGAGATGTAAACTTTCATCGAACTAACTTCAAGTATCTCATTGATGGGAACCTGGCTTGGGTAAGCTTTGACCAAAAGGAAAAAGACCAATATAAAAAGGAACAGCGTACACTAGTGAAGAAAGATGGGACCTGGAAAATTGTCAACATGACCGCAGCGGATGTCAAAAGTTATGAAAGAGATCCTGCAACGCCCATTAGAAGAATTATTTATGTCAGTTATAAGGACGGGACAGATCCGAAGAAGATCACTACCAGTAAAAATAAGTTCTACGAAATGGTAGATCTTATTGATGGTATGGAAAAAGCCGTCTGGATGAAGGCTACCGAGCCCAATAGCGCCTACCAATATTCTCTATTACTCGAATTTAAAGACGAAAAGGCATTGGAGACCTACGAGGTACATCCCAATCATCTAGCCGTCATGGAGATTGGTAAGGACATCGTTTCCGGTGTTCTCGTTCAGACCTTTTAGAGCAAGCTGAGACATATTGAAGAAACAATACAAAACTAAAATCTATATGACCAGAATAGTCCATATAAGAAATATCGCAATAGTAGCTATTCTATTTGCATCCATTCATATTTCCTCTGCCCAAAACATAAAGGGTAGCGTTGTAACTGAAAATTTATATTCTGCCCTTTTACAAAATGCAGCGGGTGAAGATCCTACAAGAAGTGTTACCATATATCTACCTCCAGGGTATGAAACCAGTGGGAAAAGATACCCCGTAATCTACTATCTACATGGGTTTACTTGGAGTGATGTTAATATGATTAAGTATGATAGGTTCCATGAACTACTTGATAAAGCTATCGCACTCCAGCGAATAGAACCTGTAATTGTTGTGATGCCAAATCATCATACGTTGTACAGAGGGAGTTGGTATACAAACTCGAGTTTTACCGGAAAATGGGCAGACTTCACTGGACTAGATCTTGTGTCCTACATAGACAAAAACTACCGAACCATTGCCAATAGAGATAGCAGAGGTGTGGCGGGTCATTCTATGGGCGGACAGGGAGCACTAAAGATGGGAATGCTATTTCCTGATGTATTCTCTTCTGTCTATGCTATGTCACCAGCAACCTTAGATGCGAATAGCGAAGAATTGGGCATTCGAGGTGCTGCTTATAAGCGAATTGGTGAAATCACCTCAAGAGAGCAATTAATCGATGGATGGGGTGAATTTTTACCAAATGCAATAATAGCCATGGGAAGGGCATATACGCCCAATCCCAGTAAACCCCCATTTTATGCCGATTTACCTTATGAATACCTAAAGGATAGTTTAATAATCCATTATGACATATTGAAAGTTTGGAGAGAAAAGTCAGCCATGGGAATGATAGACAATCATGTGGAAGACCTTAAGAAACTTACAGCCTTGAAGCTCGATTGGGGAAGAAATGAAGACACGGCTCAAATTCCAAGAACTAGCCTAGCGTTCAGTAAAAAACTCGAAAACTTAGGAATACATCATTACGCCGAAGAATACATTGGAAACCATAGCAATAAACTATGGACAGATGATGGAAGAGCATTGAATGACATGCTTCCTTTCTTTAATACCTATTTGAATTTTGGAAAGTGATTTTACCCTACCTACACTTAACTAACCCTGTCTAATAGTTTCATACATTAATCGTTAGCCCGAGCATTTGGTTACTCAAGTGCCGGGCTAATTTTATACAAGAATGGCCTACTTAAATCTTGGAGATGCGCACATACCATTCTCTAAATTTTTGACACTAAAACACAGTTGATACCAATATTCGTTGTCGAGGACTTGGGCCTTTTCCTTTCTTTAGACTCCGCCCCATACCATTGCTTCCCAATCTCCCTTTCCTTATATTTATAGATGCGCTAATCTAGAATAGAATTAATTTCAATCACTTCTTTCAATGCCCGTCTATGGAAAGTAATAAGAAGCAATACGAGTACAAGGTTGTAGAACTAAAGGAGAAAGGTTTGTTTGTTACCCGTTTCAAACTGCAAGATTTAGAAAACGAACTCAATTTTCACGGGGAGGAGGGCTGGCAGTTGGTATCCAGTTTCGCCATGGATATGGATAGCAATGGCAAAAAGGAGGTCGTCCTGATCTTCAAGCGAGAATGGGGCTATGAACTGATTGATTAAATCTCTTCCTAAAACACATAATAGTATGAAAAATCGCTTTCTAATTTTGGGGGTGTTCTTCCTGGGCTTACTGCTAGGTTGCCAGAGGTCCACGCCTACTTCCACCAATCTGGATCAGTCTTTTATCGAACACGAGCAGGTTCGTTATGACCTAGACTCGGAGGCCGAATTGTCCACTTTGATTACGGTTCTGTCCGGTGATGAAGGAATTTGGGTAGAAAACATCCAATACCAAGAAATGAATACTACGGCAGGGACCAGCTTCTTAGCAATTACTGCGGATTATTTGGGTGACGAAAAAAAGACAGCCTTATTGATCCCGCTAAGCCGTCAGGATGAGGGAGAAGCCTCCGATTATGCCATTTCCTGTATGATGGCCTGTGCAACGGAGATTACCTGCCAAGAGCAACGATTTGAAATTATACAACCTTGTCGCGAATTGAATTGTGGGTGTGAAATAGGAGATGGGGGAGGGAGTAGTGCAGTGATGTTTTATTAAAAGAAAAATCCCGAGTCAGGTATAACTTCTGACTCGGGATTTATAACTCGTCTAGAGTCAATATTTAGATATGTCTTTCTGCATGATAGGAAGAGCGAACCAGTGGACCACTCTCTACAAAGTCAAATCCTTTCTCTAGACCAATTTCCTTATACTTAGCAAAAAGGTCAGGATGAATGTATTCAGCTACCTCTAAGTGCATCTTTGTAGGCTGCAGGTACTGGCCGATCGTAAGTACGTCACAACCGTGCTCGACCAAATCGTCCATGATCTTGTACACTTCTTCTTCAGTCTCTCCCAAACCGACCATAAAGCCCGTTTTGGTTCTTTTTCCGTATTCCTTGATGCGTTTGATCTGTTCCAAACTACGATGGTACTTGGCCTGAGGGCGTACCTTTCGGTACAACCTTTCGACTGTCTCCATGTTGTGCGAAACGATCTCTTGACCTCCTTCGATCATTCTTTCCAGGGCTTCCCAGTTGGCCTTCACATCTGGGATCAAGGTTTCGATCGTTGTGGAAGGACTCATTTCCTTTACAGCGCGTACGGTCTGATACCAGATTTCAGCACCTCTATCCTTTAATTCATCACGGTTTACCGAAGTGATCACCGCATGCTTTACTTCCATCAATTTGATGGCTTCAGCTACTCTTCTGGGTTCATCCTCGTCATATTCAGGTGGACGTCCTGTTTTTACCGCACAAAAAGAACAAGAGCGAGTACAGGTATTACCGAGGATCATGAAGGTAGCAGTACCTGCTCCCCAGCACTCTCCCATATTCGGGCAGCTACCACTTTGGCAGATAGTATGCAAGTTGTACTCATCTACCAAGGATCTAACCTTTTTATAATTCTCGCCAATCGGCAGTTTTACTCGCAACCAATCCGGCTTCTTTTTCCGTTCAGGCTTATCTACAATTGGTAATTCTAGCATTAAACTGTATTTACAGTGAGGCAATGAACTGATGAGAACGAACCTACATCAGTATGCTTCTACTAAAGACAAATAGGAGCACCATTTTGTTGCATTGACAAATAAAGCAAAACCATGGTATTCCAAATGGTCTACGGACGAGCTAGGTTATATTGAGCAGATGGATTGAACTAGATTGTACTTGCCAACCCTCGGCTAAAACCTACCATCGCTTCCCGAACTGCAAATTTATGTAAAGATTGAGAAATAGTGGACTATTATTGACCCCACTTCCTTCCGTTTCGATCATTACTTGTGGTTCCTGGAAGAAGAAGTCCATCATCACCCCAGCTTCAACAGCCTTGACAAATTCATCGAAAGCGCCCCAGTCAAAATGCATAGCAAATTTGGCCTGGGCACCAGGTACAACGGATAGCTCTCCTAAACCTTTGGAAAAGCCGGAGGATCCATAAATGCGGGTAAAGTCCAAGAAAAGATCTTCGTTTTCAGGGCCATATTTTTCACTCTGGATAATAAATACAGGATCACCGTTCTCTTGATTCCGTACCAACTCCAGATAATAGGGCTTCAATAGGCCTAACACTGGGCCTACTTCATAACTAATTCCTACCGCCAAACCTCTGCGCTTGGCTTTTTCTGATAAGTATCGTTTCTCTCCAAAACCAGCCCGAAGTGCATATAGATTGTTTTGTTTCCCGAAAATGTACGCTCGAGAAACTTGGTTAGAAATGGGCTGTAAGTCTCGGCTTTGCTTGAATTCCTTGCCATGCTTCAATTCACCAATTTCAAAGTTGAGGAAGCGAGTCAAGTAGTAGGTTTTTAGCGTCCCCATATTCACACCCATAGAGAAGCCATGAGTATGGAATCTGGCCAAAACGGAAAACTCCTTATTGTAGACAATCCCCTTGTTATCGTCATAGTAGTTCTCCCCAGGCGTGATAAGCTGTTGACCGCTCAGAACGAGTGCGAAACTGCAGATGAGAATGGTACCTAAAAATTGCTTCATTGGAGACGGCTTTAATAGTTTGATGATGTTGCTTGGGTGTTCTGAGAAAATGATACTGCAATAAATTTACTGAAATCAACGGACAATTCCCGCAAATGTTTTATTATTCTGCCTAAATAGTAGAAATATGTCTTGCCAATATCCATTATCGGGAAATTACTTTTTAGACACAGCTTATTGCAGGTTTTGATGTAAAACTTGGCTCCCTGACTGGATTCGAAATATCCATGTGGAACCACAAGTGGCTCACTATTGTAGAGTATAAAGGAATTGGCAAAATAAAAGACAGCCATGCGGCGAACATTTTTACCTCATAAGTAATCAGTATGCTCATTTATTCCACTTCTCCTAGTCCGCGCTTAGAGTATACGCTTGAGGTATTGTTCCAACACCTAGTCTCTATAGAATATACGTTTACCGATGATTTTTTGTTCTATCAATCCCACCAGGGACCCAAGATACATTACGGTGACCGTCGTGAAGCTGACGATGTTTTCTTCATAGAGGCTACTTCGCTCTTGTTTGAGCGAGAAATCAAGCCACAAGAGCCTAAAGTGATAGAAGTAGATGAACGTCCGGCTTTGTTCCCACTGGGTGCAACCTCTGATTGGCCTTTTGATCTTTTCGCGATGACCTTTTACTGCGTAAGCCGTTACGAAGAATACTTGGAATTTAAGCCAGATCGATATGGTAGATTTCCGGCCGCTGAAAGTTTAGCCCTACAGCATGGATTCCTGGATCGTCCTATTTTGAATGAATGGGCTCATCAGTTTGGTGAAGCCTTAAAAGCGAAATGGCCAATGCTCAAGCTGTCCAGGAAGCCTTTTCAATTTCGCTTGACTTTTGATATAGACATGGCCTGGGCTTATTTACACCGACCCTGGTGGAGACTAGTAGCAGGGGGAATAATGCAGCTGTTGAGAGGACGATGGGCTGGTTTGGTAGAGCGAGTGCAGGTGCTGAGCGGAAAATCGGATGACCCCTTTCATTGCTTTACCTACTTGGACCATTTGCAGGATAAACATAGACTAAACACCATGTATTTTTGGCTCCTGGGAGATCCCGGTAAATATGATCTCAATGCAGATGTTGAAAATCCCGACTTCAGAACTCTAATTCAAAAAATAGCAGAGCGTTACCCGGTAGGTATCCATCCATCCTTTGCTTCCAATACCATACCCGGACAAGTAGAGAAAGAGATAGGACGACTAGTAGAGATTACGGGCAAAGAGGTGAACCAAAGCAGGCAGCACTTTCTGATGTTGAGTTTACCAGTCACTTATCGTCGCCTCATTGCCCTAGGAATTACGGATGATCATTCAATGGGGTATGCGGATCAGGTGGGCTATCGGGCGGGTATGGCTGGGCCTTTCCCCTGGTACGATTTGCAGAAGGAAGAGCGGACCGACTTAACCATCCACCCCTTTGCTGCCATGGACGTAAGCCTTAATTTCTACTTGGAACTCCAGCCAGAGCAGGCCGTGCAGCGCATCCAACAAATGATGGATGAATTGAAATGCTACGGTGGAACGTTCACTTTGTTGTGGCATAATAGTTCTTTTGCAAAAGAGATCGGCTGGGCAGGTTGGTCACAGGCTTTCGAGGAAATATTGGAGCATGTAGGATCGACCTAAGAAAGTACCGCCTCTACTCCGATAGCTGCACTTTCCCAAAAACGCGCCCTCCAAAAGAGGCGGATTGCCAGAGATCCTTTGTATTATTGTCGGATTAGAATACTACCTGCTCATGATATTTAAGCTTACAGAACATCAAAACATTGGAAACCAATTTGTTGGAGAGCTGCGCGACGTAAAGATCCAGAAGGATCGCATGCGATTCCGACGCAACCTGGAACGGGTTGGCGAGATATTGGCTGTCGAGATTAGCAAGACGTTGGATTACAAGGAAAAGGAAGTTGAGACCCCACTCGGCATTGCTAAGGTCCAAGTTCCTTCGGATAAGATTGTTTTAGGTACAATTCTACGGGCAGGCTTACCCTTACATCAGGGATTACTCAATGTATTTGATCAAGCGGATAATGCCTTTATCTCGGCCTATCGTAAGCACCATAAAGACGGATCCTTCGAGATTAATATGGAATATGTGTCCTGCCCGGACCTTACTGGAACCATTCTAATCCTAGCAGATCCTATGCTAGCTACCGGCGCATCCATGTCAATCGCCATTGACGGCTTGGCGCAATATGGAACTCCTAAGGAGATTCACGTGGTAACAGCCATTGCTTCTGATAACGGCGTGAAGCATATCCGTAGACTATTTCCTAAAGCCAATATTTGGGCGGGGGCTGTTGATGAGGAGTTGACGGCAAAATCCTATATCGTGCCTGGCTTAGGCGATGCCGGTGATCTTTGTTACGGAGAAAAAATGCAGGACTAGCTTGCCCTAACTTATTTTAGTACCCACTGCTGCAGCACGTCAGCCATCTTGCGATCGTTGGAAAGACGTGGAACCTTATTCTGTCCGCCCAACTTACCGCTAGCCTTCATCAGCTTTCTGAAGGCATCCTTCTGTAAAGGCCGAATTTTAAGTTGCTGTAAGATATTCCCATCAATTAGATCCTGGTAATAGATATTCTGTTGTACCATGGCCTTGTCTACATCCAGGGCAAAAGACTGGAGATTGGATGGGGGCTGATCAAACTCAATAAACCACTCGTGATAAGGGAGGCCCCCTTCTGGTGGATTCACTTGCGGTGCAACGGTGAATTCAACAATAGGAATATCTGCAGATTTAGCTACACTCAAGAGTGCTTCCTCTACCTCTTTACCGATGACATGCTCTCCAAAGGCCGAAATGTAGTGCTTGATTCTTCCGGTAACCAATATCTTATAGGGATCTTTGGAAACGAATTTGACGGTGTCCCCAATATTGTAACCCCACAGGCCTGCATTGTTATTAATGATGATGGCATAATTGACACCTAATTCTATCTCGGCAAGTGACAAACGGCTTGGGTTATCATTAAATATTTCTTCTGCAGGGACGAACTCAAAGAAGATCCCTGAGTTTACATTCAACAATAAACCAGGATCATCCTGCTCATCTTGGAAGGCAATGAATCCCTCCGAGGCCGGATAGGTCTCGATGCTGTCCAATCGCTTACCTACTAAGGATTCCAGCTGGGTTCTATATGGCTCATAATTGACGCCGCCATACACGAACACGGAGAAGTTTGGAAAGATATCCTTCACATACTTTTTACCCGTCTTCTCGAGTAGCCGTTCATAATACATTTGTACCCAGGGCGGAATACCACTAATCAGCCGCATATCTTCCTGCAGCGTCTCCTCAACGATAGCGGTCAACTTGGTTTCCCAATCTTCAATGCAATTGGTAGGGTAGGAGGGCATTTGATGGGTGCGGAGCCAAGATGGAACCTGGTGATTGACAATTCCGGAGAGCCTACCGGTATTGATGCCACCCACTTTCTCCAATTCGGGGCTACCTGATAGGAAAATCATCTTTCCATCAAGCCAATCGCCTTTACCCGTACGAGCAAAGTAATTGAACAAGGCATTTCTAGCAGTTCCGAAGTGATTGGGGATACTATCTTTGGTAAGTGGAATATATTTTACGCCGGAGGTAGTACCACTGGTCTTGGCGAAGTACTTAGGATAACCCTTCCACAAGACGTCAGCCTCCCCGGCCTTAATCCGGTCGATATAAGGTCTAATGCCTTCATAATCTCGAATAGGAACTTGTTCCCGGAAAGCTTCGTAAGACTGGATATTTGAAAAACCATGATCTTTCCCAAAAGAAGTTCTACGCCCTCCTTTCATGAGTTGTTGGAAGACTTCTTCCTGCGCTGCCAAGGCCTCCTGCGACCATTGCTTAATATCCTTAGCAATCTTTCGCGCTATCGGCTTGATGAGTAGTGATTTTAAGCCCATATACTTCTACCTCCTTTGCCGTAAAAGTATGGAAAATACTTAGGGAGTGAGCACTCACTCCCTGAGTATTTTAATCACCTGATGACTTTATTCCCTTAGATCTTCCACATCATAGCCAGGAAACTGGCTTTTCACAAAAGTGAAATGATTAGCTGGGAAAGAGACATTCGGACGCATTTTATCAATAGTAAAGGTAAATCTTGAACCGTCCTTAGAGAAGGCATTTACACTTTCTATCTGATTCAATTTCTTATTGACATTCAGGCGAAGTTTGGAATAATCCGCAAACTCGTCCAGCGGCTTAAACTCTATCTCTTGTATTACCTTCCCACCTCTATCTACTTCTTGCACCAATTGGTAGGCAAATTTTCCTGAATCATAAAAGGTGAAGAGAGATTGCGGCGAAAGCAAACTATTGCTGGTTTCTTCCTCGTCTGGTACATCATTGATTTGCACCATCTTATTATTGTGCATGATCAGCCAAAGGGCCGTATTGTCGCAAAGCGCCATCTGAGTACCCATTTCAAAGCGATAGTTTTCACCCTTCCGAGCAATCTTCCCTTTCTGCGTTTCTTTCGGTTGATCGGCTAGCTCGATGATCATTGTAAAATCAGCCTCCATGGCTTGATAGCTGTCATACTTATTGCGCAGCTTATCCAGGATAGACTTGGCAGCAGGATCTGAATCGCCAGCTTTGTTGTAGTAGTTATTTTGAGCGCTTAGGCTAAATCCAAAACATAAAAGTAGCGTAAAGGCTAAACTGAAGTTTTTCATCGTAATTGATTTTATCCGTTCCTAACATTTTCTGTACTCCTAACGCTATTAAGACGCAAAAATTGATCCGAGGTCGCTTTAGTTTTCGTTAAATTTCCTTTAAAGTCTCTCTGATAACTTACTCAATTCTTGGGTTAAAGCGCGCATGATGCCTTTCTCCTTTGGATTGTACTGCCAATTGGTGTCAAATTGTTCGAGGATAAAGGTGTTGGGTTCGTCTGATAAGGTGAGGCTGTGAAATTGGGTACCTCTATTTTGCTGGTGGTGCTTGATATCATCCAAGACACGCTGATCAACCTTATACATGATGAAATCCGAAATGACCAGCACATCCGCATCTTCATAGTTTTCACTCTTGAGCTGCCGAACTGCTTCATACAATGGTAGACTGATGTCCGTACCACCATAGAAGGACATGCCTAAGAAGGCAGCCAACTCGTCCATAGAGTTGGCAATATCGTGAAGATCTAGCGTTTTTATACCAATAGAAAAATTGATCAGGTAAGCCCGGCGATTTTCTCTGATCGCCATTTTTAGTATGCCTAAAGTCAGGGTTTTGGCGATCTGTTCAGGTCGGCCACGCATGCTTTCGCTAGTGTCTACGCAGACAATGAAGGGGCCTTTCTCCTTGCGCCGCTGACCTTGATAGATTTCCGTTAATTTATCTTCACTTCGGACCAACTTATCCTCTTCATAGCGAAAGGTCAGTAAGCCTTTATCAACGAATTTCTTCAAGAATAGAGAGCTAGTATCTTCGGAGGCTAGTAGACTGATCTCACTACTTAGGAGATTGTTCAAATCATCACTTTCCTTTACCCCAACGATCTCAGCTTTGGAAAACTCATCTTTGACCCACTCCTGCCTAACTATCGTCTTCTCAAGCTTTCTTTCCTCAATCTCGATTTCAGCCTCCCGCATGCTTCCCAGCAGATCGGCTAGTTCCTGCAAAGATTTTTCGTTCTGCAGTAACTCATGATACCTATTCAGCAGGTCGAAGGAAGCATCCTGCCAAAGCGCTCTAGAAAGGTCCCAACCCAAATAGTCCGTAAAGGGGTTGAGTAAGTGGGTGAGTTGCTGATATTCTTGCACCTTAGCTTCCATCAACTCCATAAAGGTTTCCTTTTCTTCCTCTAGCTGTCGCAGTTGATAGGCTAGTATCTTGGCATGCAAACGAGCGTCCCATTGTGCCAAGACATCATTCAAGAGCAGTTCAACCTTCTTTCGATCCTCAGCTTGCTTTAAACTACCTTTGGCTTCATCAATCAAGGACTGGAATTGATGCTTGAAAAAGGATGTTTCTAGTTCTTCCTTCTTATAATTCTGCTCTAGATAATTCACTAAAATGGACCAGCGACCATAAAATACGTGTAAAGGCGTGATGGCCCAATTGCCAAGCCGATCCACTTCCTGTTGAAAGGGATGTTTTGTTTTTACCTTCTGGTAGGTCTTACGGAGCCACCTTAAGGTATCGAGGATGAGTCTTTCCTGGAGGAGTTCTTGATTGCCCAAGAGCTCGTGCATATTGGGAATCGCCGCCAAATCATCTAAGGCCGACTTGAAATAATCAAAATAGGCCTCTTTCAGTTGGGGCAATTCTAAGCTTGTACCCTGAAACTTATGTTGCAGATATTGAACCAGATACTGCCTCATCCTACGGTCGAGCATTTGCCCAAACTCGATAAATTGCTCGTAGGCTAGTGTTAGTCTGTCACTGCTATTCATCAAAGGCTGCTATAGGAAAAGTGAATTTTTTCTAGACGCAGTTTGAGCTGCTCCAGTTCTGCTCGAACTTCCTCCAAATTGGCTTGTACGATCTTGGCATATTCTGGCTTTACAAAGAGATTTCTGCCGAGGTGTTGCCAGGAAGCAGGTAATTCGTTATTAATCTTGTCAAACTGTTTTTCAATGTACTGTAAAAGGTCTTTGTGTCGACCATCCCAAAACTCCGCCACGATTCGGTGCGGCTTTTTGTAGATGTAGGCTACTTGTTCCGTTTTCTGTGTACGTAAAGGATATATGTGGTCCACATCATTATATCGGACGATCAAGGCATACTGGTCCTTCGCCTTTTTGGCTTTCAGCCTATTTACTAATTGGTAGCCCTCATCATACAAGTTGGTAACCTTAAATTCTTCCGTGTCCAGCTGTCTAAATTGCTGAATATTGACCAAAACCCCCTCAAATTGCTGATCTGTTTTTTCTAGCGCAAAATAGGTTTCATTGATAGCCTGTAATTCGTTCTCAACCTGCGTGTGTTTCACTTTGATTTCTTGATTGACATCTTGCTGTAGGTCATCGATTTCGGCTCTGATCATTTGCAAATTGATGGCTAGGGTGTAGCCATGTTGTCGGATTGTATCTTGAATGATCTCATTGATTCGAGCTTTATCTTCTGGCCTTCCCCACAGGCAATGCTGCATGAGGAAACAATCCATGAGATCTACCTTCGAACGCCCATTGAGAAAGGCTGAGCTTCTCAATAAACGGATAATCTTCTTCCAACGGCGATCATTAACAATCAAAGGACTATTGCTCGTTTCTTTTTGATATAGTTCTTCCGTTTTGATCTTGATCACCTGGATGGTATTCAGGACTTCTGCGGGTACTTCTATCTGATCTATCTGCTCATCCCAGTCTGTTAATTCCTTCTCTCCCAGTTTCAAGTCGGAGGAAATGCTGTCTTCGTACACATCCTTGGTTTCCACGATCATCGACAAGAAATTCTGGAACTGCCGGATATTATCTAACTCCAGGCGGATCAAGAAACGGTCCCAGATCGGGGCTAGGTTTTGATTGGCCGGGGGGAGTTCATTCGAAGCCGTGATGATCCCTCGTAGGTTGACCTGCATATCTTGCTGGCCATTTCTGTAGATTTTTTCGTTCAGAATGGTAAGCAAGGCGTTTTGAATCGCTGGTCCTGCTTTCCAGATTTCATCTAGAAACACCACATTGGCTTGTGGAAGATAACCTTCTGTCAGGCGCTCATACTTATCTTCATCCTTCAGTTTCTTGATAGATACCGGACCGAAAACCTCATCTGGGGTACTAAACTTACTCATCAGATACTCGAAGGAAACCCCATCTTTGAAAGCGTGCTTAAGGCGACGTGCGACCAGGCTTTTCCCGACACCAGGAGGGCCAAGTAGAAAAATACTCTCTCCTGCAACTGCGCTCAGTAGCGCCAAGCGAATCGATTCCTCCCGCTCGTATAAGCCCTCACACAAGCCCTCTAGCAGTTGTGTGATACGCTGACTTAATTGTATGTCAATATCAAATTCCATATCTATCGCAACTTGCATTACAGAAATGAAGAAGATTCTCCGAAATCGGGTCTTCTCACTCCATCATCCTCAATATAGTGCTGTCTTATCAGTTCGTCAATGGTGGCTGGACGGATATTGAGCACCGCGCCTTTAAAGTGCAAGGTCTTTCCAGCCATGGCGTGATTGAAGTCCACCGTGACTTCATGCTCAGTCCAACTAAGGATCTTACCATTATAAGTTCGGCCTTCATCATTTGTTAAGGCTACATAATTACCCTCCACTAGCATGTTTGGAGGTATGGCTCCGTCGATTTCGAAGGCGTGCTTAGGTACTGAAACGATATCCCTTTGCTGGATGGGCCCATAGGCTTGTTCTGGCCGTAAGACGAATTCGAAAGCATCTTCCTCCCCGAGGCCAAACAATTGATCCTCAAATGATTTAAGAAGTTTACCGGTCCCAAAGAGAAAAATGAAGGGGTAATTCGCATCCATTCTCTCCAATAGCTCTCCTTCCCCATTGTCTTCACGAAGTTCGTAGGTAATTGTGACGACCTGTTGTTCTTCAATAACGTTCATACCTTTTATAACTTATGTACTGGGCAAAGGTTCAGTGAATTTACATCGAAAAAAAACTAATAAATTAAACCTTAATGAGACAAAAGGGTTATCTTCGTGTATCCTAAAATCCTTTCTCTTCCTTCAGCAAGACAGAAGAGGCCCTCGCAGACTTTAATCCCCTATCGTCATCCGATTCAAGCCCCTAGACTCCTTCGCAAAATACCAAGACCAAATTTCCTCTTACAACTTACTATTCAACCTCTTCAAGTTGAGGCTACAGTATTAATTAGCTAGACCCAATTGTTTGGACAATTGTCCATTGACTGTTCATTGAGCACTACTCAATGCAGATGGCATTGCATTTTCTAAATATTCAACACTATAAAACAACAGATGAACACTATTTACAAACACTTTCTATTGTTAGTATCAATGGCCTTCCTGCCCCAAATTGGATGGGGACAGATGAACGAAGGTGAATTAATGTTTGTGGGCTTCAATGCGGATGGGGACGATGGCTTCGCAGTGGTTGCTCTTGTCGAAATTCCTGCTTCTAGCACCATCTATTTCACGGACAAGGAGTGGAATGGCATGCCAATCGGGGCGGGAGGCGCCTTTAATTCAGGGGAGGCCGTGATGACCTGGAGTACAGGGGGGAGTGCTATTGCTGCGGGTACCGTTGTTACTTTTGATCAAACCAGCGGAGCCGCAACCGTTACGGTCGGCTCGGTAAGTGGGGGAGGAATTAACTTGGCGGCAGGTAATGAAGTCCTGTATGCTTTTGTGGGATTCAATAGTTCTACGCCTACTACTTTTCTTAGCGCTATCGGAAACAGTGGGTTTGGTGCTAATGGAACTTTGGATAATACAGGCTTAGCCGCTGGAGTTACGGCAGTTTCTATTAGTGGTAGCGAAGATGTGATGGTTTATGATGGAAGTACCACCTGTAATACGACAGTGGCCGACTGTGCGGGTCAGATTGCTGGGGGAAGCTGGGATACACAGGATGGTACAGGTGACCAATCGAGCGATATATCTGCACCCAATTTCCCCGCCAATGTCCCGGCCAGTTTTAGAGGATCAGCCTTGCCGGTAGATTTGCTTTTCTTCTCCGTTGCAAAATCTAAGGAAGGAGCTCTACTTAGCTGGGCTACGGCTACTGAAGAAAACAACCACTACTTCAATATTGAACGATCTAATGATGCCAAAACCTGGGCCTCTATTGCCAGGATTGAAGGAGCGGGGACAAGCTACGAGACCTTGGATTACTCCTTCCTGGATAAGCGACCTTCATCAGGAACTAGTTATTATCGACTGAAGCAAACCGATTATGATGGGGCATTTAGTTATTCAGATATCGAATCGGTCCATTATAAACCTTCGAAAGAGCTGAGCCTTTTCCCCAATCCTGCGACCCACGAATTATGGATTCGAGGAGAAGGACTTACCCCTGGGCAACTTCAGATTTTTAACGCATTGGGGCAGCTGCAGCGGGTAAAAGTCCTGCAGGGGGAGTATGAAGAATTCCAACTAGATGTATCGCATCTGTCTCGGGGTATGTATTTTTTGAAGGCTAAGGGTGTTTCTGATTGGCCGGCAAGCCCAATAGTAATCCGCTAACAACGACTTATTTGCAACCTTTAATTTGCACTTTTTAAGGTAGATTGCTGTCTTTTCTGTTCGTTTGCTAAACTTTGTTTTACTCCTTTTATTAATGGAAAAAATGCCTTAATTTGGGAGATAATATCATGGTACGGTAGATGAACAGGGATTCTGATCCTTAATTGGTTACAAATGTAAATTCAACCATCTCAGTCCCTGGCTTTAATCTCCCCTCCTGATAAAACATGAGGAAGACTCACGGCGTTATACTATTCGTCCTCAGTATTCGAGCCAAATACGAGGAAGAATTCATAAACAACTCGAGGTCAGGCAGCAAAATGACAACTTCCCAGGTCTACTATATACAGGCCTTAGGTTTCTGAGCTGTTCTTTCGGAGGGATTAAATGTTGCAAGTGACTGAACGCGAACTAATTGAGGGTTGTATGCGGGAAGACCGTAAGTGCCAGCAGGAAGTCTTTAGGCGGTATGCCTCAAAGATGATGGGGGTTTGTTTGCGGTACGCACGCCATCAAATGGAAGCAGAAGATCTTTTGCAAGACGCTTTTATTAAAGTTTATAATAATATTAGTAAATTTGAATACAAAGGATCCTTTGAAGGATGGATAAGAAGGATCGTGGTCAATACAGCACTCAAAAATTACAGTAAGAAGAGTTTTACATATGAACAAATAGGGGTAGAGGAACAACCAGAAAATGCTGCTCCCCCCGAAGTTTACGCTCACCTACACGAAGAAGAATTACTTAAGTTAGTAGCAGCCCTCCCTGACGGGTACCGAGTGGTGTTTAACCTATATGCCATCGAAGGTTATTCCCACAAGGAAATTTCAGAAATGCTGGGATGTCAAGAGAGTACTTCTCGATCTCAGCTGGTGAAGGCCCGTAAATTGCTGCAAGCCCAAATTCTAAAGCTTCAAAAAATTGCCGTATGAGCCAAAAACATCCCTTGGACGACACTTTTCGGCGTAAATTGCGCCACTATGAGGCCCATGCCCCGGATGCCCTCTGGCAACAGATAGATGCCAAAAGATCCTGGCAACCTAAACTTACCAATCGATTTCGCTACTACAAAGGAGGATTAGCATTGGCAGCTACTGTTGTGTTAGCCCTAGGCGTTTTCATCCTCAATCAAGATACTACCACAAGTGTAGAATTGGGATTTTTCCCAATTAATCCGGAAGCTACTACTACTCAAAAAATTATTGCAGAGGTGCAATCCTCTGAGGCTACTCAAGCCATTGCATCCCCCATTGAAGAAAATACAATTGTTTCATCAAATATTGCTATTGAAAATAAGCTTACACCTACTCAAACTTCCCATTCTTCTGAAACGCTGAATAACGAATATCTGACTGTAGCTCCAGTATTAGCTGAAGAAATTGCAGCCAAGGCTGTTCCTACTACCGAGAGCCAGATAGAAGATGTCGTAACTGAATCCGCAGCTTCAAACCGGAGTTTTGCCAATTTTGCGGCTTTGCCCGTTACTAGTGCAGCACCCTTGGCCATCGCCGACTGGGCTACGGAGCTAAAGTGCGTTTCATTCAAAACCGGAAAACGCCATTGGTACGGAGAACTTTCGGCTGGTACTACCACTTCCCTGCGCGATTTGTCAGCAAGAGAAGGAGAGTTTATCCCTTATGCCAGAGGTAGGGCTGCTACTGAATCTGCCCAGCTTTCTTACAATACAGAAGCTCGTCTGTCTATTGTTTCTCCAAGCGGAGTCGCTTTCCGTACAGGTTTGAACTATACCCAGCTTAATGACCAATTCAAGTATGTCAATGACGATGAAACACAATTGACGATTACGGAAGTACAAGATGACAATGGTCAGATCATTAGTCGAGATACGATTATTGTGGTGGGACAGCGCAGAGTGGAAACACAGAATCGTTTCCGCATGATTGATGTGCCCTTGGTTTTAGGCTATGAGTTGTCACATCATAAAATGACTTTTGCTTTTAATGCGGGTATGTATCTGAACTTGACATATCAACAGAAAGGAGATTTCATTTCTCCGACGGATCAGGAGCCAGTTAGCTTCTCTTCTGATTCTAGAGATGCATATCCTGCTTATAAGAGCCAGATCGGCCTAGGTTGGTATGGGAGCATAGGGATGTATTATCGAATGAATGCACGTACGCATGTCTACTTGGAGCCAAGTCTAAGAATGTATACGCAATCTTCTACCATTGAAGAATATCCTCTAAAACAGAATTATGTCCTAGGAAGTCTCAATGTAGGCCTTCGAAGAGTAATCTTCTAAATTAGAGATATACCATACAGGAAAAGAGCCGTTCAGGAATTAAGTTTCTGGACGGCTCTTTACATATTTAGAGAATATGTCTTCTAGACTTGATCCTGTATCCTTCACAAAGATCGGTTGGTGAAAGTGCACGAGTTTCTGCAGCAGTGGTAGAATTAGCCACTTTTCATCCATTGTCAAGTTTCCTGCTACTATGTGACTAGCCACTTGCATATCTGGCTGCAGAGCTTCATAAAGTTTTTGCCCTTCTGCTGATAGTTCTACACGCTTTGCCCGTTTATCTTCTGGGTCGGGCTCTTCTACTATTATGCCTCTCTTGATTAACCGCTTCAATACCTCAATGCCGGGAGAAAGGTCCATTAAGGATTGTTGAATTACGTCGGATTTTCGCTGGCTCCCCATGTGGTATAGCACGATAACTACCACTAGATCATTCCAACTGGATAATGGCGTATCGCGAACCAGCTTCTTCACATAGTGTCGGGCATGATGCGAGAGTTCTCCGAAGGATTGTAAGATGCCTTGATCCAATTGCTCCTCGCCTAAGGCTAAGTCTGTTTGCGTCTTTGGTCCATTTATCTTCTGATTTAACCAATTGGCAAACTGTCCTAGATCATCCTGCCCAGTCATGCTTTCGAAGGATTCAAAATGATCGATCAATGTTTTAATGGCTTCGTAGCTCATGTAAAGGTGTCTACTGCTCGGTCATCTGCTTAAAGACAAACTAGGCAAGGCGTGTAGTTGAAATGCTCTAGTGTCGCTTGAACTCTTGGAGTGCGAGATGTCCGAGAAAAAAATTTAAATGAAAATCAAAACCAAATGTAATATACTATGTTATAGCTGTAATTAATACAAAAAAGTAGTAAAATGGGTTCATTGAAAAGGACATTATTATTGCTCGGCCTTTCTTTTTTAGTGGTAGTAGGACTAATGGGGCAGAACACTGTTTCGATCTTTGGTAAAGTTCAGGACGCCAAAACCGGCGAAGCGCTCATTGGGGTCAACATCCGCTTAGAAGGCACCGAAAAGGGTTCTACAACCGATATAGACGGACTCTATGAAATCCCAGGTGTCATTCCAGGAAGTTATAATATTACCGCTAGCTATTTGGGTTATCAGACCAAGACCAGAAGTAACGTCATTATTCAATCCAAAGGGAATGATGATATTAATTTTGAACTGCAAGAAGGTGGTCTGGATCTAGAGACGGTAGTCGTTACTGCCAGTCCTTTTGAAACTAAGCTCTCCACTCCCCTTTCCTTACAAACCCTTTCTCCGGAGGAGATCAAGACCTATCCCGGGGGTAACAACGATATCGCCAAGGTGGTTCAAAGTCTGCCAGGCGTTTCGGGTTCGATCGGGGGCTTCCGCAATGATGTGATCATAAGAGGTGGGGCACCGAATGAGAATGTATATTATTTGGACGGTATTGAAATTCCCAATATCAATCACTTTAGTACTCAGGGGAGCGCTGGAGGACCCGTAGGCCTTTTAAATGTGGATTTCATTGAAGAGGTAGAACTTTCTACCTCCAGTTTTGGGGCACAGTATGACAACCCATTAAGCGGTGTCTTACAGTTCGATCAGCGAAAGGGGAATCAACGGATACGGCAAACGAACTTGCGCGTAAGTGCCAGTGAAGCGGCCTTAACTACGGAAGGGCCTTTGTTCAAAGGAGATAAATCAGAAGCCAATACTTCTTACATCCTTTCGGTTCGTAGAAGCTATTTGCAGGCTCTTTTTGAGCTCATCGGTTTGCCAATACGACCGGACTACTGGGATTATCAATACAAGATCTCCCATGAGATCAATGAGTACAATAGCATCTTTATTACAGGCATTGGTTCTGTTGACGATTTTAGTGTTAAGGCCCCCGAGGACTTTGATGCTGAGCAACAATCCGTATTGGATCAGGTACCAGTGATTAAGCAGTGGACTACGACGGCAGGCTTCGGCTGGAAGAGAAGGCTAAAGAATGGAAAAGGAATCATGAATACATTCCTAAGTACCAATATCCTGAATAATGACTTCTCCCGGTATACAGATAATGAGAACCTCACGGGTTTAGTGCTTAAGAATAATAGCCGTGAGACGGAGCAAAAGCTTCGCTACCACTACACCCACTTCTTAAATGATTGGTCTTTAAATGTGGGGCTAAACCTGACACGATCCATTTACACCAACGAGACGAATGATCTTGCCTTCGACAATACCTTCTTGACAGAACTGGACTTTTTGAAGTATGGATTTTTTGGCCAAGCTTCTAAATCTTTTATGGATGGACGACTAGATTTTACCATAGGCTTCCGCATGGACGACAATACCTACACTCAGGAAAATGGGACATTATTAAAGACTTTTTCCCCTCGCACGGCCATCAGCTATGTTTTGGACCCCGAGTACAAGTGGAGATTGAGTGCTTCTCTGGGACAATATTATAAAATTGCACCTTATACCATCCTAGGATATCAGGATCAAACCGGGAATTTCTCCAATCAGGATGTTCCCTACATTGGAAGTTTTCATGCCGTCCTTGGCTTGGAACGTAAACTGGGACAATTTGCCAAGATTAGCGCAGAGGGCTTTTTCAAACGTTATACAAATTACCCGATTTCCGTGGCTGATCAAGTTTCTCTAGCCAATAAAGGGGCTGACTTTTCTGTATTGGGAAATGAGGAAGTCATTAGTGATGGCCAGGGACGTACCTATGGCATTGAACTATTCTATCAGCAGAAACTCCAGAAAAACTTTTATGGCATCTTGGCTTATACTTTCTTCAAAAGTGAATTCACAGGACTGGATGGCGTGTATCGACCATCGGTTTGGGATAGCAGACATCTACTATCCTTTACTGGAGGATATAAGTTACCTGGAAACTGGGAGTTTAGCGTCCGTTACCGCTTTGCTGGTAACACCCCCTTCCCTCCAGTCGATCCAGAGGCAAGTCTTCCCGTTTATCCTGTACTAATCCTTGATTACTCCAATCTAGGTCAAAGTCAATTGTCATCATTCAACCAACTAGATGTGCGGATTGACAAGAAGTGGAATGCGAAATCTTATACTTTCAATCTGTTTTTTGAGATACAAAACGCCCTAACTCAGAACAATCCGGAGCCTCCGTCGTTTGGATTAGATCGCGATGAAGCTGGTGTAATCATAGAACCCAGAACTCTAGTAGAAGTGATAAATTCTCCTAGTTCTCTGCTACCCATCATTGGGTTGGCGATTGATTTCTAGGATCCCCGATATTGTAAAGACGCATTTTAGATCAACTAGCATTTAGAAGAGGATCTCAGGCCTGCTGAGGTCCTTTTTTGTTGGCTAGATTCCAGGATACTGGGAGGAGAACAAGCTGGAAAGGCAAATTTCTTTGGTTAAAACAGGGGAATTGAGAAATAAATTCAAACTCAGGCAGCAAAAAAACAACATGGAGGGTCTAAGTAAATAGACAAGCAATGAAGAAAAAGATGAGCATGCGACTGCGCTGGCTTTTTTTAACCATTCCGACGGCATTACTATTTGTAGGATGCCAAAAAGACCAAGATGTTTTCATCCCCTACGAACTAGGGGCTGAGGATTTGAAAGGACAAGTTTCAAACTTGTTGGATGATATAGCCAGTTCCACAGAAGTCTTCCAATGGGAAGTGAATGATGCCCATACTTTCTTTACACGAAATGGAAGTCGATTGGCCGTACCTGCCAATGCTTTTATGACTTTAGATGGATCAGAATCCCTTGAAGGGCAGATCGAACTAAAGATTCGTGAGGTCATCCACAAAGGTGAGATGATCAAATTCCAACTGCCGGCTCAAACTAGTGGCCGCCTCTTGGAATCATTGAGTGCACTGCATATTGAGGCCAGCTTGAATGGACAACCCTTGGCGCTGAGAACAGGAATTAGTATCGATTGGGATATACCAGCTGAAGAGTTTACTGGTGATCTAAATCTCTACTATGGATTAGAAGAGGATGGATATGTAGCTACTTGGGCAGGCGCCACGGAAGTGTATATTGATCAACCTCCAGTGCGAGCCATCAAGATTTTGACGCAGGAAGGAGAATCACTCAATGCCTATAAGGCCCAGCCGCAACAGTTGGGGTGGTGGAATTGTAGCCGATTTACGATGTCAGAAGTGAGTCCTGAGGAAATGAATTTGAAAGTGGATTTGCCGCTTCACTTCGATGATCAAAACAGTGCCGTTTATTTGGTTTTTGAAAATAGAAGGACTGTCGTACCGCTTGATTGGAATGATATTGAGCTCGACGGTCAATTTTCCTCGCCGCTGGTACCGGTGGGGGAAGATATAATTGTAGTAGCGATCGCTAAAGGGACGTTAGACCGTTCGTTTTTAGGCTTTCAGAGCCTAACGACTAATCGAGCTAGTCAAACACTCACTCTCCCCTTATTTCAGCGGTCGCTGCATACCATTCAGCAATACTTAGGTAGCTTGTAATGGTACCCAAAAAGAGTTAACACCGTTTTCCTTCATGATAGCTTTGGCCGCCTTTAGGGCGGCCTTGTTTTTTTTAGCTAGTCAAGAAAATCTGTCGGCGATCTACTCTACTTACCTGCCTCCTCATCCCATTCCATATCGATTCGTCGTCGGGCTAAATCCGTGGCTGCAATCTTTACCCAAATATCATCTCCCATCTTTAGTTGCGTTCCACTATGCATTCCAGTTACCCATAGCCGACTAGAGGCAAGGTCAAAGGGTTCGGGTAGGGTAGCGAAGCTAATCATGCCTTCGCAGTAATTTTCCTTTAGCTCCACATAGATGCCATAATCTGAGAATCCAGAGATTTGCCCTTCGAAGGTTTCTCCAATGTGTTTTTCAATAAATTCTACCTGCTTGTACTTGACGGATTCTCTCTCTGCCTCCATCGCCTTACGTTCTTGTAAGGAAATATGTCGACATTGTTCCTCAAGTGGATCTTTTTTCACTCGGTAAGGATCTTCTGATACCAAGTTTAGGGCGAGAATTCGGTGAGCCAAAACATCGGAGTATCGTCGGATGGGAGAAGTGAAATGACTATAGAAGTCAAATCCCAATCCATAGTGGCCAATGTTCTCCGTCGAATAGGCTGCCTTGGCCATCGTCCTAATGGCGATGGGCTCTAGTAGTTTTAGAGCTGGAACCTTTTCTGCTTCTTTGTTCAGACGATTAAAGGAACGAGCGATTTCTGTTTTGGAACTGACATTCATTTCGAAGCCCAATTCCCGTGCGAAGCGTGCAAATTCCTCCACTTTATCGGGATCTGGTTCGTCGTGCACACGATAGACAAACGGGATTTCATGACCTGCAGCTTTCTTGTCAATGAAAGTGGCCACCTCTCGATTAGCCAGCAGCATAAAGTCCTCTATTAGCATGTTGGAATCCTTCCGTTCTTTGATGAACACTTCCAATGGTGTACCATCTTCGTCCAACCTAAACTTAACTTCATTGGTTTCAAAGTTGATGGATCCATCCCTGAAGCGAGCCTTACGCAATTTGTAGGCTAAACGATTCAACTTCCGCAGTTCGCTAGCGTATGGTCCTTCTCCCGAGTCCAAGCCTTGTTGCGCCTCTTCGTAGGTGAAGCGATGATCGGAGTGGGTGACTGTTCTGCCAAACCAGCGATCAACTAGCTTGTCGTTTTGATCAAAGGTAAATACAGCTGAAAAGGTCAATTTATCCTCATGCGGCCGCAAAGAACAGAGTTCATTGGATAGTCGTTCTGGCAGCATGGGAAGTACCCGATCCACCAGATAAACAGAGGTGGAACGCTGAAAGGCTTCTTTGTCCAAAGCACTCCCGGGTTCCAGGTAATGGGCTACATCGGCGATGTGCACGCCCACTTCATACTTGCCATCTTCGAGGAATTCTAAAGAGAGTGCATCATCAAAGTCTTTTGCCGTATCTGGATCAATGGTGAAGGTGGTAATCTCGCGCATGTCTCGCCGCAAAGCAACCTCCTCTTCGGTGATGATGGCGGGCAGCTTCTCAGCAATGTCCATGGCTTCCTCTGAAAAAACCAGGTCAAATCCCTTATTGATCAGGATGGCCTTCATTTCTATGTCATGACTTCCCGCTTCTCCCAGCACTACGCTAACCTGTCCCTCAGGATCGAAGCGCGGGCCACGATCCCAATTGGTAATTTTAACGGTTACTTTTTCACCATCACTGGCGTTTTTCGTATGCTCTAATCCCACAAAAATATCGAAGGGGTTCCCGATTCCATCTGTAGTTACGATGGCATGTTTCGGGAAAAGGCGGATGGTGCCAATGAAGGATTCCGAAGCTCTTTCTAGGACCATCTCTACCTCGCCTTCCAATCTTCTACGGCCAGGTCGCATCCAGGCTCTCACCTTCACCTTGTCTCCATTCATAGCCGTATTCATATACTTGGCAGGAACGAAGATATCTTCCTCTAAATCTTGCACGATGATGTAGGCAGACCCCGTTCTAGTGGCGTCGACTCTACCTTCGTAATAGCTATCTGAGCTTCGGCGACGAGCGGATGTTGCTCCACTGCGTCCCAGCTTGAATTTGTAATCCTGTGTAGCGAGTAATTTACCATCGGTCACTAAAGCCTCTAAGGCATTCTGCACACTATCCTTGTTGTTGGCAACCTTTAGTTTTCGAATGATTTGTTTGGCGTTGAAGGGTTTCTTAGGGTTTCTTTTAAAGAGTCGTATGATCTCACTTTGCAGCTTTCGAGGCCGCAACTGAGCGCCTTTTACTTTGGTTTTTTTCTTCTTTGTCATTATCTGTTTTTTCTATCTGTGGAAGATGTACTTCCACTACTTGGTTTAATTGGGAGCTCCATCGTGGCATAGGATGCCCTGCCGCTATTTGGCTGGCGGGCTATGCCTTTGGGCATTCGGTTTAAAATAATGGTTTTGGTTTGTGGTCTTGAAATAATAATGTTGGTAATGAAATTCTAAAATGATTGGTTGTTAAGCATTGATGATGGTCCCGTCAGGGAGTATTTCAAGCTGGTAAGCTGTACTTTCAGTAGCAGAAAAGCCAGAGGAGTGGGAACTGGATTGGCCGGAAGCAATTGAGATCATCCAATCTTCGTCGATTGTTGCTACTGATTGTGTTAACTTCTCTCCATCGTAAAAAGTTCCCGCAATCACTCTTTTTTCTATCATATTCCCTGCTTTATCAAAAGTGACCAATACATAATTGTAATTCAACAGGCCCGCCTTCCAATATACAATGGCATGAATATCCTTCAGGCCATCTAATCTAAAGCAAGCAATGAATTCGGTATTTTCATCTGGTTCCTCTCCATCGATTGGAATCAGATAGTGGCTGATGAGTGCTAGGGGAATCGGCAGGTTAGCCTTGCTAAAGGCATGGTGACTATCTTCGCCTAATAATATGGGAGGTTCCAATAGAGGGAATTGCTCTAAAAAGGCAATGAAATCGATCTTTTTGGTTTTTACTTTTGCCATCTCTACTTATTACATTCTTTGCTCTACAAATCTATCGCTAATCAAGAAGCTGATACTAACACACACTTGTAGAACGTCCATATTGTTAATAGATACACTTAACTCCTTACAATTTAAGTAGTTTCCATATACTTTAACCTCTAGCGCAAAGATAAGTTCGCCTCCCGGATTACTTGGTGAATTGGGTATGGAAAATAGTTTTGAATCCTTCCTATTTGTATTGATTCTAAATAAAAAGGAACTTTTCGTGATTTTAAACAAGAATTGTGGAAAGCGGCTTATATAATATAGATTTGTAGTCTTTGGATAAACCACCAATTAATTCTTAAGGATTGTGCCAAAAATCCAAAGCAAATTGCAAAAAGGCACAACAAAACCTAAAAGCAAAAAACATGAATTGGTTTTCTAGGTTTCTGACCTCTTCTCTTGGAAAGAAACTGCTGATGAGCCTGACCGGTTTATTTCTGATTTCCTTTTTGATCATTCATTTGATCGGGAACTTACAATTGTTGATTGATGATGGCGGAAAGCAGTTTAATGTTTACGCCAAGTTCATGACTACAAACCCTGTGATCAAAACTGTTTCCTATCTTCTTTATGGTTCCATTTTATTGCACGCTGTTCAAGGCCTGCTAATCTGGAGACAAAATCGAGTTGCAAGAGGAGGGACACGATATGCCGTTAAGGTGACTCGCGCAGTCAATACTTCAGCCAAGCTATCAAGTAATATGGGCTGGTTGGGAGTGATCGTGTTGGTCTTCATCTTGGTACATATGTATCAGTTCTGGTTGCAAATGAAGCTCGGAAATTTGCCGATGGCTACCTATGATGGACAAGAATATAAAGATCTATATACTATTGTAGCAGCCGCCTATCAAAACATCTTCTATGTGATTTTCTACGTCGTATCTATGCTCGTAATTGCTTTTCACTTATGGCATGGATTCCAAAGTTCTTTCCAGACCCTTGGACTGAACCATAGAAAATACACACCATTCATTCATGTATTGGGAAAACTAATTGCTGTGGTTATACCCCTTGGTTTTGCAGTTATTCCCGTTTTCATGTTCCTTTTGCGTAACGCTTAAACGAATCTGACTATGAAATTAGAAGGTAAAGTACCTCCTGGCTCACTTGGGGAAAAATGGACGAAGTTCAAATCGACTGTCCCGCTAGTGGCTCCAAATAACAAGAGAAGAATTGAGATCATCGTGGTAGGTACCGGTTTGGCCGGCGCAAGTGCAGCAGCAACCTTGGGAGAATTGGGATATAATGTGAAGTGTTTCACTTTCCATGATAGTCCGAGAAGAGCGCACAGTATCGCGGCACAAGGTGGTATCAATGCCGCAAAGAACTATCAAAATGATGGGGATAGCGTATACAGATTATTCTATGACACGATAAAGGGTGGAGATTACCGTTCTCGCGAAGGGAATGTTCACCGTTTGGCAGAGGTGAGTCGAAACATTATTGATCAGGCGGTAGCGCAAGGTGTGCCTTTTGCTCGTGATTATGGTGGATTGTTGGACAACCGATCTTTCGGTGGAGTGCAGGTAAGCCGTACTTTCTACGCGCGTGGTCAGACTGGCCAGCAATTATTGATTGGCGCCTATCAAGCCTTATCTCGTCAGATCGCCTTGGGTTCTGTACAAATGTACAATCGTCACGAGATGTTAGATATTGTGAAGGTTGATGGAAAGGCTAGAGGGATAATCGCTCGAAATCTGCTTACGGGAGAAATTGAACGTTATGCGGCGCACTGTGTGGTTTTGGCGACTGGAGGATACGGCAACGTATTTTATCTGTCCACTAATGCCATGAACTGCAATGTTTCTGCGGCTTGGCGTGCCGTTCGGAGAGGGGCATTGATGGCGAATCCTTGCTTTACTCAAATTCACCCAACTTGTATCCCAGTATCTGGGGACTACCAATCGAAACTGACGCTAATGTCTGAAAGTTTGCGGAATGATGGTCGAGTTTGGGTACCGAAGAAGCTGGAAGATGCCAAGGCCATTCGAGAAGGTAAAAAGACAGGACTAGATATCGCAGAAGAAGATAGAGATTATTACTTAGAGCGCCGATATCCTGCCTTCGGTAACTTAGTACCACGTGACGTGGCTTCCAGAGCCGCCAAAGTGGCCTGTGACGAAGGTTTGGGAGTTAGTCCTACTGGCCTAGCTGTATTTCTTGACTTTGCGGCAGCTGTTCAGCGTTATGGGAAATCTGCGGCTAACGTGCAAGGGATTCACAATCCGGATGCAGCGACCATCACACGCCTAGGAGAAAAGGTAGTAGAAGAGAAATACGGTAACCTTTTCGAGATGTACGAAAAGATCACCGGAGAGAATCCATATAAGATGCCGATGAAGATCTATCCAGCGGTTCACTATACCATGGGCGGTCTTTGGGTAGATTACAATTTGGAGACCAATGTTCCTGGCTTGTTCGCGCTAGGAGAGGCCAACTTCTCTGATCACGGAGCCAACCGCTTGGGAGCTTCGGCCTTGATGCAAGGTCTAGCAGATGGTTACTTCGTTATCCCTTACACTATTGGTACTTTCCTTTCCAATGATATCCGTACGCCGAACTTTGATCCTGATGGAGAGGCCTTCATGGAGGCTGAGAAGGCGGTTAAGGATCGCATTGAGCAAGTCCTTAGTGTCAAGGGAAGCCAATCTGTCGAAAGTTTCCACCGTCGCTTAGGAAAGATCATGTGGGATTATTGCGGCATGTCTCGAAATGCTGATGGCTTGCGTTCTGCACGTCAGATGGTTGTAGAGTTGCGCAAAGAATTCTACCAAGATGTATTCGTGCCTGGATCCAACGACGAGTACAATCCTGAGCTGGAAAAAGCCTTGAGAGTTGCCGATTTTATGGAAATGGGAGAGGTAATGATCCTAGATGCTTTGAACCGCGAGGAATCCTGTGGAGGCCACTTCCGAGAAGAATATCAGACGGAAGAAGGTGAAGCATTACGTAGAGATGATGAATTCGCCTACGTAGCGGCTTGGGCATACACAGGCTGGGATGAAGAGCCTGTTTTACACAAAGAAGAATTAATGTTTGAGAACGTAGAGTTAAAGACCCGTTCCTACAAATAATTAATAAAAATCAAGCGTCCAATTATGAAACTAACGCTTAAAGTCTGGAGACAAGCAAGTGCTAATAAAAAGGGTAGTTTTTCTACCTATCAGCTGGATGATGTAAGTGAGCATATGTCCTTCTTGGAAATGCTGGATGTACTGAATGAGCAGTTGATAGCCAAGAAAGAAATGCCTATTTCTTTTGATCACGATTGCCGTGAAGGAATTTGTGGTGCTTGTAGTATGGTAATTAATGGTCAGCCGCATGGTCCAATGGGGGGAACAACTACCTGCCAGTTACACATGCGTCACTTCAAGAATGGAGATACCATCGTCATTGAACCTTTCCGAGCGAAAGCATTCCCGGTAGTACGGGACCTAGTGGTGGATCGATCAGCATTTGATCGGATCATTCAAGTAGGTGGATTTGTGTCCGTGAATACAGGCCAAGCACAAGATGCGAATGCGATTCCAGTTGAAAAGGATGTGGCTTCTCAAGCTTTTGATGCTGCCACATGCATTGGCTGTGGAGCCTGCGTCGCGGCTTGTCCTAATGCATCGGCTATGCTATTTACTTCTGCCAAGGTATCACACTTAGGAATTTTACCTCAAGGTAAAGTGGAATCCACTCGTAGAGTGCAGGCCATGGTGAAGCAAATGGATGAGGAAGGTTTTGGTAATTGTTCTAATGTAACGGCCTGTGAGGCGGAATGTCCAAAAGGCATTTCCGTTGAGAACATTGCGAGAATGAATCGTGCCTACATTGGGTCCGTCCTTGGTTCTGAGACTTCTGTGTCTTAGCAGAATACAAAATAAAGGACGCGTAACCAACCAATTTGATCAACAGGGACTCTTTAGAGCATAGTTATGTTTTACAAAGAGTTACCCTTCAGATAAAATTCCAAACCCTGGTCTAGTACCAGGGTTTTTTGTTTTTTTGCAATCTCTCTGTCTAAAGCTTGAGCAGCCTACGGCCTCAACACAACGTTTAGGATACAACATGCTGTCTAGTTAAAGGACAGGATTTCAGTACAACAAAAACTGAATGATATTTATATACCAAAAGAAAATGCTATGATAAGGTATCTACTAGGACTAGCTATTGTTATTCTCATTGGGTGCTCTCCCTCTTCCTCCAATGATCCAGATTTTACCATCGAGGATTTTGAAAACGCACTGGGCGATGCTTACAACTACTTGGAAATCTTTGGAGATTATTATCTCCCAATCAGCAATTTGACATCGGATGAATTGGGTGTGCCCGGCTTTGGTAGCCATCTTAGTGCAGGGGATGATATCGCTGAAATGATACGCCACCAATGGACCCCAGGCAATTCCCTGACCAACATACTGTGGTCAGATCTGTACAATGCGGTGAATGCTGCCAATAGCGCTTTAATACTTGTCGATAGAATAGATGATAATATATCTACAGTACAACAGGCAGAGGCTAGAGCTTTGCGAGCATTCAACTACTTTTTGCTACTAGATATCTTCGGAAATATCCAGGCTTTCAAAGAAGATGTTTTGTCGGGTAATATCAATGTCCCTCAATTGAGCAGATCCCAAGTATTTGACTTCATTGAGACGGAGTTGCTGGAGACCATTCCGGAACTAAGTGCCGACCCGATCTACGGCCGTGTGACGCAGGGGGTGGCTCGAGCCATTTTAGCTAAACTGTATTTGAACGCAGGAGTGTTTAAAGGAACACCAGAATGGGCTGCATGTAGAGACGCCTGTGCTGCCTTAATTAATAGTGGTGACTACCAGCTTAGCAATGATTATTTCGATCCATTCAAAGCAAATAATCAAATCACTGGATCAAATGAGATCATCTTCGCTTCGGAGCAGGCGCCAGCTGTTCATTTTTCTCGCCAAAGTGTTCATCCGGCACAGGTAGATACGAAGAATCCGTCCACCAATGGATTTCTCAATTATGCCGCCACCCCAGAAATGGTGGAGCTTTTCGATTTGGACAATGACAGCCGTTCTAATGCCATTCTTCGAGGTTTGCAGCGCACTAGTACAGGAGAGGTTATCTTGACTGCGGCAGGGGATTCGGTTATCTACGAACCAGATTTCCGCGGAGAGAGTGATTTTTTAAGTGGCTATCGAGTCATGAAATATGAACTGGACCCTACGGAGACTAATTTTGGCAATAACGATATCGTAATCTTCCGTTATGCTGATGTGTTACTAATGCAGGCTGAAGCCCTCAACGAATTGGATGACCTATCGGGAGCTATAGACTTAATAAATGAAGTAAGGGCCCGAGCCTATGATACAGCCGCACCTTTGGCAGCTGGAAACTTCACCAAAGAAAGCTTGCGCGCGCAAATTTTGAAGGAACGGTCTACGGAATTGTTCTGGGAAGGATGGCGAAGACAAGATATGATTCGCCACGATACCTTTTGCGCTGGAGGTTGGAGTCAAAAGGAGAGAACGACTGAAGATTGTCAAACGCGACTTATATTTCCTATTCCACAGGAAGTTTTGAATGTAAATCCGAATTTGACACAAAACCCAGGCTACTAATAGGTTTTGAAAAGAGAAAAGGGCGAACGCTTGTATTAGAGTTCGCCCTTTTTGGTTTCTAGCTCAGCAGTGGATCTTATTGCTTACCATATTCCACTTTACGACCAGGCGTATAGGGTGCTCCCGCCTTCTCCAATTTCTCTTCTAATTTCGCAATATCTTGATCTCGTAAGGTATTGATGGACTGAAGGACCGATGTAAAGGCCTTACGGGCGATTCTTAGCCCATCTTTATGCGTTTGGGTGGGAGCAGAGGAAGAACTCCACATCTCCCAAGTAATGGATCCCATTCGGCTGTTTACGGAAGGTTGTGACGCCTTATCTAGTCTACCTGCCAGACGATCTCCGTACATCATCTTTTGAATTACTGACAATTTATCCTTGGCAGCTTTCACCTCGCTCAGCCAAGTTTCCGGAGCTGCCTCAATCGCGTAGATGGCTTTTTCGATATAACGCAACTTATTCCCCATATCTCTCAGCTGTCCATTAGCACCAGAAATTGCTCTTTGGAGTCCTTGTGCTTCCCGCTGGAAGGCCAATAGAGCCGCTCTGTCCGTGGCTGGGAGCGTCACGCCACCCAAGGAACGCAACTGGAAAGGCGTTGGCCCGACCACTTCTGTGAGCTTACCATTGATGCTCTCCGACAAGGAAACCGTATATTCTCCTGGCATGGCTAAGATACCTTCATCTAGGCCTGCAAAGGGGTTGCTAGTATTTCTTGGTGCAAGACTAATGGGGTTGACACTTTGATAGCGGGCATCCCAAGTTATTCTTCTGACCCCAGTACCATGTCCTGTTTTGATTTGCTTGAGTACATTATTGGACTGATCTCGAATGGTGAATAGCAAGTAGGGCTTTTCCTCTTCGGTTTCAGCTTTGAGTTCGTCATAAGTGGGGTAACGGATATCTTCACCCTTTTTAATGGCCTCCTTTTCTTGTTTTTGGCGCTTAGCCTTTAAGGTTTCGATTTTGTCTTTTACATAGTAAGTAAAGGTTACTCCTACCGAGGGATTTGGGGTGCTGAAATAGGCATCTCCTTGGAAGCCATTTCCTCTAAGCCCTAGGGGAGTGCTTTCAATGAAAACTAGACCTTCCTTAATTGGGAAGATTTTTGCTTTTTCTGCTAAGGCCTCTTCCTGTAAGTTTCTTAGAGGGGCATAGTTGTCTAGCACGTAAAACCCTCGCCCAAAGGTTCCCAAAACTAAGTCTGTTTCTCGCTTTTGAATGGCAATATCGCGGACAGCAATGGTTGGTAGTCCTGCTTTTAGCTGCTTCCAGTACTGGCCACCATCGTTGGTGAAGAAGCAACCGAATTCAGTTCCTACAAACAATAGATTGGCATCTTCATAATCTTCTGCTAGACTGTATGCAGACCCCCGCTTAGGTAGATTGGAGCTAATGGCGGTCCAAGTCTGTCCTTGATCGGTACTCTTGAAGACATAAGGAAGGAAGTCTCCATATTTATGATGGTTGAAGACGGCATATACGGTGTTTTCGTCATGCTCTGAAGCGAGTAGGAAGTTGACGTAAGTTTGCTTCGGCGCACCTGCGATTTGATCAACATCTATCTTCGTCCAATTTTTACCACCGTCTTTAGTAATCTGAATTAAGCCATCATCTGTCCCGACATACAATAACTGTTGGTTCAAAGGACTTTCTGAAAAGGCTACGATCGTACCGTATGGGGAGGTGGAGCCATTTTTGGCCACCGCATCGATGCTTTGCACTTGATCCATCACCTTCAGCGTATTCCGATCAATTTGTTTGGTTAGATCTCCACTGATGGTTTCCCATGTGCTTCCACGATCCTCACTACGGAATAACTTATTAGCAGCAAAATAGATTCGGCTAT
>ENA-UENX01000139-UENX01000139.1-marine-metagenome-genome-assembly--contig:-NODE-139-length-38343-cov-3.611511_pt1 | contig 38343 bp, 26 predicted proteins | sample MGYA00237875_ERZ529327 | MGnify/ENA primary metagenome ERZ529327 (study PRJEB26372, sample SAMN05368347) | marine metagenome | biome: cultured habitat; feature: ocean water; material: water; isolation... | reverse complement strand
CGTATCGCATTTGCTGGAAGATCAAGACGGTACAAAAGATCAGTACAAAAGATGCTGCGAACTGTACAGTCATTAAGCCCCACTTCAGACTCCCCTTTCTCACATCTGCCCCGCGAGATTGTAGGATACGCTTTGGTGCAAAGGAAGCGAGAAAGAAAGCAGGATAAAGTCCTGCCAGAATGCCGAGCAGGATAGCAATGCCCAGCATGCTGGGAATAAACCAGAGCGTATCCCATGGAATGGGAATTGCTTTTTGAGTTAAACTTTCCAATGAAGGATTCAGTGCTTGTATGATCAAGAGTCCAATAATGATGCCCACCAGGCTTTGTAGAATGGCTTCAATGAGGTATTGACTGACCAGCTGCCCTTTCCCGGAGCCCAGTATTTTTCTGATTCCGACTTCTTGTGCACGTACCGTCGATCGAGCAGTCGATAGATTGACGAAATTGATTACTGCGAGTAAAAGGATCACAAACCCGATGGCTCCAAATAGCCAGATATATCTGGGATCACCTGTAGGCCAATGACCGTAGGAGGTTACGGTCGAAGAATACAAATAGATATCTTCTATAGCTTGGAGCTTGTATTGATATCCATCTTCAAAGAAGCCTTCCTTATGTGGCTGGGCAAGTGTTCTGAGCTTGTCCGCCACAGCTGCCGGATCACTCCCCGGGTTTAATGCCAGGTAGGTCGGATAGCTAGATCGTCTCCAACTTCCTGAAGAACTTTCTTCCAGTGTATTCATCGACAAGTAAAAGTCATAGTCGATGTGAGAGGGCGATCTTTTCTTGCTGACTACACCGGTTACCAAGAAGGGCTGCTCGGGTTGATTACTCAAGAAAATTTCTTGTCCAACCGGGTTTTCGCTACCAAAATATTTTCGGGCTTTTTCCTCGGTGAGCACTATGCTATTGGGCTTACTCAGTGCGGTTTGTGGATCTCCAAAAGATAGAGGGAAATCCAATAAAGTAAGCATGCTTTGGTCTACGTATAGGAATAGCTCTTCGTGGTGACTTTCTGCATCAACGGCAGTTTTGACTAAGCGGCTTGCCCCTGCTCTCACTCGAAAACTGTTTTCTACTTCGGGTAAATTTGCCTCGGCTAATTCAGCGAGGGGAGGGTTGTGGTAAATTCCAAATTCTGATCCATCGTTACCAGGTCGTTCGGTGAGTATGCGGAATAGATGTTGACTATCAGGATGACTTTTATCATAGCTTAGCTCTTGCAGGATAAATTGTCCGATGAAAAAGCAGCAACAAAAACCGACGGCTAGTCCCAGGATATTGATCAGGCTATAATATTTCTGTTTGATCAATTGTCGATAGGAGATCTTGAAATGGCTTCTTAATGGCATAAGTCGAAATTTCGGGTGAAGTCGTTTAATAGTGGATAAACGGAACGTGCGAAGCACATTCCATGAGAATTTTCTTCTTGCCTTCGTTAAGCCATGTTGTTGGCGCTCATGCTCAAAAATTTCATAGAGGTCCCCTTGGATTTCCTCCAATAGTTCGGCTCGACAGTACCACTTCAAGAAGCGATCTGCCCATCTCGGGTAACCTTTTTCATGCATGAGCGATGCAATTACATTAGGTTTGCAAAAGTGAAAGTAATAACTATCTTTCACTTTTGCAAATCAAATCTATTTTTGGATTAATTCCGGGTACTAAAGGAAGATTTTTGGGCTTTTGTTTTGATTATTTCTGATTTCAGACTGATGAAGATTGTGAAGGAAGTAGGGACTTAATCATTAAAGCCTATGGATTGGTATTGTGTGGTATATCAAAGTATATGTGCCCTCAACGTTCTTTTCCCATCTAATCTCTTTTGCAGGAATAAACCAAAAAAGGTGGCCCATGTGGACCACCTCCTGTGCTTTTCTGATATTCCAAGATGGAATAAAAGGATCGATCTTGTGCTTATGGTTTATTGCTTGACATCAAAACGATCAAGGTCCATCACTTTAGCCCAAGCAGCTACGAAGTCTTGCACGAAACGTGATTCTCCGTCACCAGATCCATATACTTCAGCGATTGCTCTCAGTTCTGTATTTGATCCAAAGATCAAGTCAACTCGAGTACCTGTCCACTTTACTGTTCCTGTAGCACGATCACGCCCTTCGAAGGTCTCATCTGCTTCAGATGTAGCACTCCAAGTGGTACGTAGATCCAACAAATTGACAAAGAAGTCGTTCGTTAAAACACCTGGACGATCAGTGAACATACCGTGCTTAGATCCGTCATAGTTGGCTCCAATCACACGCAAACCTCCTACCAAAGCCGTCATTTCAGGCGCGGTTAGCGTCATCAACTGTGCTTTGTCAATCAATAGCTCTTCGGCAGAAACGGCGTATTTACCTTTCAAGTAGTTACGGAATCCGTCAGCTACTGGCTCAAGTACTGCAAATGATTCTTCATCCGTCTGAGCTTGAGAAGCATCTGTACGACCAGGAGTGAAAGGTACGGTCACTTCATAATCCGCTGCTTCGGCTGCTTGCTCAATACCTACACCACCTGCCAATACGATCACATCTGCCAAGGAAACACGTTTTCCACCAGACTGTGTGCTATTGAATTCTTCTTGAATGCTACCTAAAGTACCTAATACTTTCGCTAGTTGTGCTGGGTTGTTTACTTCCCAGTCTTTTTGAGGAGCCAAACGCACCCGAGCACCATTCGCACCTCCACGCTTATCAGAACCTCGGAAGGTTGAAGCAGAAGCCCAAGCAGTAGAAACTAGATCAGTAGCGCTTAAACCAGAAGCTAGAATATTAGCCTTTAACGCAGCGATATCAGCATCATCAATCAAGTCATGATCAACTGCTGGAACTGGATCTTGCCAGATTAGCTCTTCCGTAGGTACTTCAGATCCTAGGTAACGAGCAATAGGTCCCATATCACGGTGCGTCAACTTGAACCAAGCTCTAGCGAAAGCATCAGCGAACTGATCAGGGTTTTCGTAGAAACGGCGAGAGATTTTTTCATAAGCAGGATCCATGCGCAAGGATAAGTCAGTGGTTAGCATAAAAGGCGCATGTGTCTTGCTCGCATCATGAGCATCGGGCACTAATCCTGCACCGGCACCCCCTTTGGGTGTCCATTGGTTAGCACCAGCAGGGCTCTTGGTCAATTCCCACTCGTATCCGAATAGGTTTTCGAAGAAGTTATTGCTCCACTGCGTAGGTGTAGTCGTCCAAGCACCTTCTAAACCACTAGTGATGGTATCACCACCAGCACCTGTGCCGAAGTTGTTTTTCCAACCCATACTCTGTTCTGCAATACCAGCAGCGGCCGGTTCTCTCTCGACGTATTTATCAGGATCAGCGGCACCGTGGGTCTTACCAAAGGTGTGACCACCAGCGATCAAAGCCACCGTCTCTTCATCATTCATCGCCATACGACCAAAGGTCTCACGGATATCCCGTGCAGCTGCGACTGGATCTGGGTTCCCATTAGGGCCTTCAGGATTCACATAGATCAATCCCATTTGTACAGCAGCTAGTGGATTCTCTAGTTCTCTGTCACCTTCATATCGCTTATCACCTAGCCATTCTGTTTCTGGACCCCAATACACATCTTCTTCTGGCTCCCACACATCTTCCCTACCTCCTGCAAATCCGAAGGTTTTGAAACCCATAGACTCAAGGGCAACATTTCCAGTTAGGATCATTAAATCCGCCCAAGAGATTTTTCTACCGTACTTCTGCTTGATGGGCCACAACAACAGACGTGCCTTGTCCAAGTTGGCATTATCTGGCCAACTATTCAAAGGAGCGAAACGCTGTTGTCCTGCACCAGCACCACCACGTCCATCAGCGATACGATAGGTACCCGCACTGTGCCAAGCCATTCGGATAAAGAATGGACCATAGTGACCATAGTCAGCAGGCCACCACTCCTGAGAATCAGTCATCAGGTCGGTTAGGTCTTGCTTTACGGCCGCTAAATCAAGGGACTTGAATTCTTCTGCGTAGTCAAAATCTTCGTCCATTGGGTTGGACAGAGAAGAATGTTGTCTAAGGATGTTTAATTTCAGTTGGTTGGGCCACCAGTCGCGGTTTGAGGTACCGTTACCAGCGCTCTTTTTTAGCGCACCACCCATGAATGGGCACTTGCTAATATCTCCGTTGGAGCTTCCGTGTGGGTTATGATCCATTCGTTATTTATTGTTGTATATATAATGAGTATAAAAGTACGACAATGACTATTACTTAAAATTATGGTTGTATTAGTAATAGTAATGGTTGCCGCAATGAGGCAAAGTTTTACTAATATGAGGTATGATTGAAAAACAGTAGAGCGGCAGTTCAAAGTAAACAAGGCAGTTTACTTACTTAGAGAGGTAACGCAGTAATAGTAGAAGTGTTTATGGAAATGTGGGAAATTCTGTATGTGGCGATTAAAAAATTTAGGGTGGTAAGCCCCTCCAGCCCTTGCAGGTGCCCGTCTAGCTAGCCAGATAGATTTTTCACCTGCAAATCCCATGTAGCCTGGAAATCGAGGATGGATGTTGGTAGGGATGCGCAATATCGAACGCTACTATTAATTTCAATTTAGGCTCGTTCGATATAGTATTTGGGTAAAAGCATTTTGTTTAGAAGAACTGAAATATAGATTTTTATGTTAAATTGCTAGACATTAGTAATGGTAAATTCAACAGATCCATCATGAGTACTACAGAAATTAAGGAGGCTGTTTTAAAGCAGTTGGAAGAAGCAGATGAGAAGCTGCTAAGGATGGTCTATGCCATGATGGAAGCCTATCTTACTGAAGATGATCCAATCATTAGTTATGATGCGCATGGAAATCCGAGGCGTGCTAGCGAACTTCAAGATGTATTGGATAAAGAGGTTGCCGCAGCTAGAAAGGGAAATTATATCAGCGTTGATGAATTAGATGAAAAGTCGAAGGGATGGATCAAACCTACCAAGTAGTAATTACAGAACAAGCTGAAAGTAGCCTAAAATCGATTGTAGATTACCTTATTCAAACCGCGTCAGATTCAGTTGCTGAAAAAGTAAGGGCTGGAATTGTCGCCGAACTTAAGAAATTGGCTAGGATGCCGCAGAAAAACCCTTTGCTAAGAGGGGTAGACAATCTGGTCATCACCTATCGACGGGTGTTGAAATGGTCTTACCGCATAATCTACACAATAGAAGAGGAAGATTTATTGGTTATCGTTGTAGAGATCGACCATAGTAATCGTAATCCTATAGAATTAGAAAAGATTTTAATTTGATGTAATCTTTGAACCCCATAGAGACTAAAGGCCAAGGAGAGATGTTGGTCGGGATACACAACATTGGCTGGGGAGGCTCAAAAGCCAAACACCCGCTGGGCATTTTGAAAATAGATCTTATCCACCACAGCTCGCGGCAGTTTTATGCCTTGAAAGGAACCATTCACCAAATCGCTCTCCATTTCTTCTCCGCTAACAAAGTATTGCCAATCTCGCTTCCAGGTTTCTTCGAGTCGTTTAGTGAGATCGGCTGGATCGGAAGATCCATTGTCACCCATATCAGTAGCATATAGGAGCCGATCTTGATATTTGATGAAGAAGTCCCTGACCTTTTCTCGATGCTGTTGCGTCTGCCAAAAAACTTGACCCATGCGGGCGGCTAGATCTACCGTCGCCTTAGGATAGCGATCGAACCAGGCAGCCAGACTGTCCACGCTCCATTCAATACTTGCCATATGCGCACCCATAAATTCGAGTTCAGGGTGTTTATCTAGTCTGTTATTGCGAGCCCGCATTTGATCTTCGTAGGAAGGTAGTTCTGGATGAAGATGCATATGATACTGCGGGTTATTCTTGAAATAAGAGCGATCGTTGTTAGTGGTCATTTCCTCCAATGGGAGCCAACAATTCAGTGGTTCACCCAGATGGCCAACGACGAGTTTATTTCCTTCTTCCAGTTTAGTGAAGATATCATCAAAACGTGAATCATCTAGCATGACGTTCGATCCATCGGTATCCTGTAATACCATGCCAATGTTTTTCCATACTTTGATGCCGATGGCCCCGCGATCGAAGCACTGATCAAGCCAAGTTTGAGTCTTCTCTAACCACCCGGCTTCGTGAAACCCCTCCACACTAAAGGAGGTAATTACCTTGTATTGCTCAGGGAAAGCTTTTTGCTGTAGCATGACATATTCGAATTGATCTTCGATTCCCTGCCAGGAACTGGCGCCATCTACCACAATATTGACTAGTTTGAATTGGTCAGCTTTGGCCTTTTCAGCGAAGGTGGTCCGATCTGTACGTACATGTACATGCACATCGGCTTTGGGTACGTCCGGGTAGTCTGCTTGGGTGTAATAGGAGGCCTCATCTGGGTTTTCGGTGAGTTCCGTGATGGGAGTGAGCACGATTTTTTCAAACTCTACTTCGGAACCTTCGGCCTGGACGGCGATTTGCCCGCTACGTACGGTACAATCATAACCTTCGTTGACCAAGTCACCATTGAGCCATACTTTGATCTTATCTTCGAAACACTCAATAACCATATCATTCCACTCGCCAAGTGGCTTTTCAGAACCGTCCGTTAGATTCAATATCCTCCTTTTCTTACCTTCTACGATACCCCACTCGGCCCTAGGTCCTCGCCGCTTTTCCATTTCGGGCACTTTTATATCCTCCACAATACACCAAAAGTCTCCCGCATTTTTGTGCATCATCTGCACTTCCAATGATTTCGGAAACATCTCATACAGTGAACGCGGTGTTGAAGCATGAACCAACACCCCGCAGTTCCCCGGCTCCCCTGCAAAACGATAACGTACTTCCAGGCGGTAGTTTTCATAGGACTTGTCAGTTATCAGATGCCCTTGTGGATTCCCTAAGCTAACCAGTTTGCCGTCTCTTACCAAGAAAGGCTTGGTAGTGTCTGGAGCTGCATCCATGGCAGGTACATCCATGCGCCAGCCTTGTAGGCTATTCCCATCAAATAGTTCTATAGACTCAGAGGTTGGACCACAAGCAAATAGGATTAAGGCAAGGAGAATGACTAGGAGGTTTTTCATGTTGTCCGATTTGGTATGCTATGACAATTTAAGCATAATTGCCCGAATGTCTTCTTTGAGTCGTGAAAGCTGCAGTCCAGGATCTTCGAAAAGATGCTTAACCTAAGGCACCTTTGGAGCTTAGAGGGCTGGGCTAGATGTTGGTGGAGACACGCAACATCGGCTCTGGAGGCTGTAGTTTCGAAGAAGTAGGGGGTGAGGACTTTGGTATTAATGAAGGAAAATTCCCTGATGATCATGCCATCATCAAGGAATTTCATTGACCTTGGTATTTATTCCGAACCTTAGGACTGGGGCGCCATGACCATTTGTCTGACCACTTTCCATTGACCATCAATCTTCTTCAACAAGGTGCCGTAACTTCCTTCCAGTACCAATTTCTGTCCATTGGCTTTTACGGTAGCGCCAAGGGTATATGGACCGCTGATATAGGAGTAGTCACCGGGTAAAGGAATGACTTCGCCCAAGTTGATTTCGCCTTTGACCTCCATCACATCATGGAACTGGCGATAATACTTTTCGATGTCTTGCTTGCCGGTAACCATTTGGTTGTCGGCCATAATCATCATCGCATCTTTGGTGAATAAAGTGGCCAAGCCGGCAGCATCTCCTTGGTTGTATAGTTTACCAAAATTAGCAACAAAGGCTTCCACTTCTGCTTGAACCGATTGAGCTTGTGAGGTGAAGGGCAAAGCCAATAAAGCTAGTAGAATAGAAAAGGAAATGGATTTCAAAGCAATTTTCATCTGTGTACTGTTTGGTTGATTAAGTAAGCAATGAATACATTTCAAAAGTAGATGCCTCGTCAGAATTTTGCTGGTCTATTAAGTGGAGGAAGGGGATCCCTCAGTGAGTGGCGTGATTTTTAATTCTGCTGGAGAGTGCGACCATAAGTAATCTTGGCAAAAAGACGATTAGTCTATCTAAAACAAGAAAATGCTACAGTCAAGACATGTGTACTGTTGATGGGCATACGTATCTAGCTAGACTTAAGGAGTTGGCGTTGGGGTTGGAAGAGCGGAGGATGAGTGGTTAAAATTAAAACCCTCACCCTCCTGCACTTCATTTCAGTATCTGTGTAACTTGACCGGCGCCGATGGTTCGGCTACCTTCTCGCATGGCAAATGGAAGGCCATGCTCGATAGCTACGGCTTTATCCAAAGTAACGTCAAAGCGGATTGTATCTCCGGGTAGCACCATGTCGACATCCTCAGGCAAGGAAATTTGCCCAGTGACGGCCGTAGTGCGAAATAGGAACTGTGGACTGTAGCCGGAGAAGAAAGGATTCTTTCTGCCTCCTTCTGCTTTAGTCAACATATAAGCCTCACAGGTGAATCGCTGTAGGGCATCGATAGAATTAGGTGCGCAGATGACCATGCCACGACGGAGAAGATCTTTATCTACTCCACGCAACAACAAACCTACACTGTCTCCAGCAATGCCTTCCTCCAATGTCTTTTGGAAGGTCTCAATGCCAGTTACGGTAGATGTCACGCCATCAGCGCCTAAGCCAAGGATCTCTATCTCGTCACCTTTAATGATCCTACCGCGCTCAATTCTACCCGTAGCTACCGTACCTCGTCCCGTGATAGATTCCATGCTTTCTACGGGCATCAAGAACGGTTTGTCGAGGGCTCTCATCGGCGTAGGGATGTGCTGATCTACTGCATCCATCAAAGCGGCTATGGCTTCGATGCCACCGGCTTCGCCATGAAGTGCCTTCAAGGCGGACCCCTTAATAATAGGCGTATGCTCGCCATCGAACTGGTATTGATCCAACAACTCTCGAATCTCCATTTCGACTAGCTCGATGAATTCTGGATCATCTACGAGGTCGACTTTATTCATGAACACCACCAATTTAGGAACACCTAGCTGACGAGCCAGCAGAATGTGCTCTCTAGTCTGTGGCATCACGCCTTCAGAAGCGGCAACCAATACGATGGCTCCATCCATTTGGGCCGCACCAGTAACCATGTTCTTTACATAGTCGGCGTGCCCTGGGCAATCGATATGGGCATAGTGCCTTTTTTCAGTTTCGTATTCGATCTGGGTAGCCGTGATGGTAATTCCACGGATTTTTTCTTCCTGGATAGAGTCGATTCTATCTAGACCCTTGTGTTCTGCCAAGCCTTTCCCGGCGAGGTAGAAGGTGATAGCAGAAGTGAGGGTAGTCTTTCCATGATCGACGTGGCCGATCGTGCCAATGTTAACGTGTGGCTTCTCACGTTTGAAAATCATTTTAGACATGATTTTGAGTTTTATTGATGAAGAAGTTGTTTAAAAATGTCTGACTGGCCGCGATGAAGTTCTTTTCGACTCACTTTTCGGTTTTTTATCGCCACGTAGCGCTGCTATGCGGTTCAAAAAAAGCCTCAATTGAGCCAAAAAACTCCTCCATTTCGACTCAGCAGACATTCTTGAACAACTTCAAAAAATGGAATACTACTGAAGTCCACTAAGGTTCCTGATCGAAGTGATGGTGCTATTAGAGCAAACTGCTAGAATGATTTGTATTGGATTTGCAGCTGCTCTGCTAACAACTGCAAATGATTTGTAGGGAGTTGTTAGAGTAGCGAGTCGAACAGGGAGGAGGAACTTTCTTGTTGCTGTTCCTGTACCGATCGACTTATACCTAGGTCGAAGGATAGGAAGAAACGAGCGTTCTCCTGTTCTTGTAGCTGCCGATTGGCATTGATATTTTGGAAAGTATTTTTCACCGTATAGGTTCTAATAATGTGATCAATTCGGTGCTATAACAAGAGAAGGGAGGAGAAAAGTTCCAGATGGGGGATTCTACCTGACAAGGGGATCGCAGAAGGACTATGCTTTTACACAAGCTATTACAGCTGAAACAGAATTTTAATGAAAGTGAAAGGGGATATCTCAATGAATTGGGTGATTTCCCTTGTTTTGTTCTAACTTGGTAAGGCTCACGAATTGAGGACGAATCAAATTGAATGCAATGTTGACTTCTGCTCCATACTCCCTTTATCGATCCTTTTTATTTCTGCTGGGCTTCCTTACATTAGGTGCTTGTGAAGACAAAAATAGTTCCCAAAGTGCTGAACCTGAATCAGAGGAAGTCAGAGGGGTTTACGGCTCTCCGAAACCGCTATGGGATAAGGGATACCAGCTTGATGAGATTGGGGTAAATGCCATTTTTGTACACAGCGGATCCATCCAAGCTGAAATGCTAAAACGTGCACAGTCAGAAGGTGTCCGTGTTTTTACTGAGTTCGCAACGCTCAATGGGAAAAATTATGTGGAAAAGCACCCCGAGGCCTGGGCGATTAATGAAAAAGGTGAACCCGTGGAGGCGGCAGGCTGGTTTATGGGGGTCTGTCCTACGGAACCAGGATTTCGCCGTTATCGGTTTGATCAACTGAGAGATCTGCTCACTAATTATGAGCTGGATGGCGTCTGGATGGATTATGTGCATTGGCACGCACAATTTGAAGAACCCGAACCCATCTTACCTGAAACTTGTTTCTGCGATCATTGTCTCGGACGTTTTTCGAATGAAAAGAGCATCGAACTACCAGTGGGTTCTACTGCCGAAAAGGCGCGGTGGGTACTTAGTCAAGAAGATCGCAAGTGGAGAGAATGGCGATGTCAAATCATTTTGGAATGGGCGGTAGAAATGAAGAAGATCATTCAAGAAATCAGACCTGGGGCTCTTCTGGGGTTGTACCATTGTCCATGGGAAGATCAGGAGTTCGAAGGGGCCAGACGCCGCATCCTGGGTTTAGACTACGATTTATTAAAGGAAACAATCGATGTGTTTTCACCGATGGTTTACCACGAACGTATGGGCCGACGACCGGAGTGGGTCGAAGAGAACATCAACTGGTTTTGTGAACGACTAGCTTTGGGGAAAGAGGCTTCTCCCAAGATATGGCCCATCGTACAGGCCCATGATTCCCCAGGGATTGTGTATCCGGAGGCCTTTAAAACGGTCTTGTCTGGTGGACAAGCCGGGTGCTCCAGTGGAGTGATGATGTTTACGACGCGAGCCATTGCGGAGAAGGAGGAGAAACTTGAGGTTGTCAAAAAGATATACCAAAATCAATCAAGTCAATAACAATATTCTAGATACCCAAGCCAACCCAAGATTTAAATCAAAACATAACGAATGAAACCATCTAGGAGAGTATTTCTGAAGGACTGCAGCCTAATGGCGTCCGGAATCGCCCTACTACCTACTATTGCTTTTTCGGAGAAAGATAATCGCGGAAGGATAGAACGTATGCTAGTGAAATTGTCGGAGATCAACGATGATGTAGTTGACCGTTTGCTGGAATTACAAATCGATAAACCTGGCGACCGCTGGCATGGTGGGTTGAGGAATAACCATGAAATACCCAATGCACATGCTACCAAGGAGATTATCTTGAAATTGGGAGCTTCTTATGCATCACCTTATTCCAGGTACTATCTCTCAGAGAAATTGGTGCAGCCAATGGAGAAAGCCGTCCAGTGCTTACTTAATGTACAATACGAAGATGGCACCATTGATTTGTATAGCACGAATTTTCATTCAACTCCAGATACAGCCTTCATTGTAAATTACCTAAGTCCGACCTATGTCAACATCAAGCGCTTGGATCGTCCCGAAATGGGCGTTTTCCTGGGAAAGTTGGAGGCTTTTTTAAAGAATGCAGGGAAGTGCCTGTTGGTCGGCGGAGCGCATACGGCCAACCATCGCTGGGTGATTGCTTCGGCTTTGGCGAGACTTAATGCTTTTTTCCCGTCGAAGAAATATACGGACCGGATTGATGTTTGGTTAAGTGAGGGAATCGATATGGATCCCGATGGGCAGTATACGGAGCAAAGTGTGTCTATTTATTCTCCCACTTGCGACGATATGTTCCTCACTATGGGGCGTTTGTTGGAGCGAAAAGATTTGATGGATGTGGTGCGTAAAAACCTGGATATGACTTTGTACTACATTCAACCAGGCGGGGAAGTCTTGACCGATGCCTCGGGAAGGCAAGATGCTGCCCGTACGGGATATGTAAATGGGTATTACTATACGTATCTATTTTTTGCGATTAGAGATAAAAACCCCGCTTATTCAGCTGTCTGTGAGCTGATCGAGCGAGAAATGCCAGAACGGGTGTTGCATTATCTTCCTTATATCTTGGAACTTCCCACATTTACCCTGCCTATACCTGCCCCCTCAAAGATTCCGGACAACTATTTCAAACGCTTTGCACACTCCGGTGTATTTCGAATCAGAAGAGGAGATACTGATATTTCCATCATAGAAAAGAACCCGACATTTTTTTCCTTCATGAAGGGAAGTGCCGTGTTGCAGTCTGTACGTTTGGCTGCTGCCTTCTTTGGAGACCGAGGACAGTTTATCGCCGAACAGGCTGATTTTGATGGAGAGAAAATTGTACTCTCTAGAACGGTAAAACACGGCTATTTTCAGCCTTTTCCCAAAGACAAAATTCCGGGGGATGGCATTTATGAAAAGATGCCAAGAGAAGAAAGAACATTGAGCGAACCGCAGATCATGCAGTACCAAGTTAGTATTTCAGAAAACGATGGTAAACTGAGGATGGATATCCAGATCGAAGGGACAGATCATGTGCCAGTTTCCATGGAAATGAGTTTTAGACCTGGTGGAGAACTCTCCGGTACGACTACCGATAAGTATGTTGACGATTCATTTTTTCTGGAGGAAGGAATGGGGCGGTATGAAGTCGGAAAGGATGTCATCACTTTTGGACCAGGAATTGCGACGCATAAGTGGGCCACTATGAGAGGAATGCTACCCAAGCAGAAGGGGAACAGTGTGTATATAACGGGATATACTCCTTTTAAACATACCATTGAGTGGTTTTAGGGAAACGAGGGATAAAGAGGAGGGGGGACTGGTTTTGGAGTGAACTTGCTAATGAATCAAATATCTAGCTTCTGCTCGAGTCTTCATCCAGGTAATTGGTGAAAAATGTACGCTTGAAAGTTCTTCCAATGGGAAGTTTATCACTATCAATGTAGATCTGATTGTTCGAGATCTTTTCAATGAAGCGCACATTTACTAGGTACGACTTATGGATTTGACAGAAGTGGTTATCGGGAAGGTGTTGCAGCCAGTATCTAAGGGAATGGTTGGCTAGGTGTTTGGTCGCTTTGGTGAAAACCCAGGTGTAATCTCCATCGGCCTTGACGTATTTAATGCTCGTCTTTTCGATTCTAATGTAATCTGATCCCGACTTGATAAAGATGATTTCGTTTGGTGGACTAGTTTTTGACTCGGCTTCTGGTTTGGATTTATCTGTTCCCAATTCAGTCAAACGTTCGGCCTTGGAGACGGCTTGTAAGTAGCGTGTAAAGGAAAAGGGCTTCAATAAATAATCCACCGCATCCAATTCATAGCCCTGCAATGCATATTCGGAGAAGGCGGTCGTAAAGATAATTTTGGGTTGGGGACTGAGGAGACTTACTAGATCGATTCCTGATAGTTTTGGTAGATGAATATCCAAGAAGATGAGGTCCACTGATTGCTCATTCAAAAAGCGCCGGGCAGCAAGCGCATCACCAAAGGTCCCTAACAGATCGAGTGTATCGGTCTCTCCGATGTATCTTTCCAGGATGCCTTGAGCGTGTGGTTGATCTTCAACGATAATACAAGTCATTACTCTTTCAAGATTTTACATTGGACAAATCCATCCCCAACCTTACCTCGTATAGTTTATGTTCAACACTGACCTCCAGTTGGTGGGCATTAGGGTACAATAGATCCAGTCTTGCTCGTACATTCTCAAGGCCAATGCCGTGAGAGAGTTGTTCCACATTACTATTGGTGGAAAAGGTATTGGCACAATATAAGCTAAGCAAATGGTCTTCCACACTTAGCTCGATTATGATCTTGATTTCTTCGGTTTGGCTTGACATACTGTGCTTAAAGCTGTTTTCCACGAAGGTGACCAGAATTAGTGGGGCAATGAATTTATCCACAGTCTCTCCCTGAATTTTCACCTCGATCTGTGCCTTGTTCTCGATCTGCAACCGCTGTAAGTCAATGAAGTCACGCAGGTAATTGAATTCTTTCTCTAAGGCTACAAATTTCTCCTTGCAATCATGCAGCATATAACGCATTAATGAAGAAAGCTGTAGGATGATGTCCGATGTTTTTGGGGAGTTGTTTAGGGAATGAGCGTAGAGGTTATTCAGGTTGTTGAAGAGGAAATGTGGGTTGATTTGCGACTTTAGAAACTGCAATTCGCTTTCTGTTACCACTGCTTTTAGCCTTTCCACCTCTGTTTGTCTTTGCCGAGCATCTAACGCCAATTTTATACCAACAAATAATAAGACGCTAGGGGAGAAGTGTCTGATCCCGTCCACAATTTCCCCTATCCAGTCATTAGGCATATTTCTGAAGAATAGACCATCGAGGAAAATCTCTTTTAAAACCACTCCTCCAATCAAGAGAACTAATACACCCAACAAAAAGGGTAAGTACCTTTTCGGATAAAAAAAACGACTTAAGAGCCAATAATTGATCCCGAGCGCAACTCCCAACTGTAATGCTGTGGGAACAATTTCAAAAAAGTGAAGATGCGGGTCGCTATTTTTGCTGAAGGCCTTAATTGATAACAAAAGGACGAAAATCCCCAGCTGTAACCCTAATTCCGTAGATCGATTTGATATAAACGTCCGGTATTCCATACTACCGAATATTATAAATTTTAGTCAAAACCACCTTCCCAAATCGGCAAACTGAGGTAATGATAGGTTCAGTGACAGAAAAATCAGGCCAAGTGTTCCGGGTACAGATAACCTAGAGTTTCTGCTGTTCAACGAATGCATTTTTCTGCTGTACATTCCACTATTAGGTTTGTTCTAAACCAATCCAGTCCTATCATGTATTACCCGACCCTCAGTCGTTATTTCTTTGCTTTACTTGGGCTACTCTTCTGTGTACAAGCCAGTACTCAATCCAAGGTTTCTGGGCGTGTTGTCGATGAAAAGGGCGAGACCCTGGCCTTTGCCAATGTGTTATTACTAACTCTTCCAGATAGTAGTTTTCTGATCGGTACCACTACGGATGAGCGTGGCTTTTTTAGCCTGAGGAAAGAGCAAGCGCGGGAGCAAGTGCTGGCTATTCATCTGCTCGGATTCAATAGTGTATTTGTTCCTATTCCTGCCAATGAAGCTGATTTGGACATCCCCCCGATTGTCCTGCTGGAAGGAGGTATTGAACTTAAAGCGGTGGAAGTTATCGCTGAAAAACCACTCCTGGTCCAAGCCTTAGATCGGACCATTGTGAATCTCGAAAACCGGCTCGCGAAGATTGGAACCTCTGTGTTGGATCTGCTGGAGAAGCTTCCAGGGGTAATCGTGGACCGGCAAAATGAAAGCATCAGCATCCTGGGTAAGGATGGCCTTAGCTTACTGATTAATGATCGCCAGCAGTATTTGACCCAAGAGGCTTTATTTAACTATCTATCGGGTTTGAACGCAGATAATCTCAGCGCCGTGGAGTTGATTACTACACCTCCCGCTAATTTTGATGCTGAGGGTAATGCTGGGTTTATCAATCTTCGACTCAAGCAATACCCCGGAGATGGATGGAATGGTAGCTATACGGTGGCAGCTGGCTACGGTAATGGGGAATTGATAAATGGAAGCTTTGATTTCAACTATCGGAAGAACTCATTAGCCTTTGCAGCCAGTTATGCCGTATCACATCATGGGCAAAAGCAGTATGGTAGTATTGATCGTCGAGTCGGGATCGGTGATAATCTTCTGGAGACTAATACGCTCTCCGTGCGTGATCCATACGTCAGTAGCCACAATCTACGCTTAGTGATGGATTACCAACTCAATCCAAAGACGAGATTCGGGAGTGTATTAACCAACTCTGGCAGGTTTTGGAATATGGAGGGCAGCTATGACATTACCTTTCGACCCTTGGACGGTTTAGATACCTTGATTAGCGCCAGTCTTTTCGAAGAGAATGATTGGGAAAGCCTACAAGGGAATCTCAACTTCAGTCATAAATGGAATGAAAAAACAAGTATCAGTGCTGACCTGGATTACTTGTGGTTTGATAATGCGAATCCCATTAAGTATGATTTCGCTTATCAGCTATCCGATGGTGAGTCCTTGCCAGGTTTTGACTTAATCAGCGATAAAGAAACGCCTTTTGTGATTCGGGTAGGTCGAGTAGATTTTCGGAATCAGGTTTCACCGAAGCTCCAGTGGAGTAGTGGTGTGAAGGCTAGTTATGCCACTTTTGAAAATGACGTCAGCGTGCTTCGAGATGAAGTTGAATTACCGGGATTTACCTCCTTAAGTAATTTGAGAGAGGTGGTTGGAGCGGTGTACACGCAGTTGAATGTTAAGCTATCAGACAAGGTGCAATTCAAAGGTGGGCTGCGCTACGAATACTCAGACTCTGAATTAGGTGATGCGGAAGGAAAACTGCTAGTCGATCGTGCCTTTGGCGCGCTCTTTCCTACTTTATATGCCCAATTTGGCGACTTTAACCTAGCCTATGGCAAAAGAATCAACCGACCGTCCTTTAGTGAAATGGCTCCCTTTCAAGTGTTCGTGGGTCCCAATACTTCCAATGAAGGAAACCCAGGCTTGCAGCCGGCCATTTCACACAATGTAAGTGCAAACTATCGTTGGAAGACCATTAGCTTTAGTATTCAGTACACAAAAGAGGATAGTACCATTGCTTCTTTCCAAAATCGCTTTGACCCGATTACGAACACACAAACCATACTACCTAGAAATTTACAAAAGGAGGAGTACATCGATGTTTCCATTAGTAGTCCTATCACTTTTACCTCATGGTGGTCAATGCGCTTTTTTGCTGGCTTATCATACATAGAGGCCACTACACGAGAGGCGCTTGGAGAATTCAAACTCAGTCAAAGTCGCTATTCTGCAAATGTCAACCAGTTTATTAAGCTGCCGAAGGATTGGCTCCTGGAAATATCTGGTTTCTACCGCTCGGTAGGGCTAAATGGAAATGTGCGGCTACAACCCTATGGCGGCTTGAATATTGGTGTACAGAAGAAGTTTCCTAATGGGGCTCGACTTACCTTTGGCCTTTCGGATCTGTTGGAAAGCATACAAAATATTGGGATCACTGATCTGCCCGCCCAGCACATTTTTGTCGAGCGCTTGGCTGACTTTAGCAATCGTACTTTTCGGCTTAGTTACCAACAGTCGTTCGGGAGCAAACAGGTGAGAAAGATTAAGGACATTAGGCAAGCGGAGGAGCGGCGGCGAGTGAATTAACTTCTAAGAAGACTAGTTAATTGGCTACCAGTCTTCCTTTTTCGACAAATTATAATGATCTTTCAATCGTTCGGTTATCAACAGCAGCATTATACGATAAGAAAGAGGACATGAGGAAAGTTCTACAGCAGTTCAATAGTCGTTTACCCCTAATTCATAGGTTAATCCTTAGCCTATTCATTTTGCTTGGCCCCAGTATACTCGAAGCGCAAGATGCTTGTGAATGTATCATTATGGACGCTGACGGCCTAACAACAGGTAAGAATATAGATTACGAACTGGCCATTCATAAATACAATGCAGCTGCGATCTGTGATAAGAATTTATTGTCCCGAGTCAATGAGAGACTACTGCGGGTTTATCGGTTAATTGAGTCAGATCGACTTGAGGCGGTGCGCCAACGGGAAAGGGCGGATGTGCAAACTAAGATTGCTAATGAAAACCTGGCGCAAGCTCAACGGCTACTCGCTTTTTATAATTTTGGTGCAGGTGAAAGGGCTTCATGGGCCTACAAGGAGGGCAACTTTGCTGTACTCAATGAAAATGCCGTTACGCAGACTCCTTTTATCTACCAAAACCCTGAGGCTTTTTATCAAGGTGTGGCCTTAGCGCAGATTAATGGAAAATTTATCTTCCTCAATGATCAAGGGGAAGATCTAACCCAAGAGTACGATTTTGTTTTTAAGTCAGAAGTCCCCCATCTATATAAAACAAACGAATCGTGGATTCACATTTTGAAACAAAGTCCGGCAAATACCTATAATCTGGAAACCTACTCAGAACTCGAGCGCGCTCCGTCTGCGCATTATTTTTTTTCCACGGATGCTGGATGGGGCTTGAAAGACAGCCTTTTAAACACCATCATTCCCCCTAGGTTCCAACAAGTAGAGTCCTTTTCTCAGGACTATTTCTGGGCTAAAGAAGGGGAGGTCTATTATCCATTTGAATCATCGGGTAAGAGAATTCAAAACTGGCAGTGTAAAGATCAATCTGATGTGGAGTTTTTTCTGGAATATGTAGTAACGGGAATTATTAAGCCGGAAGTGTATGTTCAATTGCAGGCTGAGTTTGATGAATATTGGGGCCCTCACTATAATCGACTGGCAGTTAAAAAAGATAACCTTTGGGGGTATGTAGATGCACAAGGTAAACTTCAAGTTGACATTCGCTATGATGAGGTTGAGGACTTTTCAGAAGGTTTAGCTGGAGTAAATTATGTCACGGAAAACCCTGATTTTCAAGATTTTTATGATGGATGGGGTTTTGTCGATACCCTTGGCAATTTCATTGTTAATCCTAATTATGTGTCATTAGAGGAGTACAAAGGGGGAATCGGAGGAGCTTTGGGTGTCACTGAAATTGCTTGGGAAGGTGCTACGGTTGGGATTAATTACTGGGAATTGTTTGATACGGAAGGGCAGGAAATAATTGTAGAGGGAGCGGAAATTGACGAATATGAGGTACTTGATACTGGATTGCTGATTATTGGCATAGGTAGTTTTGTAGACGATATTTCCATAGACCGAGATGTTAGCTATGGTCTAATTGATCTTACAGGTAAGTATCTACTTGACCCCATGTATGACCATATCCGCTACATTGCTCCGGGATGGGTTAGAGCCTCCCAGGCTAATCAAGATACCATCTTCATCTGGAACGAGACCGCCTATCAGACTTTTCTACAGAATCAAGTAAAGGAAAACAGTCTTGCTCAGCAGGATACCTTGGATTTCAAAATTGTGGAAGAATACGGTGAGTATGAGCTTCATACATTGGATGGAACTAAGGTTGCAGTACCTGGTCGAGGTTATGATCCACCGATCAAAGAAGGAGCCTTTGTTAAATTTTCCTATAACGAATGGGAAGAATGGGATGATATATGGACGCCGGGGATGCATCTTGATTCGACGACCTATTGGGGAATAGTGACCGCTGAGGGATACTTCTTTACGGACGATTATCAACCACGGACTTACACAGACATTCAGGTAGTAGATCAATATTATGCCATTGCTAAGGATGACTATAATAGTAATTACCTATTCAATGGAAAGACTACAGAGAAGTTTGGAGATTATGATGAAATTCAAAAAGTGGCCTTCCAAACTTTTGTAGTGCGTAAAAATTCCCAGTACGGAATGCTGGACTTTAATAGAATTTTTCAGATATCCACCAATTATGAAGAGTTGAAAGCATCTGATTCTCATTTGGGGTTAATTCCTGCAAAAAAACTGGGGAAATGGGGATACATTGATCAAAATGAAAAAGTAGTAATTCCCTTTTATTTTGATGAGTGCCAAGCTTTCTCCAACGGGGTAGCAGAAGTGGGTATTGATGTCGCAGGAAATAGGATAAAGTTCCAGATTAATCCTAGTGGGGAGCTGTTAATTAAATAACCAAAGTGTTCCCACTTTCACCAGAACTCCCTGACCTAGCAAATTCAGTTTTATGGAAAAGTATGCTTTCTTAATTGGTATAAGTTCCTATCGTCAAGTTGCTAAGCTTGCTACACCAGCCAAGGATATACGGGCATTGGGAAATCTGCTGGAGAAAGAATTCCAATACAAAGTTGATTACTCTATTGACGCAAACCTGAAAGAACTTCGTACCTATTTCAGTACGTACATTCCCGCTACGCTGGAGCATCAACCTAAAGACACGCAAGTTTTGATTTATTTTGCTGGGCATGGAGTGGGTGAAAATAGTGAGCAAGGGCTCAAAGGTTTTTTGATACCGGTGGATGGTGTAGCTGGCAACCGTCAAACATGGTACGCCATGAATGATTTGCTTGTTGCCATTGATTCCCTTCTCAACAAACACATGCTATTAATCTTGGATTGTTGCTTTGGTGGAGCTATCCGATGGGCTAGCAGGTTTCGGGCGATTGGCACCATTGATAGAGAACTCTCTAAACAACACTATAATTATTTTCAAAAGAAGGCTTCCTGGCAAGTACTGACTTCTACCGCTCCGGATCAGTTTGCCTTAGATTTTGTTGGTCGAAGTGGAAAGACTAATCTGTCTCCCTTTGCTCAGTGTCTTGTTACAGGCTTGCAAGGAGAAGCGGACACCCACCCAGATAAAGTCATCACAAGCTCAGAGCTTTTTTCCTTTTTACAACAACGCTTACCCGTTATTACCGGAGAACTAGGGAATGTGCAAAATGTAGGCCTTTATCCCTTGGACAGGCATGAGAATGGTGAATTCCTTTTTTGCATGGATGGTTTCAATCCCGTTGATTTAGCGCCTATCGCCTTTGTCAACCCATATAAAGGCCTGAATACATTTGGAAAAGATGATCAAGATCTGTTTTTCGGAAGAAAAAAAGCTACCGCAGACTTATATGAGAAAATAAATTCGCAACCACTTACTGTAGTTATTGGAGCCTCAGGGACGGGCAAATCATCGCTGTTGCAGGCAGGGGTTGTTCCCCGTTTTTCAGGGAAGGTAGAAACCATCCAACCAGGGAGAAGACCATTATCAGAACTCAAGAGAATCAGAAATTTTGATCTTTTGATCATCGATCAATTGGAGCAGCTGGTAACACAATCTGAAAAGGAGGAAATCTCTGGATTCTGGAACGCTTTGATTGGATTTTGGGCTTCAGGGAAAAAGTTGGCCTTTACCGTTCGAATCGACTTTGAAGAACAACTGGACATCCCTGATGAGATCAAGGCAGATTGGGATAGAGGGCATTATTGGGTTCCTCCTTTCAGTGCTGAGGAGCTTCGGGAAATAATTAGTATTCCTGCACTCCGGGTGGGCAGATTCTTTGAACCTTCTAGCCTCGTAGATGATATTATTGAGGAGGTTATCCACTATCCAGGATCTTTGCCCTTGCTTTCGTTTACTATGCAGCAGCTCTTTGACAAGTGTAAGGATGATCCGTATCGGAGTATATCTGTAGAAGACTATAAGCAATTGAAGGGGGTTACGGGAGCACTACAATCGAGCGCAGATGAGGCATATGATATACTAGATATAGAAGAAAAGAAGACCATGCGTAATTTGATGTTGAGGATGGTATCCATATCTGGTGGGGAGACCGCTGGGAAAAGGGTGCTGAAATCTGAGTTGAACTTTAGCCAACAGGCAGAAAATAAGCGCATCGACAAGGTACTTACCCTCTTGGAGGAGAAGCGCCTTATCCAGTCCGGTACTGATAGTGAATCCCGAAATTACTATGAACCCAGCCACGATGCTTTGGTTAGAACTTGGAGGCGAGTACAAGAATGGATCAAAGAATTTACCGCAGAATATCTATTACTACACAGCAGGTTAGGCAATGCTGTGACTGACTATGAACGAGGCCTTAAGGACAAAAAATACCTTTGGCACAATAACGCGAATCTTCCTTTATTGCTAACCTCACCTATAGCATTAAATCAAAGAGAATCTTCTTTTATTGATAGAAGCAAGAAATTGAAAAAGAGTAATTCATTAAGACTCTGGACCATTGTCTTTGTGGTAATTGCGGGCCTTTCCGTATTGGCTATTTATGCCAATGGTAAAAGGATAGAGGCGCAAAATAGAGCGCAAGATGCGCTTGACAATCTACTTCAGTATCAAAGGGCCGAGAGAGACCGAATAAACGAAAGATTAGTCATTCTTCTATCAGAAGCAGAAGCTTTTGAAAAAGCAGAAATACCTGACATGGCCTTAGAAAGATATATCAGTATTGAGGAAGCCCTAGATTCTATTCAAAAACTGACTCAGGCTATTCAGGAGCAATCGGGAACGTCGGATCTATTTAGCTTAGGAATCGATACTGTCAGCTATATTCAAAAGTACGAGGAAGCAAATTTGCAATAAGCTTTTTTCCTAGTACCCTTTTGCTTGATATAAGTATGATTCAAATAGAACTCCTTGTACAGCCTGTACTAAGTAGGCTGATCTTCAGTCCTATAAAACCAGTGGTGTTGCGAGAGCAGGCAATAATCGAATTTGAATCTATCGGAACTCTATGTCAAATTCTCAATACTTCAATTAGGAATTAACCTACAAAACCCTTTACTTTGCAATACTGCAAACAGGAATTAACCTGTTTTTCGATTAATTGTAAAGTATGAAGTATCGGATTGGAGAATTTGAAGAAATCGTTCTACTCACCGTTGGCATCCTCGAGGATGAAGCTTATGGCGTAAACATCAAGAACGATATAAAGACCCGATTGGATAGGAAAGTGAGTGTGGGTGCTTTGCAGGCCGCACTTCGGAGAATGGAGAAGAAAGGATATCTGACCTCTGAGCAAGGAGAGACGACTAGCAAAAGAGGAGGGCGGCCTAAATTATTCTTTCGCCTTACTGCATTGGGACATACAGCACTGGTTGAATCTCGCGAGACGCGCAACCGACTTTGGGATGCGATGCCTCCTCCTGCCTTCCCCCAACTAAAACTGTCCTAATGCCAGAACAAACCAAGCACGCACCACCCAAACTGGCAATGCGGCTTTTTAGCTGGTTTTGCCATCCCGCCTATCACACCGACATTGAAGGCGACCTCATCGAGCATTTCGAAGATAATATAGAAGAGAATGGCTTGAAGAAAGCTCGCCTCCTATTTTTCCTGGATGTATTGCTGCTTTTCCGACCGGGCATCATCAGACCTTTATTTAGAAGAAATTCCTTTAAACACCCGACCATGTTACAACATCACCTTAAAATCAGTTGGCGACAGCTCGTCAAGAACAAAGGATATTCTTTTCTCAACATTAGCGGACTAGCCATAGGTATGGCGGTCGTCATACTCATTAGCCTATGGGTATGGGATGAGTTATCCTACAACAGGAATATCGAAAATTATGACCGGATCGCGCGAGTCATGATTAATCAGACCATTGATGGCGATATTCAGACCTCCTGGAGTTCGCCCAAACAATTCGCACCCGCCCTGAGAGAAAGTTATGAAAGTAATTTCAAGTACATCTCTAGCACGAGTCATTTTACTGGCCGTGCTTTAATTGTAGGGGACAAGACCATCGGGCGAGCAGGTATGTTTGTGGAAGCTGATATGCCTGAAATGCTTAGCTTAAGCATGCTGAGCGGCACGCGAAACAACTTGGACGATCCCTATTCCATCCTGATCTCTGAATCTACCGCAAAAGCCTTATTTGATGACGAGAACCCGATTGGTCAAACCATCGAATTAACAACAGAGGACATTTTGACAGTCACCGGTGTTTACGAAGATTTCCCAGATAACTCCTCGTTCTCCAATGCTCATTTCTTTGGTTCCTGGAAATTATTTGAGCAATGGCAGCCTGATTGGGTAGGCTGGGGCAATCGATGGTTTCGAACCTATGTCCAGCTGGCTGATCAGGTGGATCTCGAGAGCGCCTCGGCTGCTATCAAGGACGTTACGCTTAATAATCTGAGTGAGGAAGAGGGCGCGCGATTGAATCCCGAGATCTTCTTGCACCCGATGTCTAAATGGCATTTATATTCGGATTTTGAGCAGGGAAAGGTGGTTGGTGGGAGGATCAAATTCCTTTGGTTGTATGGAACCATTGGGCTGTTTGTCCTGCTGCTAGCTTGTATTAATTTTATCAATCTCAGCACAGCGAGATCTGAACGGAGAGCAAAAGAAATTGGCGTACGCAAAGCTTTAGGATCTTTTCGCTCTCAATTGATCAATCAATTTTTTAGTGAAGCACTTTTAATCGCTGGCTTTGCTTTTTGTTTGTCTCTTGTATTGGTGGCCTTATTGATGCCCTTTTTCAATGAAGTATCAGGTAAGGAGATAAAAGATTGGTGGGCGAATCCTGTTTTCTGGCTATTAGGCCTTGGATTTACTATTCTGACGGGTATTCTTTCGAGTACTTATCCTGCGCTTTATTTGTCGTCCTTCCGCCCTGGAAAGGTGCTCAAAGGAAGTATTCGAATGGGAAAGAAAGCCAGTATTCCTAGGAAGTTTATGGTTACGGTGCAATTCACCGTTTCTATAACACTGATCATCAGCACCATGATCGTCTATCAGCAAATTCAGTTCGCCAAGAGTCGTCCACTGGGTTATGATCAGTCCAATTTGTTGAGTACTTATATCAGTGATAAGATCACAGAAAAATACTCCGTCTTTCGAGATAAGCTAATGCAGAGCGGGTTCGTAGAGGAGGTAGGGAAATCAGAGACCTTTATCACCCAGACCTACATCAACAATAGCGGCTTTAATTGGGAAGGCAAAGATCCAAGCTTGACCGAGCAGTTTTATACCATGCGCATGAGTCACGAATTTGGGAAAACGATTGGCTGGGAGATCGTGCAGGGGCGTGATTTTTCAAAGGAATTTGCATCAGATTCCTTGGGTTTTGTGATCAATGAAGCAGCGGCCGAGTATTTCGGCTTTGATGATCCCATTGGGAAGCAAATTCAGTGGGGAAAAAATGAAGACTATCATATCATCGGTGTGGTAAAGAATATGATTACTCAGTCTCCTTACCAGCCGGTCAAACAAATGCTCTATTTCTTGGATTATGATCGCTCTGATGTAGTTACCCTCAAGCTCAAGGCAGATGTAGATATTGCCGAGGCGCTCCCTAAAATTGAAGGCATCTTCAAGCAATTTGATCCGGTTAGACCTTTCAATTTCCAGTTCATGGATGAAGATTATCTGACTAAATTTCGAGGAGAGGAGCGCATTGGAAAACTGGCGGGCTTCTTCACCATTCTGGCGCTATTCATTAGTTGCCTAGGGCTCTTTGGTATGATTGCTTTTGTGGCGGAAAGGCGGACCAAGGAGATCGGAATTCGAAAGGTCTTAGGCGCCTCCGTATTTGGGCTCTGGCAATTATTGACCAAAGAATTTATAGTGTTGGTAGTGATTGCAGGGGTGATATCGATCCCACTGACCTACAATTACATGTCCCAATGGTTGGAGAACTATGAATACCATGTGAATCTTTCGCTATGGGTGTTCCTTGCGGCTATGATGGGGGCTATTCTGATCACGCTATTTACCGTCAGCTTGCATGCGATCAGAGCGGCCATGGCTAATCCCGTAACTTCCTTGCGGACGGAAGCCTAATTATTTCAGTGAAAAGTAAAAGAGCAGATGTAGATCTGCTCTTTTACTCACCCTGCCATCCAAAAAAGATCTTTACTTAAGTGTGATATTCTAAGCTTTTGGGCTACTAATGGAATAGAAAGCCATTGGTATGCAAAAATCTTTAAAGCAACGGTTTCTTCGCATGGTTAATGACTACCATGGGTTGATCAACAGCATCTGCCGGATGTATAGCAAGGAATCCAACTTTGAGGATATTCGGCAGGATGTCCTACTCCAATTGTGGCGGGCTTATCCCAACTTCAGAGGAGAGAGCACCGCCAAGACCTGGATTTATCGGGTATGCTTGAATACGATATTGGCTAAACGGCGCGATGAAAGCCGACGTCCGAAGTATGTGGCTATGGACGAAGATACTGCGCCTCAGGCAGTCTCCCTCCCTTTCGCTGACGATCATATGCAGCAATTGCACTTTCTTGTCCAGCAATTATCCGATCTGGATAATGCCATTACCTTATTACATCTGGAAGGATATGCGCACAAAGAGATAGCCGAAATCCTACAACTCACGCCTACCAACGTTAGTACGCGTTTCAATCGAATTAAAAGCAAGCTTAAGAAAATGTACAAAAGAATGACCTATGGAATGGAATGAATTGCAAACGGCCTGGCAGACTTATCAAGCCATGCAGGGCCTAGATGTTATTCCCGAAAGGCAATTGAATAATATCATTGAAAGAGAGTTGCAAAGCAGCAGGGTCCAAGTCAAGACTCCTCTTCTGAAGTATGTACTCGCCCATACTTTACTATTACTGATCTGTCAAAGTTGTTAAAGCCGCCCACTCAGCTATGATACTACAATACATTACTTGGAATCCGGACCCGGAAATCGTAAACCTTTTCGGCTTCTCCCTAAGATACTATGGAGTGTTCTTTGCCGGCGGGCTAATGTTGTGCCTCTATCTGCTAGATGGCATTTTTAAGCGGGAAGACATCCCTTCAGCACACTTAGACTTGTTGTCTACCTATGGTATGATTGGTATTCTGCTTGGGGCTAGATTGGGGCATTGTCTATTTTATGAACCGTCTTACTACTTGTCCCATCCTTTGGAAATGATCCTTCCCATTAGCATTACAAGTGAGGAGGGAATTCAATTTGTTGGATATCAGGGCTTGGCAAGCCATGGTGGGGCTTTAGGAATATTAATTGCCTTGTATTTCTATGCTCGAAAAACCAAGCACGCCTTGCTTGAAGTCATGGATCTAATTGCCGTGGTTGCTCCCTTGGCATGTGGATTTATTAGATTGGGAAACTTCATGAATGCTGAAATTATCGGTCTCCCAACGATGCAACCATGGGGTGTAATTTTTGAACGTGTGGACCAAGTACCTAGACACCCAGCACAACTATATGAAGCGATGGCTTATTTCATCATCTTTATGATCATGATCAGGCTGTACAGAACAGGGAGAAAACGATTCAATAGTGGCTTCTTCTTTGGATTCGTGTTGATTCTGTGTTTCTCGGCTCGATTTATAATCGAATTTGTAAAGGAAAACCAAGTCGGGTTTGAAGAGGGAATGATTTTGAATATGGGACAGCTTCTCAGTCTGCCTTATCTTGTAGTTGGGCTTGGCTTGGTGGTTTATGGACTAGGAAAGCGAGCTGTGAGTGGAGATACTGTGGAGTGATTTGCTGCTACTTGATTCTTCTCTTTAGTGTTTGCCTCAAGATTTTTTCTGATGGACAGCATGAGCGTTGGTCTTGATAATCGGGAGGACTTCTTTTGAGGTCATTATTGAGGTGTAACTAGGTATTGATCAAAGTATCTCATTTGCTTGTAGGAAGTACAACCATTCTTTCCAAATCTCCGGCTAATCGAAGGTGATTACGAGAAAGGATTTGGATAGGAGTGGTTGTACTTCTTTACTTATATCCTAGAATTTATAGGTTGCTGTAAGCAATACATTTCTAGGTGCTCCTGGGCCTAATCTGGATGGATTAAGACCTCCTAACCAATAAGTTTCATCAAATAAGTTATTGACCTTCAAAGTCAACTGAATATCGGTATTGCTCGGCTTGTAGTACACCGCAGTTTCAAATACAGTGTAGGAAGGCAATAGCACTCTATCCGTGGCATAGGTAGGATTGTACCAGGTAAACCGTTCGCCAACAAATTGGGCACCAAAACCAATGCCAATGCCTCGCAAGACACTAGCATCATTAAAATCGTATCGGCCCCAGAAATTGGCATTTTGTTGGGGTGCTCCTCCAATTCTTTCTCCGATGAATGACTCTATGGCATCTTCAACAATTTCTGCATCGTTGTAGCCATAAGAGAAGACAATTTGAAAATCGGGCGTCACGTAACCAGAAATATCCATTTCAAAGCCTCTACTGCGTTGCTCACCTCGAGTGGTTAAGGTTTCTAGATCGTACGTATCTCCTAGCAGGATATTCTTTTGGATGATGTCAAAAATAGCTAGGTTGGCAAATATCCTTCCATTCATAAAGTCAGCCTTGAAGCCTACTTCTTTTAGACTGCTCTCGAGAGGATCAAATCTAGCAGGTGACGCTGCCCAGAAGAATCCTTCCGCGGTCGGTGAAAGTGATACCGTATTGGTGTGCGGTTGAAAGCCCTCTAGATACGTAGCGTAAGCACTTATACTATTGGTGATCTCGTAGGTTAAACCCAATCTAGGTACAAATGCATTGGTTTTGAATTCCTCTTCGTTCTTTTCATAATTGAAAATATCCTTAAACGACTCGTATCTCAAGTTTATCAAGGCTGACAATTTACCAACTTTAAATTGGTTCTGCAGATAAATACCACCGGATGTAGTTAAATTTGCAGGTATGGATAATTCTGCGAGGTTGTAGGCATTAGTGTTTCTAGCACCGTTGAAAGGATTTTCTAGATTGAAGTGTGGAACAGCAGGTACTGGCATTGTTACGCCATTCACAACCATTGTTTGGAAATTACTTGCATTGGCAGGGTTAAAATTAGACTGACCTCCGCTGATCGTTAAATATCTTCTAGCACGGAGGAATCCAGCCCCAATTTTTCTTTCCCAGCGAGTAGCATCATAACCTATTAGGAGTGTATTACTAATATCTCCACTTTTGATATTGTAATCAAAATAGACACTCAAATTGTCGGTTTCCCAGAATTGTTGTCTTCTGTCGTATCTCAATCTTGCAAGTGTTGGGATTACGTTACCATCAATGTCAACTGCCGTGCCATCCACTCTGTGTTCAGCCAAATCTTCCTCCCAGGTTTGTTTCATATACTGTGCATTGAAACCAAAGTCATCGGTGAACCTTTTACTAAAGCTGGTGGTAAATGTAAGTTCATCATTTTTGTAATGATCGTTAGACGCACCGACGTTCAGCGATATAGGGGTACTGTTGATGTCAAATTCACCATTAATGGCACCAAAAATTGGTTGTCCACGATCTAGGTTCCCGACACTGTTGTTGTAGATCATTTCAACATTTAATGCCGTCGACTCATTGGGTACATAACTCAAGGAAGGAGTGATCAAGAATGCATTATTGTTGACGACATCTCTGAATGATTTTGCCTCTTGGTAGGCGGCATTAAGCCGGAACAGCAACGTCTTGTCCTCGTTTAAAGGGCCCGTTAAATCTATGGTTGATCTCAGGGTTCCAAAACTTCCGGTAGACATGGAAACTTCTCCTTTTCTCTCCTTTAAAGGTTTCTTTGTCACCATGTTTACCGTACCTCCTGGGTCTGCACTGGAGAAAGTTACTGAAGAGGGTCCTTTTATTACTTCTACTCTTTCAAGATGGGAAGTGATAGGTTGTAAGAAATAATATTGACGGGTACGCAATCCATTTACCACCTGACCATCATCTCCCTGAGTAATACCTCTGATATTATAGTGATTATAGATACCCGTGGCAGCCACGTTGCTGACAGTCCTAACCGCATCAACTAGCTGAAAAGCCTGTCGGTCACTAAGCAGCTCTTTGGTAATCGAAGAAATAGCTTGAGGAAGCTCCTTGTTGGCGATTGCAATCTTAGATGCCGAGAAAGAGTAATCACTATTGTAATCCGTTCGCGCCCGACCTACAATTTCTACTGTTTGCAGCTGTAGGTTATCTCCTTTCAAGCTAATAGTTCCTAGGTCAATATTTCCCCCGATCTCTAGTAGTCTTTGATAAGTTGAATAACCTATATATCGAATTTCTAGTTCGTAGGTACCTTTCGATTTTAAGGAAAAAGAGAAGTCTCCGTTGGTATCTGTAATGGTGCCAAGATTTTCATCTTGGTTGTCAAGCGTGACGGTTGCACCTGGTAATGGTTGACCGCTTGCGTCAAGGACCTTACCGGTCAGTTGAGTTTGGCTAAAAGCCTGGCTTCCAATACAAGTAATCACTAGGATTAAAAGCAACTTGAGTTTCATATTGATATTTTTCATTTTTTAAGTACTCCTCTTATGAGGATGGTGTTTGTCATCGAAAACGGGTTCCGTCTTCAGGTATAGAAATGGTTATTAGATACAGTTGGTATGAATCGCGGAGGACTTGGGATTTGAATCCAATGCTGTTTTATGCACCCATTGGGCTTGCGCCTGTGTTGGTGAATCAAGAGCTATGTTGGCTCTTTTTTTAGGCATATTATTTTGATCTGGATAAGGGGAAACAGCTGTGCGAGTACAGCAATAATTGAGGAGGTTGAGGGCATGAGTTTTGTCACATGCCTTTGATGTATATGTTTCTAGTAGCATAGTATATCGTTGACTCTTTTGTGGGGTTGTAGTCAAGTAATTTACTAATGACGACACATATGCAACGGTGTTGCAAATACAGATAAGTAATTTATTTCTGCAATAATGTTGCATTAAATACCGCCTTGTAATGATGGGAATGGACAAGAAGACCAATTCTTGACTTGGCACGATGGAGCCGTATTTTTTGTTGAACCTTACCGAAAAAAGATAGTTGTAGGGAAGGAGAGGGGCTGGAGTTATTTCACAAGGGAATATTCATTTTTTGAGCTAAAATCACATCTCGTCTAGGAATGTTAAACATTAGAAACTTACTGGGATTGCTCAGACACGTCACGGTTAAATCCCTAGAAAAGGGGGAAATCCTAATCGAAAGGGGATCGACTAGGAAAGAAGTTTATTATATCCGAAAGGGATTGATCCGTAGCTTTACAACGGATGATATGGAAGATGAGACTACTTTTCAACTGTATCCGGAATATCATGCTGTCAGCAATATTCACTCCCTTCTACTTAACGAACCTTCAAAATTCTCCTACCAGGCATTGGAGCGGACCAAAGTTTATGCCATTGACTACAGCTCCTTTATCGAAGTGACCTCCAATAATCCCAAATATTTAGAAATTAACAGAATGTATCTAGGCAAAAGAGCCATGAAACTAGCCTTCCAAAGAGTGGAATCCTTCGTCTTCCTTTCGCCAGAAGAACGTTATAAGAAATACATCAAGGATTATCCAAATATCATCAATAGGGCACCTGATAAATACATAGCCAATGTGCTGGGAATCACGCCCGTTTCATTGAGTAGGATTAGAAAACGTATGGCTTCTAGGAAGCCTTAGGGGGCTAAACTATCTTTTACTCTTTCACCACTCTTAATGTCGAAACCTCTGTAAACACGCGCCCATATCGGTCCTTAGCCCGGACCTCGATCACATGCCTTCCGACTGGAAAATCACTGCCAATGCTAGCCTCCCAAAGATGTGTGGATATTCTTGGTTCTGGCATGGGAGTGCCTGGAGGAGTCTCTCCAGCAGTAAAGGTTTCTTGCCATTTCTCCCTTAGCTTGATTTCTTTGAATCGTTTCCAACGCTGATCAATTTTGAGATAGTAAGGGTCATATTTATCCACTTTCTCCATTGCTTTCCATCCCGAAATCCCTTTTATTCGATATTCCAGCTTCGATTGCTCGCTTCCGTTAAAAAAGTTAACGGTCAACAGCACCGTATCCAACTGATTGGCTACTATTGATCTGGGGCGATGAATATTCATCCGATGGCCTGCGGGACTACCCGCTACCTTCCAATCAATGACATAGTCTGTGCCATTGAAGGTGATGAAGGAATAGCCGTTAGGCGTACCATCTCGCATCAAGGTATGGGGTACATCCACCTCATTCCGCATGCCATTCCACCAACTTCCGGATGTAGTACCTACATTAAAATGGTGGTGTGGTTTAGCCTGTTGCCAGTCTGTTGAATCCTGATGAAAAAATCCGTTGTTGTGCACATGCGAATGGGCAGAAATGGATAAGGTGTTAGGAAATTCTTTGAGTAAATCGAATAGCTTCTTCTGATCACTTTGCCTGAAGGACTCTCCATGTTGAACCAAAGGAATATGCATGTTCAAGACAATGAGATGGTTTTTAGGTACCATATCCAGGTAATTGGAAACAAATTCAAACTGGTCGGGTCTTAATCCTCCTACATATCTCCTTGAACCAGCAACACTCTCATGGATGACGTTATCCACAACGATGAAATGAACATCTCCATATACAAAAGCGTAAGTAGCGGGTCCATAAACACTTACAAAAGTTTCATCTGATAGTTTATCGGTAGGGGCCATATAGTTGATGTCGTGGTTCCCTAAGACATTGTACCATGGAATGCCAAGCTTGGCCACCGCTTGATTGATAGGACTGAACAGATTCAGATTGTCCCCTACAATGTCCCCCATGGTTATGCCAAATTCTAGTTCGTGTTTCCCGATTAGTTCGCTGATGATATCATCGGCAAGGAAATCAATCTGTTCTATATTGTAAGGCTGCGGATCGCCAAAGACAACCACTTTGTAGCTTTTAGCACTCTCTTCTGGGTATAGTGGAAAGTTAATTTCGTCAGGCAGGTCACCCGTTGGTTCTACTCCTTTATATCTGAAGTTTTTAGGATAACCATTGGGTTTGTGCAGGTAGTAAAACTGAGGCAAGTTGTCCTCATTCAGCGGTGTCATCCAATCTCTAGGTTTAATGACAAAGATGACGGCATCATCTGGCACTGGAATTTCATAAGCACCATTTTCGTCCGTCAAGACAATATCAAGCCCGTTGGAGACTGCCACTTCGGGAATCCCCTTTTCAGCATCCTCCTTGATTCGGTTCTCGTTCGTATCATGAAATACAAACCCCTTAGCCAGCTGCTGACTTGGATTTTGTGCAAAAGCACACAGTGCAATAAATAGGATGGAAGTAGTGGTGATGAAGACTCTCATATCAATCTTTTAGGTGGAGTACGAATGTATCTAAATCTTTGAAAATCTATCGGAATCCAAGATTAATGAATTATTAATCTTTGGAGGGAATGAATGATCAGGTATAAAAATAGCTTTAAGTAGCACAACTACAGGCCAATCCGGTCTTCTTTCTTATCCTTTGTTAATTTCATCCGATTTCCATTCGACATAGATTTGTATCAACCAAAAAATAATTCAAAATGATACAATCTAAAATCAAATCAATCGCGGTATTAGGTGTACTTATCTTTTGTCTAGGCTGCTCAGACGATGTTATGTCAGATGTGGAATCTGATGATCCCATCGAAGCTCCATTTCAGGAACTCTATGACCAAGGGGTAGATCGATACCTCGGGGTCTTTACACCCACTTCATCAGCAATAGTATCACCTGGAGTAGTTGAACATAGCTTCAGTGGTATTGAAGCCCCGATTTGCTATACAGGCAATGAATTCTCTATGTTTACAAGAAATGGTACGACTAACAGCCTCCTGATTTTTCTGCAAGGCGGAGGTTTTTGTAGTCCAGGAGCTTGTGATGCGGTTGAAACAGGTATTCCCTTTCTTCCCTTTGGCATTTTGAGTCCTTCAGATCCACAAAACCCTACCGCTACTTACAATGTGGGTTATGTGCCTTACTGTGATGGATCCGGGATGATGGGAGATAATGAGGTGGATAGTGATGGGGATGGCGTTACTGATCGCTTCTTTACAGGTGCCAAGAACTTATCCGCTTCACTGGATGTAATTGCCCAAACCTATCCTGCCCCAGATAGAATCGTATTGGCAGGGAATAGTGCCGGCGGATTTGCTGTACATGCAGCTTTGCCCTTAGTGAGAAAGCTTTATCCCGATGTGAAAATTGAGGTGATAAATGACTCAGGGCAGGGTATCGCCAATCCTGGAGGAATGGAATCGCTCTTTGATTATTGGAATGCTCGGTCCTTTATTCCTACAAGTTGTTCCGATTGCGTCGGAGCAGATGGGAACCTGACGAATTTTCATAAATATCAACTAACCCAAGATCCTAATATTCGAATGGCCTATATCAGCTCAAAACAAGATGCAACTTTTGCTGCCATCATAACGGGTGGGGGAGAGGCCTTTGAGTCGCAACTGATCGAAGCGGCATCAGAGCTCAACACGGCATATCCGGAACGTTTTCAAAGTTTAATCGCTAATGGCGATGAGCATACTTTTATCATATCAGACTTCGATTATGCCATCGGCGGGACTACAGTGAGGCAATGGATTGATAATATGCTGCGGGATAGTGGGGCTTGGATGTCTTTGTCAGATTGATAGGATAGCTTGGATCAGAGATGGAGAAAAGTGAGGAGGCGCAGTGGTCAAGATGGATCGCTGCGCCTCCACTTTGTTTTCTGTAGCTTGCCATCTGGATTATATCCTAAGTAATTTGACAATTTTAGATAATGGAATTTTCTTCTTCAAAAGCAATCGTTAAACATCTACTAAGTCCCTTAGTTTTTGGATATTTAGAAATAGAATGTGGGATGATCCACTAGTTTTGTTTGTAAAGTCCCTATTACTATCCGCAAGAGAATATCGATGAGACACCCGACTTGGATTATTGTAGTTACCTTATTTATCATTTCCTGCTCGAGCGAAAATGACACGGAAAAATTATCCACCACTGTTAAGGAAACTTCGGACAATTGGCCAACTCTAGCATGGGGATACGATACCATGAGCAATGCCGCTCTGTTCAAGCCTGTACTGGACTCCTTTCCAGGAAGATATTCATTGCTGATGGTAAAGGATGGAAAAATCACCTTTGAGCACTACCAAGAACCGTATGGTAAGGATAGCTTAATACATGTAAATTCTTGTACCAAGACAGTTGTTTCAATGCTATTCGGTGCTGTATTCAAAGAGCAGACCGCTCTGCATGAAAATACGGCAGTCATTGAATATTTCCCTGAGTATGCTTCCCATGATTCGCCAATTCAGAAAATAAAGGTCAAGCATTTTCTGTCGATGAGTAGTGGCTTGGAATGGAAGGGGGGGATTGATGCCACCGACGTGATTCAGATGTCTAATACTAATGATTGGGCGAAGTATGTGTTCGAGCGTGAGGTAATCGGAACACCTGGAGAAAACTTCCATTACAATAGTGGAGGTACCCAAGTCATATCTACTCTCCTTCACAAGCAAACGGAAGATGGATTAATGGCCTTTGCTAAAGAGAACTTATTCGATCCCCTAGGTATTTCAGCATTCCAATGGGATAGCACCTCAAAAGGTGTACCTAAAGCAGGGTGGGGGCTCCATCTGAAAATGCAGGATATGGCCAAATTGGGTTACCTATTGCTCAAAAAAGGGAAGTGGGAAGATTTGCAGCTTGTCTCCAAACAATGGGTGTCGAAAATGTCGAGCATACATGTGGAGGCAAATAGTAAATACGACTACGGATACCAGGTCTGGATTCCAAAAAATATGGGAACGGAGTGTTACTTGTTTCGAGGTAGTTATCCTCCATCAACAAAAATAGTGGCTGTATTACCTGAACTAAACTCGGTCGTGGTTTACGTAGGAGAAAATTACGAGACTATTGAGCTACTACGAGACTTCATTGTACCTGCATTAAAAAGAAAAAGTGGATAACTCTTTTTTGCCTCAAAGCTAGCAGTTAGCATTCATCAAAGAGTAAGTATTCATTATCCTTAGCTAATCACCCAGCGAAAAATAAGCAGCCTCTATAGTTTGATAATAGTAAAAGCAAAGCTACAATGTTCCAGAGAATAGTTGATATTGGTGCCAATAAGGAGTTTTCTGTCACTGAGAATAGATATCTGCAAGTAACCAATATTGCTTCTGTCCTCGGTGTATTGTTCATGTTAACATGGATGATTACTGCTCTTACGCTTACCGACACTCCGATAGTTTACGGAAGCAATGGATTGCTGGCGTTGATGTTTTCATTCGTTCTATATTTCAATAGCAAAGGTTGGCGAGTACTGGCATCAACTTGGTTCACGGCTACGGCCTATATTGGAGCTATCTTATTCCTTTATTTGTTGGGGTATGCATCAGGCGTTTATGTTATTTTTTACATTATCATCATCACGCCCTATATGACTTTCCCCCAAAAGGCGAGGAAATTGGCGGTTGGTTTCAGTATTCTGGGGGTATTGACCTTGATCTTATCGGTAGTCTTGCAATCCAGCATCAATGCGCACTATGAAGTCATGGACCCATATTTCCTGCAAATGGTTAACATCAGTACGACAGGATTGATTTGCCTCACCATTGCCTGGACTTTGTCTGTCCTGATTGATAGGTCTGAGAAGTCTTTGCAGGCGGAGCAAAAAAGATCAGATGACCTCTTACACAATATTCTTCCAGTAAATGTGGCGAAAGACCTAAAGGAAACCGGTAAAACAGTACCCAAAAGGCACAAGAGTGTAACAATCCTTTTTACGGACTTCAAAGGCTTTACCGAGCTAGTAGCTAGTATCCCCGCCATCACCTTGGTCAATGAACTCAATGACATTTTTGGGCGATTTGATGAAATCGTAGAGGAGGCTGGAGTTGAGAAAATTGAAACAATTGGTGATGCCTATGTGGCGGCAAGTGGCCTGGAAGAAGAGATTACACAACATGCCATTAATTGTATCACAGCCGCAAAGGAGATGTTATCCTACCTGGAGGAAAGAAATAAGCATCATGAAATAAAGTGGAGCATGCGGGTTGGGATACATTCTGGACCGATAGTGGCTGGAGTAGTGGGAAAGAAGAAATTCAGCTATGATCTTTTTGGAGATACCATTAACACGGCAAGTAGAATGGAGTCATCAGGCGAAGCTGGCAAAATCAATATTTCTGGACCGACGCTTCAGCTGGTCAAGGATGATATCGATTACGACTACAGAGGGAAAATTCATGCCAAGGGAAAAGGAGAAATGGAAATGTATTTTGTCAAATAGATCCTAAGCACCTTAGAAAATTTTGGGTCTCCAGAAGCCACCTTTCCGTAGAGTGTATAAGAGAAACTCAAGCTCCTATTGGTTGGCTAAACTCCTTCTATGAGGTACTTTGCTTTTCTAGAAATCTACTAATCTGCTCATATTCTTCCTTACCCTTTTCAGTTAAGTATGGCAAAATCATATACCAAGTCATATCCACTAAATCCATTGGCTTTTGGAAGATTGCTCCAGGGGTATAGATTTTACTTTGCAAATTCCAAAAGGCACCCACCATCCACACATTGTGGGTCAAATAATCATAATTGATGCCTTCTTCTTCTGGGATCATCCTTCCCGTTTCTACATAATGCTCAAAAAGTAATTTCCCTTGCTTTAAGCGCATTAAGTTGCTCCCTTCGTACAATTTGCCCACCTCCGGATAATTGTAGAGGATGAAGAAAAGGTCTTGAAAGAAGAAATTATGCTTTTGCATGAAAGCCTTAAAAGAGCCCATGATTTTCCTGAAGTCATTGAGCGTCAAGTAGCCGCTTAGCTTAATGAAATCTTCCGATTCAGCATGCATTTTCTCATACACCTCTTTGATGAGGATAGCTTTGGTCTTAAAATGATAGGTCAAATTACCCGAGCTGATGTTCAGGGCAGCTGCTATTTGATTGGGAGATGTAGAGGCTATTCCTCGCTCATTAAACAACTCAACAGCCTTGACTAGGATCTTCTCTTTCAATTTCATCGCAGTAAATTAGTATTTTAGTGCTAGAAAAACAAGCAAATTAGTATTTTAGTGCTGTTGCTTTAGATAGGTGACAAATAGTTGGGATGTCTATAAATATGCCCGACCGCTGGTCGATCACGCTTGATCATACTTTAATGTAAAGGTTTCACTCTATTTAATTTACCAATAAACTTCACTCAAAAAACTTCAAAATGATTGTAAAGAAACTACGACCCATTCTCTTCACTTTAGCCGTCACGCTCGTCGGCTGCGGACAGGTGCCTGATTATATTTTATCGGATACTATTCCTCCTGTTGATAAGACGCGAAAGGCGAAAATGCTTTCGGCCTTTTTTGGCTTAGATGATGGCCTAACTCAGCGTGCCAGGCTGATTTGGAGGAAGGCCCCGGGAAAAGACGGTATGCCTATCGTCTTTTCCCACGAAATTGACCCCGAGACCTTGGATGCCTCAGATTTTCAAGTGAAAACTCAGCAAGGTGATATTCGAACTGTAGAATTTGTATCTTATAAGCCTGCTGTCGAAGAATTCGAGTTAAGGACAATTTTATTGATCGGTGGATACGGCGAGTCTCCCGATAATGAGCCCGCTGAGGTGGAAATTGTAGGGGAGTTGAAGACTCGAGATGGGCAGGAATTAAAAGGACAGAAGATTGCCGTTACGCCTTTGAAGGAAGGCCCCTTTATAAGCTATGCAGAGTACTTTAAGATCGACGATGATTATCCTTATGTGGAAAAGGGTGGAGGATGCGATTGCCCGAAGTCTGAAACGCAGGTAGTGGTAAGAGCGGTATGGTCTGGCGGTGTTCGATCGGCAGAAGGAAAAGAACTGGGCACTGCTGAACTTAAACACTTTTATGTAACGCTAGTAGTCGAAAATGATACCATTGTGGTCAACCCTTTCCAGCTCGCAGATCTAGACGACAACGAAAACAATATTGACCTTTGTATTAAGGAGGCTGGTATTCCGATATCTGTAAAAGCAGATGAGAATATAGCTATTGATCCAAATGATGACCTAAATCCTGAGACACAAAGGGAGGTCGTAAGCAGGTGGTAGAAACCAAATTTTGGGAATCATTAAGTAGTGTGACAACAGTAGTCGTGAAATTTTAGG